>Ga0207421_10005929_pt1 | contig 13482 bp, 5 predicted proteins | sample SodLakKL_010_SED_4_FD_187542 | JGI IMG/M metagenome (GOLD analysis project Ga0207421, IMG submission 187542) | Alkaline sediment microbial communities from Lake Tanatar, Kulunda Steppe, Russia - 8KL_010_SED (SPAdes) (version 2) | ecosystem: Environmental > Aquatic > Non-marine Saline and...
GACAAATTTTGATGGAACGCTGGCTTACAGCAGCCAAGCGGCGGTCGGGCAATTTGGCGGCGACTATGACGAAGCGACAAATACCTTTACAGTCCAAGACTTTGATTTTACCACAGGAAATATAGCTACCCCCGAGGATGGCACGCTGAACCTGACCGGAACCACTACACTGGCTGATAATGTGCCCATCATCGGCGGCGGTACTACTAATGTTGAGCAGTTCAGCGCATTCAGCTCAGCAGCACTGGATTTCAGAGGCGGTGGAACAGTTCAAGCTAACGAACTGACCGAAGACCATGGGGGGCTGAACTTGCTCGGAACGGGCCGTTTCAACCTTGGCCAGCCGGACGACATTACTGACAGCAGCGGCTACAGTGGAACGATTACACTTAGTGGCAGTAATATTTTAGCACTTAATAGCAATGTCGGCGGCGATGTTTTCCTGGAAAATGCCCAGAGCCAATTAATGGGCGAGGGCGCGATTGGCGGAAACCTGACCATTACTCAAGGCTGGCATCGACCCGGCAATTCCATCGGCGTACAAACGATTGCAAGTGATTACTTTATTGCCTCCGGAGCAACTTTGGAGATAGAGTTTGATGTCGGACAGGACAACTGCGACCGTCTTGATGTTCTCGGAGAAGCAAATATTCAAGATGGGGCTATCCTTGAATTGGTGGACCTTTCCGGCGGCAGCGTAGCCGATCAAACGCAATATACCTACCTGACCGCAGCCGGCGGCTGGGCAGCCGGAACAGACCCCAATAACTTCGATGTGAATCCTATAGCATTTTATGACATCGCTCTTAATTATGACGACAACGACGCCTGGTTCACAGTAACACGGGGTATTTCCGACCCAAGCGAAATAGCTCGAACAGCGAACCAATTAGCGATATCCCGCGCAGTTGGAGCTGCCTGGGATAAGGGTGAGTTGCCCCAGCTTGATATAGCCTGGCAACAACTCTCAGAATCCGAGCAAAGTCAGTTATTAAACGAACTCTCCCCTGAACCTTATCGCGCTCACAGGCTCGCGACAATGGGACAGGCACAGGCAATGGCAAGTCAGTGGACGGCTCAGTCCAGACAAGCCAGACCGACTTACGGTATGGTAAATCCTATCGACTATATTGCCCAGGCTCAGGGGTCTTCCAACTCCGCTATTGACTATCCGGACACAGCGGCAAGAAATATGGCCCATGCCGGAACAGAACAACAGCAATGGGGCGGATTCTTCCGACCATTCGGCCAATACGGCGAACAGGACTCCGGCGCAGACCGAACCGGATTCAGGTCTCGTTCCGGCGGCTTTGTCGCTGGCGTGGATTACGGTTCACCAGACGACCTGGTACAGGGTATAGGCATCGGTTACACCCACACCAGAATCGACTACAGCCAATCGCGCGGCGATAGTAAGATAAACTCACTGCGGGTTGGGCCGTATCTAAGCTACAATCACGATGATATTATGATTGACGCCTCATTAAGCGGCGCAATTCACTGGGTCGATTCGACAAGAAGAATACCCCAGCTTGGCCTTGCCGCAGAATCCGACCACCGTGACTATGACCTGTCGGCATACTTGGGAGCATCGATAAATATCGAACATGACAAATGGACATTGGCTCCGGGAGCATCGCTGCAATATACTCATCTATGGTCAAGCTCTTTTACCGAAACAGGTGCGGGTGACGCCAACCTTAACATTTATTCCAAGAATATCCAGTCATTGCGTTCACTGCTTGGCGTAGCAGCCACAGGCAGAGAAGATTTCATCTTCGATAACACAAAACCAACACTCTACGCCGGCTGGGGATTCGAGATGCTCGATGATGACACAACCATCGAAGGCCGCTTTGCCGGAAGTCAGGCAAGCACTTTCAGAGTCGATGCAAAAGGTCAGGGCCGACACAGCGCAATCCTCGGAGCAGGGCTGAACTTCGACCTCAGCGAAGGCAGCGACGGTTTTATCAGCTATCAGGCAGAAGTACTCAGCAATGCCGACTTCCACACCCTGATGGGCGGAGTATCCTGGAAATTCTAATATGATATAAAAAGGTTTCAATCGAAAAGGCCGGTGATAAAACACCGGCCTTTTTATTGCGCATTAAAAATCCGGTCTTTCTCAAACCCTGGCCTTTTCGAGTTTGTCGATATTCAGATACCGCTCATAAAACAAATCTATCCACCTCTTCCGCGTAAACTTTTTTATCGCCCGGACAACACTCTCTATCGTCCAGTCCTCAAATCCGTCAGAGCCGTCCTGTAATCCCGCACGGCCTCTGCACAATGCGTATTATCCTGCGGATACAAAAACACAAATACCCCGTCCGCGAAATCATCGGCCTGCAAAATACTCCCCGCCAGCAGATGATCCCGCTATATCTGCTCCATCGGGGCAGCCTCAAGCTTCTCAATCGTCCCGCTATCAAAACAATCCATCCCAAAAGCAATCTCCCGATACCTTTGCTTCATCCTGGCCGGCTGATTTCTGAGATTTTCATGATATTTGACTTCTATCCCAACAAACCCCTTTTCCCCCGCCTTATTCAAAAACTCCGCATAAACATCGAATGCCGAACGATCGCCTGTATATCTGTCACTGCCGCGACCCGGCGAATGCTCGAATTCGATTCTGACAACCTCATCAACCCTCTCCGGCAGCAGATAACGAAAAACATCTGACGCTAATCGCAGGTCAGCCTTGAGCTCGGCAAACAGATTAAACGCCAACGGCTGACTTGAAAGCAGATTATTGAAAATCCGTGGCCTGGCGTAGAGCTTCTTTTCAGCATTTTCATTCACTTCTTTGGCGACAACGCCTTTTATCGTCTCGGACAAATAATTATTAAGAGTCTTTTCCGCCCATCGCTTCTCCAGATAATTACCCCGTATCTTCCCGGCGTACTCTCCCGCTTCATAGCCGCTCTCGCTTCGCCAGATAGATTGAAGTATGCGTGCCTTTCTCTGAAAACCGCCCCCGTCAGACTCTTCATAAACCAGATAATGCTTTGCAAGTTCATTCAGTCTCATCCGCCATACCCCTTAATATCTTTATAATTCCCGCATCTTGAACCCGGATAATTGTATCAACATCCTGCTTGCCCGCAAGAAAAAACATAATTGATCCTCTTAACCCCTGCTTGTCAAACCCTGCCGTTTTGGTATATTCCTGTATTACTGCTTTGACCGGCTTAAAAAGCAACATGGCCGAACTGATGACTACTTGGCATCCTCAGTGACAGTTAAGACCACTCCCACGGCACGCAACGCAAAGCTTAGGCCTTCATAAAAAACATATCGGCAATCCGAATACAAAAACTTCAATTGCCTTAGCCATAGACTTTGAGTATAGTATTTATCAGGTGAAATGTTGAAAAGAACAAGCGCTAAACTCAAGCCTGGGATTTGGCCATAAGTTTTGTGAATCGCTCGAACAGATAGCCGGAGTCATGAGGTCCGGGTGCGGCCTCTGGGTGGTACTGCACTGAAAAGGCTGCTTTGTCCGGGCAGCGAATGCCCTCGACGGTTTTATCGTTAAGATTCATGTGGGTTATCTCGACGCCTTTGTCGGACAATGAATCCATATCAACGCAAAAGCCGTGGTTCTGGCTGGTAATCTCTATCGAGCCGGTTTGCAGATTTTTGACGGGGTGGTTGGCGCCGTGATGGCCGAATTTAAGCTTGTATGTTTTCCCGCCGAGTGCCTGGCCGAGTATCTGGTGGCCCAGGCATATCCCAAATATCGGAACCTGCCCCAAAAGCTCACTAACCGCATCAGTGGCATATTTAACCGGTTCGGGATCGCCGGGGCCGTTGCTTAAGAACACCCCGTCCGGCCTAAGCGATATAACATCGACTGCGCTTGTTTTTGCCGGAACAACCTGCACCCGACAGCCATAAGAGACCAGTAAACGAATGATATTGCGCTTTATCCCAAAATCATACGCCACTACCTTATAGCGATCATCGCCCTTGCAACGGCTCCCGCTTAAAATGTCACTTACACCTTCGTCCCATCCGTATGGCTCTTTGGCTGCGACATCTTTAACAATATCGCGTCCGACCAAGCCGGGGTAGTCGGCCAATTGAGCTTTAAGTTTTTCTAATTGGTACTCACCGGCGGCTATTACCGCTCGCATTGCTCCTTTTTCACGGATATGCAGCACGAGCTTACGCGTGTCGATACCTTCTAATCCGATAACACCGTTTTCTTTAAGATAATCACCCAGCGACTTGCCGCTTCGCCAGTTGCTCGGCCAATCGCAATATTCTTTGACGATAAAACCTTTTGCGAAAACCCCGCGTGACTCTGCGTCTGCTTCGTTCGTGCCGTAGTTGCCGATAAGAGGATAAGTCATCGTTACTATTTGTTCGTGGTAGGACGGATCGGTCAGTATTTCCTGATATCCGCTCATTGCAGTGTTAAAGACAACCTCGCCACAGTTAATACCCTGCGCGCCGAATGACCTGCCGTGAAATACCGTTCCGTCTTCGAGTATCAATACCGCCTGCATCGTTTTCCTTTTCATCCGTAATATGCCTGGATTGGTTTTACGCCGACCTGGTTGCTGTTAACCGCCTCGATTGCCCGCACTACAGTTTCTGCACCGCGAATCGTCGTGCAATACGGCACCTGTTTATCCAGCGCCGTCCGTCGTATTGAGAATGAGTCCAATATTGACTGTTTGCCGACAGTGGTGTTTACAATCAAGTCAATGTCACTGTTGATTATCCTGTCAACCACGCTTGGCCTGCCCTCGCTGACTTTCAACACGAACTCCGAGGGGATATTTTTATTTATAAACTCAATACATGTCCCCTTTGTCGCAAGCACCTTAAAGCCCCTTTGCACAAACTGCCGGGCCACCTGAGCCGCTCGCTGTTTGTCTGCGTCACGGACACTGAAAAACACCGTGCCGCCTGTCGGCAGAACATTGCCCGCGGCCATTTGTGACTTGGCGAAAGCTATTGCAAAATCATCCGATATGCCCATCACCTCACCGGTGCTTAACATTTCCGGGCCCAACAGCGTATCAATTCCCGTGAACTTCAAAAACGGAAATACCGCTTCTTTGACACAGAAATAGCGAGGTACGATCTCTTCGGTAAAGCCAAGCTCGTCCAAAGTCATTCCGCACATAACTTTTGCCGCTAATTTGGCAAGCGGCACGCCTATTGATTTACTTACGAACGGCACAGTTCGAGAGGCTCGCGGATTCACCTCGATAATATAAATCTGGTCGTCCTTAACTGCGAATTGGATATTCAGTAGTCCTCGAACTTCAAGCTCAAGGGCAAGTCTTTTGGTTTGTTGTTTAACCTGCTCGATTATCTCTTTCTTTATCGTCATCGGCGGCAGGCAGCAGGCACTGTCGCCGGAATGGATACCTGCCTGTTCGATATGCTCCATAACCCCGCCGATAACGACCCTCTTGCCGTCACATATCGCATCAACATCAAGCTCCGTAGCATCATCAAGGAACTTATCTATCAAAATCGGGTGCTCGCCGGAGACATCAATGGCATTATTTACGCAGTTTTCCAGAGCGGTCTGGTCATAAACAATCTCCATAGCCCTGCCGCCCAGCACAAACGACGGACGAACCAGCAGCGGATAGCCCAGTTTCTCGGCAATAACAAGTGTTTCTTCGTATGATCTTGCTGTGCCGCTGTAAGGCTGTTTTAATTCCAGCTTCTCCACGAGGGAGTTAAACCGTTTGCGGTCCTCGGCGTAATCGATACTTGCCGGTGATGTGCCGATAATCGGAACGCCGGCCTGTTCAAGACGAGTTGCCAGCTTTAAAGGTGTCTGTCCGCCGAACTGCACGATGACCCCGTCAGGTTGTTCCACATCCACAATCGACATCACATCTTCGAATGTTAATGGCTCAAAATAAAGCCTGTCGGAAGTGTCATAATCCGTACTGACAGTTTCCGGATTACAATTGACCATTATTGACTCGATTCCAATTTCCTTCAAGGCATACGCCGCGTGGACACAACAGTAATCAAATTCGATGCCCTGGCCTATCCGGTTCGGTCCGCCGCCAAGAATCATTACCTTTTTGCGATTTGTCGGATTGCTTTCACACTCCTGCTCGTATGTCGAATACAGATAAGGCGTATGCGCTTCGAATTCGGCTGCGCATGTATCGACCGTCTTAAAAACCGCCTTTACGCCAAGTTCCTTTCTTCTACTGCGAACCTTTTGTTCATCAGTTCCGAGAGCCTCGGCGATATAATAGTCACTCAGGCCATATTCTTTGGACTGCCGCATTAGTGGCTCATCAACCTTATCCAGCGTTTTTGATTTTAAATGACGACCGAGTTCGACTATTTGTTTTATGTTTTCCAGAAACCACGGGTCGATTTTCGTGTATTCAAAAAGCTCGGCAGTACTCATTCGGCGCCGATAACCCTCGGCTACATACCAGAGCTTATCCCAGCGGCGGCTTCGCAGCCTTTCGATAAGCTTGTCCGCATTGATCTTGCCCGGTAGATATCGATTATCCAGTGAATACCGCTCAATCTCCAGGGAACGCATTGCCTTGCCGAGAGCCTCTTTGAATGTCCGTCCGATGGCCATTGCCTCGCCAACAGACTTCATCTGCACCGTAAGCTCAGCCTTTGTGCGAGGGAACTTTTCGAATGTAAACCTAGGCCACTTTACAACGCAGTAGTCAAGTGTCGGTTCAAAGCAAGCGGGCGTTTTTTTGGTAATGTCGTTTGGTATTTCATCAAGCGTATAACCTACAGCAAGCAGCGACGCAATCTTGGCTATCGGAAAACCGGTCGCTTTCGAGGCCAGTGCAGAGCTGCGTGAAACACGCGGATTCATTTCTATGACATACATCCTCCCGTTAGCGGGATTGACCGCGAACTGGATATTCGAGCCGCCGGTCTCTACGCCGATAGCGCGGATAATCTTCAAGCTGGCGTCGCGCATTAACTGATATTCTCTGTCGCTGAGAGTCTGTGCCGGAGCTACTGTTACGCTGTCGCCGGTATGAATACCCATCGGGTCGAGATTTTCAATTGAGCAGACAATTACAACATTGTCTTTATTATCCCGCATTACCTCAAGCTCATATTCTTTCCAGCCAAGCACCGACTCCTCAACCAGTACTTCGTTGGCGGGGCTAAGCTCAAGGCCCCATTTGATATATTCCTCATATTCCTCCATGTTATAGACAATATTGCCGCCCATCCCGCCGAGCGTATAGCTGGGCCTGATTATCACCGGAAAGCCTATATCCTGAATACAATCCTTTGCTTCTTGCCAAGAGTGAATATATGCGCTTGCGGGAACCTCCAGACCTATATCGACCATTATCTGCTTGAACCTGTCCCGCTCCTCGGCTCGCTTTATTGATTCCAGATTCGCCCCCAAGAGACGAACATTATACTTATCCAGCACACCACTGCTTGCCAACGATACTGCCGTGTTGAGCCCGGTCTGTCCGCCGAGCGTTGGCAAAAGACTGTCCGGTCGTTCAGCCTCGATAATCTTTTCAACCATCTCAGGTGTGATCGGCTCGATATATGTCTTATCGGCGTACTCCGGGTCAGTCATAATCGTAGCTGGGTTGCTGTTGACCAGCACTACCTCAAACCCTTCGGCTCGGAGGGCTTTGCAGGCCTGCGCACCGGAATAATCAAATTCGCATCCCTGCCCGATGACAATGGGTCCGGAGCCGACTATCAATATCTTCCTGATATCTTTGCTTTTGGGCATAAAAATCCTCGACCTCAAATCTAAGGACTAAAACTCAAGACTCTATTCATCGCCTCAGCCGCTTTGCGCCCGCTTTCTATCGCCCATACGACCAGCGATGCGCCGCGAACTGTGTCACCTGCGGCAAATACTTTTTCTTTGCTCGTATGAAAATCTTTGACCGCTATATTGCCGCAATTGTCCAAATCAAGGCCAAGCTCCTCGACCAAACCTGTCTGCACAACACCGGTAAAACCCATCGAAAGCAGAACCAGATCGGCCTGAAGTTCAAACTCCGAATCGGCTTTTTCACTAAGTTTCCACTTGCCGTCTTCATTAAACCAATCAACTTCACAACCATGCAGCTTTTTAACAACACCTGCTTCGGCTGTAAAGCTTTTTGTCATGACGCTCCATATCCGCTTGCATCCTTCTTCGTGCGAACTCGATGTCCGCATCGTTGCCGGCCACATCGGCCAGGGCGTGTGTTCAGGTCTGCTTTGAGGCGGCTTGGGTAATATCTCAAGCTGGGTAATACTCTTTGCACCTTGTCTGCGAGCTGTCCCGACGCAGTCACTTCCGGTGTCACCGCCACCTATTACCACGACATTTTTATTCTTCGCTGACAGTACGCCACGACAGCTATCACCTTCTCCGCCGATAGCTCGATTCTGCGCCGAAAGATAATCCATTGCGAACAATACATTCTCACTGTCCCTGCCCGGAACATCCAAATCCCTCGGCTGACAAGCTCCCATCGCCAGCAGTACGGCGTCAAAAGTCTTATTCAGATATCCTCCCGATATATCCTTTCCGACCTCGACGCCGCACTCAAACTGTACGCCCTCGGCACGCAACTGCGCCAAACGGCGGTCAATCATTCGTTTTTCCAGCTTAAAATCAGGTATCCCGTATCTTAAAAGTCCTCCAGGCTTTTTGTCTCTCTCATAAACCACGACATCATGCCCGGCCCGCGCAAGCTGCTGCGCAGCGGCCAGACCGGCAGGACCCGAACCCACTACCGCCGCCTTTTTGCCGGTTTTCACCTCCGCCGGCATAGGTCGAATCCAACCTTCTGCAAATCCGCGTTCAACTATCTGAAATTCGATATGCCGAATCAATACCGGCTCATCGTTCACCGCCAGAGTGCAAGCGGTCTCACAGGGCGCCGGGCACACATAGCCAGTCATTTCAGGAAAGTTATTTGTCGAATGAAGAATTTCGCAGGCCTGCTGCCATTTGTCTTTATACACCAGTTCGTTAAAGTCCGGAATATTATTGCCCAGCGGACAGCCGCCTCCATGACAAAACGGTATCCCGCAATCCATACACCTGGCGGCCTGTCGGCGAATCTGCTCTGGAGTTAAAGACAGCTCAATTTCATTAAAGTCATAAACCCTTTGCTCGACGGGTCGCTTGGGCGGCTCCATGCGCTTGTTCTGCATAAATCCCATACTTTGTCCCATTAGTACACCTCCTCGGTAGCCGGAGTCGTTTCAGTGTCACGCTGTTCGTTTGCTCTCATTTTCTCCAGCGCCTTGCGATAATCCGTCGGAATAATTTTTACAAACTTGCCGACCATATCGGGCCAGGCGTCAAGTATCTGCTGTGCTCGCTTGCTGTTTGTAAGCTCCAGATGGCGACGAATCAAATCATGCAGTATCCGCTGATCTTCGCTCTGCCATACTGTTTCAACATCAACCATATCCAGATTACAAAGAGTGTCAAACAACTGTGCTTCGTCCAGCACATACGCTATCCCGCCGCTCATTCCCGCCGCGAAATTGCATCCGGTTCTCCCGAGCACTACGACAGTTCCGCCGGTCATATATTCACAGCCATGGTCGCCTACCCCCTCTACCACGGCGGTAGCACCGCTGTTGCGCACGCAGAACCGCTCGCCGGCCACACCGTTGATAAACACCTCGCCGGTTGTAGCACCATAAAGCAGTGTATTACCGACAATGATATTTTCGTGAGCTAAGAACGGCGAATGCTCGGGGGTAATTACGACAATCCTGCCGCCGGAAAGCCCCTTGCCAAGATAATCGTTGCTGTCGCCAATCAGCCGCAGCGTCACACCGGGCGCTAAAAAAGCCCCGAAGCTCTGACCTGCTGTGCCTCGGAAAACAACTTCAAGAGTTCCATCAGGTAAGCCGTCAGGGCCGTATTCTTTCACAACTTTATTGCTCAAAATAGCCCCGACAGTCCTGTCGGTATTATGAATGGGCATCTCTATAACCATCTTTTTTTGGTTGTCGATGGCCGCTTTTGCCTTGTCGATTATTTTCCAGTCAAGATGCTCATTTATCTTTACCGGCTGAGCAACGCTCTGGCGAATATCAGCGGCCTGAGCATCCTTTAATCGGTAAAATATCGCGCTAAGGTCCACACCCTTTGCTTTCCAATGGTCAATCGCCTCAGCCATCCGCAATCTTTCAACACGACCGATCATGTCTTCAAATCGCCTGAAGCCAAGCTGAGCCATAATCTGCCGGATTTCCTCAGCTACAAACATCAGATACCGAGTAATATACTCCGGCTTGCCGGCAAATCTCTTTCGCAGCTGGGGATCCTGCGTAGCTATCCCGAATACGCACGCGCCTTCGTGACATTTACGAAGCAGGGTGCAACCCATTGTTACCAGCGCGGCCGTGCCGAAACCAAACTGATCGGCTCCAAGCAGTGCGGCGACTACAATGTCTCGACCCGTTCGCATCTGTCCGTCAGCCTGAACTCTTATTCTGCTGCGAAGCCTGTTCATCACCAGTACCTGCTGGGCTTCTGCCAGACCAAGCTCCCACGGGCCGCCGGCGTGCATTATAGAGCTAAGCGGACTTGCTCCCGTGCCGCCGTCATGTCCGCTGATCAGCACCTCGTCGGCATTGCCCTTGGCCACACCGGCAGCAACCGTTCCGACACCGACCTCACTAACGAGCTTTACCGATACCTTGACGCCAGGATTGCTGCACTTCAAATCGTAAATCAACTGCGCCAAATCCTCTATCGAATAAATATCGTGATGCGGCGGCGGAGAGATAAGAGTTACCCCCGGCGTTGAAAATCGCAGCCTTGCTATCTCATCAGTGACTTTGTGTCCCGGTAATTGTCCGCCTTCGCCGGGTTTTGCGCCCTGTGCCATTTTTATCTGTAATTCTTTAGCATGGGCCAGATAATTAGAGGTAACTCCGAACCGTCCGCTTGCTATCTGCTTTATCGCTGAGTTCAGTGAATCGCCGTTGTCCTGCGGCAGATAACGCGCAGCGTCCTCACCGCCTTCCCCGGTGTTGCTCATGCCACCAAGGCGATTCATCGCTATGGCCATACACTCATGTGCTTCTTTGCTGATCGAGCCATGACTAATAGCACCGGTGCAGAACCGCTTGACGATCTCACTTGCCGGTTCGACCTCTTCGAGAGGCAACGCTTTACCCGGTGTAAATTCAAACATTCCGCGCAAAGTGCACAGCCGTTTTGCCTGTTCGTTCACCGCCTGCGAAAATTCATTGTAGGCCTCGGCGTCCTCAAATCGCACGGCGTGCTGAAGCCGAGCTACTGTCGTTGGATTCCACAAATGCCGTTGGCCATCGTGGCGATAATGATAGTAACCGCCATAGTCAAGCGACATCGCACCTGCAGGTCGCTTTGCGTATCCGTTTTTGTGGCGAGCTATGGCCTCTGCGGCTATTTCATCCAGACCTATTCCCTGAATCCGTGAACTCGTTCCGACAAAATATTCCTCTATAACCGAGCGGTTGAGACCGACTGCCTCGAATAACTGTGCTCCGTGATAGCTTCGCAGGGTCGATATTCCCATCCTGCTCATCGCCTTGAGGATGCCTTTCTTTATCGCTGCGATATAATTATCAGCTACCGCCGTGGCCTCGAGTTCTTCGGGCAACTCTCCTTCAAGCTGCATTTGGCCAAGTGTCTCAAAAGCCATATAAGGGTTCACCGCATTGGCTCCATAGCCGCATAGCAGGCAAAAATGCATCACTTCCCGAGGCTCTCCGCTTTCAATGATAATCCCGGCCTCACCCTGCAATCCGCGACGGAGTAGACCGTGATAAACCGCCGCCGTTGCCAGCAAAGACGGTATCGCCACCTTGTCTTTGTCTGCCTTTTTGTCACTCAATATCAGCATCGATGCACCGTCACTAATCCGGCGCTGGCACTGATCGACCAACTTTTCAATGCCGGCCCGAAGAGCATCGCCGCAACAACTTTCATCAGGCTCGAAGAGCATATCGACAGTGGCCGGCTTAAAGTCATCACGCCGAACAGCTCGCAACCGCTCCATATCTTCATTCGTCAAGATCGGATGAGGTAACTTAAGCTGCGCACAGTGCTCTGCCGTTTCTTCCAGCAGGTTGCGCTGCTTACCTGAAAAGGACATCAGGCTCATAACAAGTCCTTCACGCAGCGGGTCGATGGGCGGGTTTGTAACCTGGGCGAATAACTGTTTGAAGTAATTAAACAAAAGCTGAGGTTGTTCCGAAAGCACCGCCAGCGGCGTATCGTTACCCATAGAACCCAACGGTTCCTGTCCATTAATCGCCATCGGCAAAAGTACGGAAGAAAGCTCTTCACGGGTATATCCGAAGGCCCTCATTCGCTCGGCGATAGTCCGGCTGTCACTGCGAACAAGCCTGGGCGTATCGAAAAGACCTTTTAGTTCAATCTTATTTTCCTGAAGCCATCTCCGGTAAGGTCGCTGCCTTGCTATTCTGCTCTTTATCTCATTATCGCTGATTATCCGTCCCTGCTCGGTATCGACCATAAACATTCTTCCGGGACGAAGCCGTCCTTTTTGTCGGACTTTCTTAGCGAGAAAATCAATAACACCGGCCTCACTTGCAACCACCGCAAGACCGTCAGTCGTTACCAGATATCGACAGGGCCGCAAGCCGTTCCTGTCCAGTGTCCCACCGAGCAGCTTTCCATCGGTGAACACCATCGCCGCCGGGCCGTCCCACGGCTCCATTATAGATGCGTGATATTCATAAAAAGACCGCTTGTATTCACTTATATGATATTTAGGCCCAAAAGCCTCCGGCACCATCATCATCATTGAATGTGGCAGCGACCTGCCTGATCGAACCAGCAACTCCAGGGCGGCATCAAAACACGCTGAGTCGCTTGCCTCGGTATCCAGCACAGGAAGCAGATCTTCAATGTCATCGCCGAATCGCCGGCTCTTCATCTTACCCTGGCGAGCGGTCATGTGATTGCGATTTCCGCTGAGTGTGTTTATCTCACCGTTATGCGCTATACAACGAAACGGCTGAGCAAGCCTCCAGTTAGGCAGTGTATTGGTGCTGTATCTCTGATGAACTATCGCGAGCGCCGAAGTCATATTCTTATCGCGCAGGTCAGGATAATACTTAAACAACTGCCAAGCCATAAACATTCCCTTGTAGCAGATTGTTCTGCATGAGAGACTGTTGATATAAAAATCCTCCGCAGATTCACCAAACCGCTGACGCAATTGCTTCTCCGCGCGACGCCGAGCCATATACAGCTTGACCTCAAGCTGCTCATCGCTAAGTCCGCCACCGTCAACAAACACCTGCCGGATAACCGGCTCGGCGGCCAGAGCAAGCTCACCGAGACAATCCCGCTCAACGGGAACATCACGCCAGCCGAGAACACTCATGCCGTAATAAACCACCGCTTCTTCAAGCACTTGTTCGCAATTTCGACTAATATCTCTGTCCTGCGGCTCAAAGACCATCCCCGTGCCATAAAAGCCCGGCTTGTCAAGC
>Ga0207421_10005930_pt1 | contig 13480 bp, 13 predicted proteins | sample SodLakKL_010_SED_4_FD_187542 | JGI IMG/M metagenome (GOLD analysis project Ga0207421, IMG submission 187542) | Alkaline sediment microbial communities from Lake Tanatar, Kulunda Steppe, Russia - 8KL_010_SED (SPAdes) (version 2) | ecosystem: Environmental > Aquatic > Non-marine Saline and...
TTCGACCATCGAACGAAAGCAACGGCGCTGCGTTCGATAGGGATATCAACCCGCCGCTGTCGGGTGATTTCATCCCTCGAAAATATGGGCGCTGCAGGATTTGAACCCGCGACATCTTGGTCCGAAGCCAAGTACTCTGTCCAAACTGAGCTAAGCGCCCGTATTGAAACACGAACCGACGTTGGAATAAAAACTCCCCGGTTTCCATCTCCGATAGACAGACTGTGCAACCTTCAATTGAAACCTATACCCTGGACGAAAAACCCTATATAGCGTCCCTGTGGAAAGTAGGTAAGAACGGAATGCGAGCGGTTACCATCCAAAAAGTTACACTCCAATGTACGAACTAGGTCCTGACTTCCAGCATGCCACGGTTGACGCTGGTACGAACATCCTCGTCTCCGGTCCACCACTTAGTGGTGGCCGAAAGCTGGCACTGAACGCACTCGCAACGGGGGCGAACAAGGGGGACGGTTCAGTGATTATCACGACCCGGGATAGTTCAGAGCGTGTCTTAGCTGATTTCAATTCACTTCTCGACAACCCAGATCGCACACATCTTGGTATTGTCGATTGTGTCACCCAACACCAAGGTCGTTCAACACAGGACTCAGACCAGGTCAAATATGCTTCGTCGCCGGTTGATATGACCGGAATAGGAATAAAGTTCTCAGAATTCCTCGAGATGTTCTACACCGACCATGGCGTCAAGCAGAACCGTATCGCCGTTGATTCCCTTTCAACATTGTTGATGTACTCCGATGTCCAGACTGTTTTTCGATTTATGCACGTACTCACCAGTAGAATTAATGATGCGAATGCAATTGGTATCCACGTTTTGGAATCAACGGCACACAACGCAGAGGACATCAACACGCTCAAACAGCTCTTTGACGGAATTGTTGAAATTGATGAGCACGAAAACGTAACAGTCCGTCTCCCAGAGCCAGCATAACCGATGGTTACTGTTGGAAACAAAGCACCAGATTTTCTTGCCCCGGCAGTGTCAGCGCGAGAGGCAGCCATGCTGGAGCTATTTGACCACGTGGAATCACACCAGGCTGTTGTTCTCGTGTTCGAACCTGCTGATTTCGTCCCGGCATCGACAGCAGAACTCCTTGCCATCCAACAGGCAGGTTGGACAGAACATGAAGAACTCTCAGTTATCTGTCTCACAGGGGACAGTCTCTATAGCCACGCGGCATATGCAGACCAGTACAACTTTTCGTTTCCACTCGTGTCCGATTTTCACGGGAGCATTGCTGACTCCTACGACGTTCTCCGTGATGAGTGGGAAGGGCATACCCACATACCGGGACGCGCTGCTATCGTCATCGATGAAACCTGGGAAATCCAGGCGATACAAAAAGCAGAGTCCCCGCTTGAACTGACGGCGAACGCGCCCCCGATAGCAGTTACTGAATCGATACGGGATTTGGGGGTACCTGTTGAAGAACCCGAGATTCAGCCAGAGTAATCCGCTATTTCTCGTTTGCTGATGGGCGGCTGGTGGCCTTTTTTCGGAGGTTTTCGTCAGTCTCTTCGTCCTCTTCAGCAGGATGAGGAGGAAGGTCAGCCTCCTCGAGGAGCTCTTCAACGTCGATATCCTGCTGTTCAGCGAGCGCGTTCAGCAGAACACGCTGTTCTGTAAGTTCATGCTCGATATGGTCGACCTGTTCGCTCGTCGTTTCGAGGTCATTTTGCATGCCCTGTACGCGTTCAAGCAACTCGTTCATCTTCTTGTAGCTCTGTTCGGCGACTTTACTCATCCGCTGGAGTTTCTTTTTTGTCCCGGCGATGTCCATACACTCTCTTACGGACAGGGTACTTGAAGCTTTTTTGACGTGGGTCCAATCCATGGATGGGCGGTAATCGACGAGTTGTCTCCGAAAGGCCCTTATGCGGTACCCGGATAGATTGTAATGGACTAGGTCGGGCGGTTAGGCCCCGCTCTTCACCCACAAAAGGCCTTAAGTGGGGACCGAACACCGGCTGCGTCCGGTCAGACGGACGCGGGCCCTGCAAGCTAACAGAGAAGCCTCGTCCTGCGGGGACGGAGGTCCGAGCGAATCCATCTGCAGGGATGGCCTCGTTCGGTTAACCGGGGGCAGTTCGTCAGGCGCGGAAGCGAGCAGCGGACCCCTGGACACCCGTCGCTCGGAGGGTCGCGGGGTGGAGGAGGCAAGCGGGATTACCCGCATCCGAACGCCGGGCAACGTTGGCGTGTCCATTCTCTCAGAGATTTACCAATTAGCGGAGTTGCTGTCCAACCCACACAAATGGCTTGAACGGCAGGAAGACATACTCTTTGTGTGGATCATAGGAAATAAACGCAAGGCTATTTGACATCACGGAGACACTGGAAGCAGCCATCGCTACGCCAGCAAGCATCGGGTTAAGCAGTCCGATTGAGGCAATCGGAATGAGTGTCACATTATAGATAAATGCCCAGAAGAGATTCTGTCGAACCTTCGAGATTGTCGCATCAGCGACGCGCATTGCCTTTAATACGTCAGCTGGGTCATCGCGCACGAGCGTGATATCCCCGCTTTCAATAGCAACATCGGTTCCGGAACCAATTGCAACCCCGATATGTGCAGTCGTCAGGGCAGGTGCGTCATTGACGCCGTCGCCGACCATCATTGCCCGTTCACCGTTGGATTGAATTGCGTCAATTGTATCGGCTTTATCATCAGGAAGAACGCCTGCACGAACGTTTTCAGGGTTAATACCGACCTCCGCTGCGACAGCGCGACCAGTGCGCTCGTTATCACCGGTAAGCATCATCACACGCAGTCCACGCTCGTGAAGCGAGGCAATTGTCTCGCGTGCGCTTTCTCGGATTTCATCAGCTGTCGCAATAATGCCGATGAGGTCGCCGTTTAGTGCAACCAGCATCGCGGTTTTCCCGTCCCGCTCTAGCTGTTCCATCTGCTGTTCGACCGAACTCATCTCAACACCATACTCTTCCATCAGCGTCCGGTTACCAACCAACACATCACCATCAGGTATTGTTGCGTTGATGCCGTGACCAGGGACGTTCTCGAAATCAGTCGGGTCATCGAGAGAGATACCCCGTTTGTCCGCTTCGTCAACAATTGCGCGGGCGAGAGGGTGTTCCGAACCATGCTCAGCGCTCGCGGCAACAGAAAGAACGAACGATTCGTCGCCACCAGTATCTGCTGACTCTGTAACAACACCGCCATCGGGCCGTGTCTTCTCGTCAGTAACCGGGATTACATCTGTCACCACCATATTCCCGTGTGTGAGTGTCCCTGTTTTGTCGAAGACGACGGTATCGATGCCACGGGTCTTTTCGAGAATATCTGCGCCTTTATAGAGAACACCGTTCGTTGCCGAGATTGTCGAACCGACCATCGTTGCGGCAGGTGTTGCAAGCCCAAGCGCACAGGGACAGGCAACGAGGAGCGCGCTGGCAAGCACGATAATCGAGAATTCAAAGACAGGGACGCCGCCAGCAGCTGTCCCAATTGGGCCGCCACCAACAGGGTCAACGGGCAACACTGACCCAATGGCCGTCGAAATCTCAAGCAGTTGTGGCGAGAAGAAATACCACAATGTCGCCCACACAATTGCATTGACAATCACAGCGGGGACAAAGTAGGCTGAGAACGAATCGACCAAGCGTTGAATATCAGGCTGACGCGACTGTGCTTCTTTCACCCGCTGGACAATTTGTTGAATTGCGGTTTCTTCACCGACGTTTGTCGCGCGTACGGTGAGAACACCGTTTTCGTTAATCGTCCCACCAATCACTTCATCGCCGACGCCTTTCTCGACAGGGACAGATTCGCCAGTAACCATCGCTTCATCAACGGCACTCTGTCCGTCGACGACTTCGCCGTCAGTCGGAATCCGTTCGCCGGGCCGCACTTTCAACAGGTCATCAACCTGTAACTCCTCAACGGGGACGACAACTTCTTCGCCATCCCGAATTACTGTGGCCTCATCAGCCTGTAGTTCGAGGAGTTTTCGAAGTGCTGCGCTCGCTTTGGCTTTCGAGCGAGTTTCCAGCCAGACACCTACAAAGATAAACCAGAGGATGACTGCAACTGCTTCGTAATAGAGCCCACCTTCAACGACATCCACGAGGACTGCGGTGCTGTAAATATACCCGGCGCTAGTACCAACAGCGACCAACGTATCCATATTGGCTTGCCGGTTTTTTCTGAGTGCCTTGTAGGCCCCGCGGATAAAGTGTCTCCCGAGCGTTGCCATCAGTCCGGTCGCAAGCACAAATTCGTACCAGTCGGGGTCGATACCGAGGATTGTTTCCGGGCGGTCGAACATCGGCAGCATCCAGAGCATCACGAGCGCGAACGGAGCAGTCATGAGACCGCCCAGAATAACCCATCGGCGTTTATGCCGCAGGTCGCGCTGAACAGCAGTTTCTCGCTCTTCGCCAAGTTCACTCAATTCGGCATCACGCTGGGGTTCGAATCCTGCCTCCTCAATAGCGTCGTAGATAGCAGGCAGCGAGGTGGCCTCCGGATTGAATGCAACAGTCGCCTCATCCGTTGCGAAGTTGACGTTTGCTTCAAGGACACCTGCTTCCGATTCGATGGCTTGTGTCGTGCTCTCCGCACACGTCGCACAGGACATCCCAGCAACCTCTATTGTCTCGGTCTGTCGTTCCGGAGAATACCCGGACTCTTCGATAACTGTATAAATTTCCGCAAGCGAGACCGTTCCCGGGTCAAACTTGAGCGTTGCTTCGTCAGTTGCAAAGTTGACATCAACCTGCTCGACGCCATCGAGTTCGCCCACCGCGTCCTCGACGGTCGCCGAACAGGTCGCACAGGACATGCCCGTGATTGGAATGGTTGTTTTCATAGAGTGTGCTCGTTGTTTTTTCTACGGCGCCCATACTCAAGCGGTTTTGGCCTTTGAATCAAAAGCTAACTTCCACCAAAACCTTGGAAAAGAAGGTAGGGTTGAGTAGAATAGTTATTCGACGGTCTGAGTGATGGCAGAAACAAGCGAATCTGCGAGTTCGTTTGCACGCGCAGATTCGCGTGCTTCGGCATAGACACGGATGACTGGCTCCGTTCCACTCGGCCTCGCAAGCACCCAGCCATCGCCATAATCGAGGCGATATCCATCCGTCGTTTCAACCGGGACATCGGCTGTTTCGGCTGTCTCTTCGATGGCCTGAATCATCTGCTGTCGTTCAGCATCGGAGCGATAGGAAAGGTCGTGACGAACCTTATCGTAGCCGTTGAACGGTTCAACAACTTCGCTTGCAGTACGTTCAGTTAACAGTTCACAAAATCGAGCCGCAGTATACGCACCGTCGCGTGCGATGCGGAATCCGGGGAAAATAATGCCACCGTTCCCTTCGCCAGCAATTGGAATCGTCTCACCGTCAGCAAGTAGCTCTCGGATGGCAGTAATAATGTAGGTACTGCCGATAGGGGTGAGTTCTAGCGACGCACCAGCGTCGGTGACTGCGTCGACCAACACCTGTGATGCGTTGACAGCAGAGACAACAGTATCTTCTGGTGATAGCTCAGCGGCTGTGAGTGCTGCAAGCGCGGCGTCGCCATCTATCAGGGAGCCAGTTTCGTCGACAAACATTGCGCGGTCAGCATCGCCATCATGGGCAATCCCAAGGTCTGCATCGCTTGTTCGGACAGCACGGCAAAGCTCAGCGAGATTCTCGGCAACAGGCTCAGGGTCACGGCCGGGGAACCGACCATCAGGCTGGCCGTTGAGGGTCTTGACGGTACAACCCAACTTCCGGAAGAGGTCAGGACTGGTGAGACTGCCCGCACCATGTCCTGGGTCGACAACGACAGTGAGGTCAGCAGTAGCAATGTTGTCCCTATCGACAGCAGTCAACACCTCATCTCGGTATCGCCGTCTCGCGTTATCGACCTGCGTGACAGAACCGCTTGAGCGCCACCCGGTAAGAGCCGGTTTTTCATCGAGTTGTGATTCGACGGTATCGATTGTATCCCGGGTGAGTTCAACGCCGTCCGGTCCACAAAGCTTGATGCCGTTATACTCGGGTGGGTTGTGTGAGGCGGTTACGATAATCCCTGGAATCCCCTCACGGCCGCAGTAGGACTGGACTGTCGGTGTTGGACAAATACCGATATCGTCGACGGCACAGCCGGTGCTCATGACTCCGCTCGAAACCGCAGTGGCAAAGAGTTCCCCGCTCAGCCGTGTATCCCTCCCAACGGCAACACGAGTGGCATCGAATCGGTCACGATAAACCGCACCAGCGGCCTGTGCCACTGCGAGCACATCCGCTGGCGTGAGTTCCTCCAGTGCGATTCCTCGGACGCCACTTGACCCAAATACCTCCATTCGGTCGTGGAGTGGAGCCCTGCTGGCATAGTGGTTGCGCTCTCTTTGCTTTCCTATCGATTCGATAATACGAGCGATTGATCAAACCAGTCTTTTATCGATCGCTGGTGAAAAACAGGTATGACTGATATTGTCGAGAAAACCGAAAGGTACGAACAGTTACTCGCAGAAGCGCTTAGCGAGGCAGAAGTCGCCTCACCAGCTGATTCACCGCTCGGGGAGGCTGCCGAAGATTGTGTAGAAATGGCAGCGTCGTATCTCGACGATGGCCGACACTTTCGTGAAGAAGATGACTTCGTAAACGCACTGGCATCGTTTTCCTACGGCCATGCGTGGCTTGATGCCGGAGCCAGAATCGGTGTCTTGGACGTTCCTCGGGAGGGGCACCTTTTTACAGTGTGAATGGATTCCACACAGATATTCCGTATAGCTTATATACTTCAAATATAGTCAGTATTCTGTTGTTAACGCGAGTTAATCTCCTGAAGCAGACGAAAACAGCCTCCATTTGGTGATTATCCGATGAAGTGGTGTGTGATACGGTACCAAAAACACCGAAAAGCATTTATATCTTTGTGACTAACTATTAGGTAACTCCTCATCACCTGAGGGTAATGTACGTTACTTCTTAGGCAACCATTGAGGTGATAGCTATGACAGAAACACGAACACAGCGACGGATGACCACGACAACGGAACAGCAATCAGAAACGGAACAGACCGACGTCTGTCCGGAGTGCAGCGGACGGCTTATCAATGATACCGAGCACGGCGAGACGGTATGCCAGGAATGTGGCCTGGTTGTCGAGGAAGATGAAATCGACCTTGGTCCCGAATGGCGGTCGTTTGACGACGAGGAAAACAAATCACGCGTTGGTGCGCCCACGACAAACATGATGCACGATAAGGGCCTCTCGACAAACATCGGCTGGCAAAACAAGGATGCCTACGGGAATGCACTCTCCAGCCGTCAGCGCGAAAAGATGCAGCGCCTGCGCACCTGGAATGAGCGGTTCCGCACCCGTGATTCGAAAGAGCGCAACCTCAAACAGGCTCTCGGTGAAATCGACCGGATGGCAAGCGCACTCGGTCTCCCGGAAACCGTCCGAGAAACCGCCAGTGTCATCTACCGACGCGCACTGGAAGATGACTTGCTCCCCGGCCGCTCCATCGAGGGTGTCGCGACAGCCTCGCTCTATGCATCTGCTCGACAGGTCGGCAACCCACGCTCGCTCGATGAAGTTGAGCGTGTCTCACGTGTCGACCGCATGGAACTCACCCGAACCTACCGATATCTGATTCGAGAACTCGAACTGGAGATTCGGCCAGCAGACCCGGAGAGCTACGTCCCACGGTTCGTCTCGGAACTCGGACTTGGCGATGAGGTCGAACGTGAAGCACGACGCCTCATCCAGGATGCACGCGAACAGGGAATCCTGAGCGGGAAATCACCCGTTGGCCTTGCCGCAGCAGCAATTTACGCTGCATCACTGCTGACCAACAAAAAGGTAACTCAGAGCGCTGTCGGCGACGTCGCTGACATCTCCGAAGTGACCATCCGCAACCGCTATCACGAACTCCTCGATGCACAGGCAGAAGCCTGAAATCGAACGGAGCGCTGTCGCTGTGTTCTGTCTTATCTTCATTAATTTTCACAAACGTTTTTGACCTAGCAGTGTGTGTTACTTACACGCATGGACCAGACACAGGTGCGGTTGCTTTGTCCTGAGTGTGGTAAAGCGTGGCAATCAAAACCCCGTGAGCTTCCGGAATCCCAGCGAGTGTTTCACTGTCCGAACTGTTACAATTCGCGCCATCTTTCCGAGTTTCTCCGGACAGAGCATGACCTACAGACGTTACAGCAACTTCAGTAAGCGTGTCGTTCGACTGTCGCTATGAAGAGGTTGGAGAGCGAGCGCCGCATGCAGTGCATTTGAGCAGTTCGGCACCTTGCTCTCTCACGATTTCGGTATCTGGGAGACCACATTCCCCACAGAGGACATACTGTTCTGCGTACGCTTCGATAGCCTCACGAACGCGTCGTTCGTTAAACTCACCGGTGAGTCGAACGCGTCCGCTTTCATCGATGTGTGCGCTCGTTCCAACTTCATCCTGTAGAAACTTCATGACATGGTCCGGTTCGCGGCTGAAATCGTCACACACAGTCTGGAAATTTTCAAAGACGGTGACGTGTCCTTCCTGACGAACGTTGGGGTCTGGAATACTGAATCGACCTGAGCTCGTCTCGATATCCGGGGTTTGCTCGATTCCTCGGTCGAGCATCTCATCGTAGTCCATACGGGAAACCGAGTTCTCCAGCCTAAAGTGCTTCGCGTTTTCGAATTCACTCGCTGTCCGTAACTTCCGCAGGGACGCCAATAACAGTCTCTCCCGGTGGCACATCCTCCGTGACAAGGGAGTTTGCCCCGACCTGAGCACCCGCTCCAATTGTAACGCCAGGTAACACGGTCGCGCCTGCACCAATCATTGCACCTTCACCGATAACGACCTTGCCTGTTCGATATTCGTCCTGTAGAAACTCATGGCAGAGAATCGTCGCATCGTAGCCAATGATGACGTTATCCTCGACGGTGATAAGCTCCGGCCAGAACACATCTGGTGTCGATTCAAGCCCCCAGGCGACGCCCTCACCCACTGTCATTCCGAGTTTTCGGTACAGGACTCGCTTGAGCGTGAGACTTGGTGAGATACGACAAAACAGAATAACGATGTAATTCAACGCGACACGAATCGGATGCCGGGTAGCATACCACCGGTGCAACGAGTTGTGGGTGCCCTGCCGGGGATGAGCGGTAGTTCGGTCAAGCCGACTGGTTACACGGTCGGGCGAGGAGTCTGTCTCATCACCATCCTCGTCCGGATTCGTGCTGGTATCCATACTGGAGCAGTGCTCACTCGCCGCGAAGCTCGTTCATGTGGTCGATACGGCGCTGGACGAGCTCCGGCTTTCCGATATCCGACCGCATTCGAAGACCCTCGCCAGCCGCCGAGTCAAGTGCCGCCTGTGCAATCTCTTCGGCCTCGGAAATCGTCTCTCCAAGCCCGACCACAGCAAACGACCGAGAGGTAGTCGTATAGATTCCATCATCACGTTCGTCAACGCTCGCATAGAACAGTTGTGCCTCACCCGCACTTTCCTCGTCGATGCCAACACGTGCGCCGGATTCAGGGTCAGTTGGGTAGCCAGCAGGGACCGCATATTTACAGACGGTGGCCTGCTGAGCAAACGTGAGTTTCGGGAGGGACTGCTCTTCCCGTGCAGCCACGAGAACATCGAGAAACTCTGTCTGTAAGATGGGAAGCGTGTTCATCGCCTCCGGGTCGCCAAAGCGGGCGTTATACTCGATGACTTTGAGCCCATCTGCCGTGAGCATGAACTGTCCGTAGAGCACCCCTTTGTACCCATCTAGGGCATCGACGGTCGCTTGGAGAATATCGACGGCTTCGAGATACTCCGCTTCGGTCATAAACGGTAACGAAAGTCCAGCATCGCTGTAAGAGCCCATGCCACCCGTGTTGGGCCCTTCATCGCCCTCATAGGCGCGTTTGTGGTCCTGGATAGCTGGCGTAACCCGAAGTTGCCCGTTTGCAACAAACGCCTGTACAGTGAACTCCTCGCCCACAAGTCGTTCTTCGAGGACAATCCGGTCGTAATCGGAATCTCGAATGTATTCCTTTGCCTCCGCTGCACTGACCTGGTCACCCATGACTTTCACGCCTTTTCCCCCGGTCAACCCTGCAGGTTTGATAGCAAGGTCGCCGTCGTATTCGTCGATGTAGTCACAGGCGTTTTCAGCATCCTCGAACGTCTCGAAATCGGGACAGCCAGGAATGTCATTTGCCTTCATAAAGCGCCGCTGAAACGCTTTGTCCGTCTCGATTCGTGCCTCGGTTTCCTGCGGGCCGAACGCATAGATACCAGCATCATCGAGCGCATCGGCAACGCCAGCGGCCAACGGCGCCTCCGGCCCGATTACCGCAAGCGTTGCATCGACATCCTGTGCGTAGCTCCGAACCGCAGTTGGATTTGTCGTGTCAAGCGTTTTAAACTCTGCTGCGAGACGGGAAATTCCAGGATTTTTGTTTCCAGCACAGGCATAGAGTGTCACGTCGGAATCGGAAAGCGAACGAGCGATGGCATGCTCACGGCCACCGCCACCAACCAGCAGCACTGTCTCTTCCATACGTGTAGGCCCGGCCGAATCATGTGTAAAGCTTCCGCTTGGGGTCGGTCTAAAGGTCGGTTCGGCGGAACTGTGCGTATCCCAGTCCCAGTGTCAGCCCAATCCAGACCATGAGGACCACAAATGCCACCTCCGGCCCGACGTACCAAGGAGCCTCAGCACTCGAAAGCGTCGGTGTGAGGCCAGGTTCCAAGTCGAACAGCGCATCCACGATACGGTTGTACGATTCGACCGGAGACGCAAGTTGGACAAGCAATGCCCAGTCTGGCAATTGGAGATTTGGAGGGTTGAACCGCCAGAGAACAGTTATCAGGGCATCCCAGAACATAACCAGTATAATATACGCACCGAATGCGCCCGCAGTCACCTGTCTGCCGGACCGCAAGACCATCGAAAGCCCAATAGCGATAGCCAAAAACGCAACGCCGTACACGACGTTCAATCCGACAAAGAGGAGATACGAACCGACAGGTGGGTTGTCATACAATGTGACGACAACTGCAAACATCGCACCTAGGGCAAGCAAGATTGGAACGGCAAGGACAAGCGCCCTCCCAACAAACTTGCCGAGTACAATATCACGTCGTGTGTGTGGAAACGAAAGCAACAGTGCGATTGTCCCGGAACGTCGTTCCTCAATGACTGCTTTGTACCCAATCACGATAGCGACAATCGGAACAATAATGCCGAATCCTTCGGCTGTCAACATAACAAATGGTTCGACAGCAGAGCCTTCGTCAACCCAGCCGACATATGCAAACACTGCAACGAGGAGTCCAAACAGAGCGAGCAACGCCCAGAGTCCACGCGACCGTATCGAGTCCCTGATATCCTTCCGGGCGACGGTTTGCCAACTCATAGGTCCACCTCCCTGAACCGCCGATAGCCAACAGAGAGCGGAAGGACTACCCAGAGCAAAAACAATACGAGCCCAGCCCATTCGTTCAGAAACCACGGAGCGTCGCCACCAAAGTACGTGCTCATCGATGTCCCTTCGAAAAAGCCAGCAACGATGCGGTCATACAGCGGTATCGGCTGGGCCTGATGCACAAACACGACTCCTGCAGGGAGGTCACCGTGGGCAAGACCCAGCCGTTCCAGTGCGAACAGCAGACCAGTTTCGATTTCATCCCAGATAACCACAAACACGAAAAAGACAGCAAACGCTGACAGGGTTGCAAGCTGTTTCGAACGGGTAAGCGTCGAGAGCGTCAACCCGATTCCAAAGAAGATGACCCCAAACAAGAGCGTCAATACAATGTAGAGAAGATAGGCAAAAATGGATGTGACAGTCACCGACCCATACGGATAGAAGACAAGGACTGCCGCACCAACAAGGCCGATGACGACAGCACCCAGAAGCGCAATGCCACGCCCACAGAGTTTCCCGACAACGACGTCACGTCGAGAATGTGGCATGCCAAGAACAAGAGCAAGTTGGCCGGCACTCCGCTCACTGACGATAGCGTTGTATCCAAGTAACAATCCAATCAGCGGTAACAGAATCGACACTGCTGTCACCATGTAGCCGGCAAAACCACCGAGCGTGATATCGCCGGTTGTGTTGAGTGGGAAAACATAGGCGCCGATAAGACAGGCGAAAATAAACAGGTAGACGAGATACCTGACCAGCCTCGATTGGCGGATTTCCGCGTACTCTTTCCGAGCGATTGCTTGCCAACTCATCTGTTATCTCCCATCCGGTGTCGATGCCTCACCTGTATACTGGGCAAACATATCCTCAAGCGATGCTTCCTCTGTGCGGAAGTTCTGAACGTCGATTCCAGCGTCAGCCAGTGAGAGTAAAATGTCCATTTTTGCATCGTTTGTACATGTCACCTCGATGTTGTGGCCATCCTGTCCAAGCCAGACCGTTTCAACACCGTGAAGCGCCTCAATATCATCAAGCACGGGGTCAGTAATGTGGTCAACAGAGATGGTCAGTTTGGTTCCGCCGCCGAGTGACTGACGGAGCCCTTCGATGGTGTCGATGGCGACAAGCTGTCCGTCGTTGAGAATGCCAACCCGGTCACAGACTGCTTCGACCTGTTCTAGGATATGACTGGAAAAGAACACGGTCGCTCCGCGTTCGTTTTCCTCGCGGATGATATTGCGCATCTCTCGTGCACCGTTCGGGTCCAATCCGGTCGTTGGCTCATCGAGCACAAGCAAATCCGGCTCGCCAGCGAGTGCCATCGCCAGTACCAGCCGCTGTGCCATCCCCTTTGAGTAGCCTCCTGCCGGGCGGTTCGCATCGGGTCCAATTCCAACCCGATGTAACAGTTCCATCGGGTCGTCATCAGCATCTTTCGAGTCGATCGCAAACTCAACGTGCTGTCGCCCTGTCAGCCGGTCATACACCGCATATCCTTCCGGCAGAACCCCCATCTTGTCACGTGCCAGTTCCCCATCCTGTTGGCAGTCATGCCCAAAGATACGGACAGTGCCCTCCGTGGGGCGGACAAAATCCAGAAAGATGTTAATCATCGTCGATTTGCCGGCTCCGTTTGGCCCCAGGAATCCAAATATTTCGCCCTCTTCGACCGCAAATGACACCCTGTCGAGCGCGGTCAGTGTTTCATATCGTTTGGAAATATCCTGAACATCGATTGCAACCATAGTCTGTACAGTTGTTCTACTGGACGCACTTTATTACTGGCGTCGAGTTTCTGTCTGAGAAATCGATTTGGCCTCCCTCAACGCACCGGCTGTCGCTGCGGAACGTGAGTTTTATTCGACCCAGCGAGAAAGCCGTGGTATGGATACGGCCGAACGGCTCGACCTCGTGACCAGACACACCGAGGAAGTCGTAACAAACGAAGAGCTCGAAGAACTGTTCGACGACGGAACGCCGTCGGCCTATATTGGATACGCGCCGACCGGTGAGATGCATATTGGCCATTTCACAACAATGCGAAAGCTGGCCGACTTTCTCGATG
>Ga0207421_10005931_pt1 | contig 13479 bp, 7 predicted proteins | sample SodLakKL_010_SED_4_FD_187542 | JGI IMG/M metagenome (GOLD analysis project Ga0207421, IMG submission 187542) | Alkaline sediment microbial communities from Lake Tanatar, Kulunda Steppe, Russia - 8KL_010_SED (SPAdes) (version 2) | ecosystem: Environmental > Aquatic > Non-marine Saline and...
CGGAATCCCTGTTCCATATTCTTTCATAAACCCGTTTTAAATCCTCAGGAACCATATCTAATATTTCGTCTTGTTTTTCTTTATCTTGTTCTTGAGAGAAATAATTAAAGTATTCCCGTTCTTCTTTTGGCAGGGCTTTAAATATTTGAGTGTAGGTAGAGTTTTCATCAAGCCCTACCATAGTGGAACGAGCCCTATCTCTATACTCTAAAGCTTTCCTTGCAAGAGGACCAAGTTCACCTATTATTTCTTGGTTGGATATCTCTTCAAGCCTTTCATTTATCTTAGACCTCTCGTGCTTTATTAAGTCATCTTCAGTAGAAAGGCTGTATTGTAATCTACCTTCTTTATTAATATAACTACGGACAGAATTTTCAGAACTTATACCCTCAAGGGAGATTTTTCTGCTGTAGTTTTCAAGCTTTCTTTCTTCTTCTTTTATTTCTTGGTAATATTCGTCCATCTCTTCTACTTTGGCTTCTATATCTACGCCTTCTTCTTTCTTTGCTTTCTCGGCGTATTGGTTATAAAGACTTTTACTTTTTAAGTACTGGATCCTATCCATATAGGTATCTATTTCTCGTTTGGTTCGTGCCTGTTCTGGTATCCAGGCTCCGCCCTCATGGAATTCTTTATTCTGTCTCCATAAGGATAGTCCGACACCTACTCCTGCACCTACCTTGCCTAATGGACCTGCCAGTCCTCCGCCCAGTAATTTGCCTGTTAAAGCTCCAGCAAATCCTCCTGTTGCTGCTGCACCGATTGGATGTTGGGCTGCTGCGCTGCGGAAGGTAGGTTTTACTAAGTCGTTTATCGGCTTACCCCAGGACTGAAAGTCCTTTCCGTAAACATAGTTGTATTTATAATGTTCCATTGCTGAATTTACATTAAATATTTTGCTCTGGACTAAAGGAATTCTGGCGTGAGATACAACCTCCCATGACATACCTACCGCTCTTGATATCGGGCCAAGCGATAAGTGAGAACTAATATCTGAACTCTCTTCTCTTTTAGTAAGTCCAGCTTCCTGAAGCATAGTATTTACCTGTTGTCCACCCTGACCGATTACGGCAGGCAAACTTCCTTGCCCGTCGACACCTGCATGATGAGTAGGGGTGACAAGGTTAACTTCTGTGCCAGGGCTCATATATTCGTTTAATATATTTGTAGCAGCCTGTCCTACTTCATCTTCTACATTCATAGTTCCATGTATACCAGCTATTCTGTATATCTGGTCGCTGTCTTTTACTGTAAATCTTTCAGCATCAATAAATCTATCTATTACTGCGGTACTTCTTTGTACATCATTATTTAAAAACTCATATTCTGTGATATGATGTCTCTGTCGCTGTTTTCTGCTTTCTTTTAATTTCTGTTGCAAGAAATCGTTAGCACCATCAGTTAAATCTTGAGACCTGGCTCTTTGTAGCCAGAGTTTTGCTTCGTCTGACCAGGGGGCTATATCTGCAAGGATTGCCGCCCTGTCAACTGCACCATAAGTTCCATATTCATCAGGATGTAGCTTATTTAACCTTTCGTAAGCATCACCTGGTAAGCGGAGTTCTCCTCCGCTAACGGCGGTATAAGCATCTCCAGTATGATATATATCTGGCAGCCATCTTGGCATGGCATTTGGTATATTATTAACCTTTTTTCTTAAACCTGGTTCTTTCTGTAACATTCTTCTAAAGACTTCAGAAAGTCCGCCAGTACGACCACCGAAGTTGCCAGCCCAGAACCTTGATGAGCCAGCAAAGGCTGAATCGGCTGTATCCATTACGGCTGTGCCTTCTCCATAATCGCCATCACCTAGAAGCATTTTTGCTAAGAAACCTCTAGAACCACCTATATAATAACTTGCTTCTTTCATTCTCTGTAACCTATAACCTAATGAGCGAGGGTCAGTTACTTCTAGGTTGAACTCTCCTCTTTCGAAAGGCTCTCTGTATGGAATAATATGACCTGATTTTTCTAAGCTGTCTTTCCCGACAGTAGTTACGCTACCTTCTGAAGAAACTATCGCACTATTGATAGCTCCTATATCAGCTGTATGCCGCTCTCTACCATCAAGATATATAGTGCTTAAATCACCTGCAACATAATCAACTCCAGAGCCTTTTAAAACCCCGTGTCCCGAGCTTATATACTGTCCATCTTCAGGCCTTGAAACTCCCTGTTTATATCTTCTACCATAAGTATTAATCGATTTATTTATTTCAGCCTGCTCAACAGAGCTTTTAACTCCTGTTAAAGAGGTTATCTGAGGGTCGCCATATGTTTCGCTAGGAACATCTTCTAGATTGGATATGCCCCTATCTTCTTCAGGGAAGTACCTGACAGTTTGAGGTTGGCCACCATGATATCTTGTTAAGATATGTTCTTCTTCATAGGCATCTCTATATAATTCTTCTAAGGTAGACTTGCTTGCTCCAGCACCATAAGGTTTTTGTCTTTTTAATACATTGCCTATCGTTGCATTAAGTGGCATGCCCCATGGAGTATTAGGGTCAAACATTTCTCTAGACAATGGATAAGGTCTTGTTTCTCTATGTTTTTCTTCCAGCCAGTACCTATCTGTTACAAACCTTTTTATTGGAGCAAAGGGGTGTCTAGGTGTCGGAAGAAAACTATGTGACCAGTATTCATCCTTTGAGCCATAGAGGGTATCTGTATATTCGTGTTCAGCCATAGCCATTTTATAGCTATTAGGTCTGTGATAATCTATTTGTTTACCCATCCATGGCGTGGTGCCTAATGGCCACCATCTACCTTTTCTTACTGGGTCGGTACCGCTTTGATAGTAATCTGCCCAGTCCTCTTCACTTTTGTTAGAAAATGCCCCTGTATATTTAGCACCCCAGCCTATATATGGTATAGAATGGAATACTTCTGAGAAACCTTCTGAGCCTGGTGTTACTTCATTAAGTTTATCTGTTAAAGAATCAAGCATCGGCATTTTATCTTTAAAATTAGCTGTCTTAAATCTAGCCGAAGCCTGTGACCTCTGGAATCTCTGGTCTAAAGTATATCCGTCTCCTAAAGCAGAGTCGCCTGCATAGTCGTTAAGATATTTAAAAGCTTCAAAACCTACGTAGCCTGGTATAACCCTCTTGGCAAAGAGGTTACCGAAATAAGCAGGCGTAGAGCCTAAGTCATCATCAGGAAGGGCAAACGAAACAGGGCTAAACATATCTACCCCTCTTAAAATTTCGTTCATCCTTGTTGAAACTCCATATCCCACCATAGTTCCTCTGTGGACATCTCCCATATTACCTCGTCCTGCGAATATGGTGTCAGCCCACGATTTTAAATCCCTATGGTCGAATGCTTTAAGTGATAATACATCTCCATCAAAATTATCAATAAAATCTTTTTGTACACCCCATCCGAGTTTAGGATGGGTCTTTTTGGATAAAATATCGAATGATTGACGGACGATAGAACCTTCGAGATCGCCCTCACTTACTATCTTGTTTAAGTCAAATATATTTTTTAATGGATCTTTATAATCTATTCCAGTACTGGCAACCTTGTTGCTTAAAATATGGTCGCCTATATTGGTAACTATATCGTCATAGCCAGAACCAGGTAATACATCTTTTAAAGCACTAGCCCTACCATATAATTCTAATGGGCCTTCAAAATCTATAAGTTCTTTGGCAATCTCTTTGCGGAGTAGTTCAGATTCGGATAGCTTTATATTGCTCTGTCCTATACCTTTTCTAGTTTGAACAATACCTTTACTTATAATGCTTTGTATTTGAGTATCTAAATCCTCTACATTCTTATACTTGTTCATTATATGTTTGTAGGAATTTATTAGTTGGTCTTTATCCTCGAAACTAAGGTCTCTAATATCTGCTGAATTACTTAAGTTACTCATCATATTTAGAGTTTGAGCATCTGGAGCCCCTGCATTTATACTCATATAGTCATATAATTCTAGTGATAAATCTTCGTCGAACCCTTCTGCATAAGCCCGTTTGACCTTATTGGGCATCCATCTTGGGTCTCTTTTTTTACCGAAGAAAGATAAGGTTTTGTCAAGAGTTCCTGATCTTCTATGCTTTTCTATGCCTAGTGTTTTTGATTCATACCAGGCTTTATTATCCCAGTCTTTGGCATTAATGTTAGCCATTTGAGCCATAAGCCGTTTTGCTGATCCATATCTGCCTGATGTAAATATCCTGCCTGAATCAAGGATTGTACTCGGATCGTTTGCACCATAAACTTTATCACCTATACCAACAAGAGTTTCAGTTAGTCGGTAATCTTTTCCTACTTGGTCAAGATGCTCTAAGGTAGGCTGGTGTTTGCCGATACCCATAAAGTGATACGGCTCTTTAGCAAAGTCATCCAACAACATCGAATCTTTCTGGTACATAATATGACCGATTATGCCATCAGAAAATGTACTTTTAATAGCTCGTTTAGAGCCTGCTGCGGAATGGGCACTGATGATTTTACCCTTATATACGAGCAAATTCTCATCAGGGATAAACTTTGTAGCATCAGCACCTGCTTTAACGACCTTATTCATAAATTCTCTGGTGCCTTCCTGAATCCTGACACCTTCATCCATACTTAAGTTTTGGATATCATCTATTGAAGCCTTTTTATAGCCGAACAGTTTAAGGAATGTATCAGAGCCTTTTTGTTTAAGGCTGCGTCTGGGTTGGCCAGAGAGTCCGCCACCCTCACCTTGCTTTATTATATTGTCCATTATTTTGCTTTTGAATTGTTTGGTTTTATTTAAAACGGACTGTTCATCAACAGAAGTAGAGGTTTTGACATCCTGGATTATACCTAACATACCCATATATTCTTTTTCTTCGGTAAATCCAGCCTTCTTAATCTTTCTAAGCAAGCTTAAATCATCTGTTCCTCCTGCTATGTAACCTAACCTACTCTGATATAACTCTTTGAAGTGCTCAGCTTTTTCTTGTGCGATTTCGCTCTCTTTAGCTACTTTGTCTAAAGAAATATCCATTGCTTTATGTCTTTTTTGCGATAGCAAATGAGATCTGTATACCTGATCGAATCTATCATAGGCCTGCTTTGTCTTGCCTAAAGCTATATCGTTAATCTTTGTATTGCCACCCTGTTCCCAGGAGGAGACCAAGTTGTTTTTAAAGCTGGCATGGGCAACACCCATCGATCTCATCTTAGCTTCAAGACCGTTATGACTGGCTATCTGATTTTTTGTTTTTGAAAAGGCACTAGATACAGAAGATACACCTTTTGACAGGTCATTAGCTGCACCGATTATACCTGTGGGGTGAATAGTATGTATGAGTGCTGCCCCAACTGCCGTAGAAACAGCTGCGGTAGCAAACTTATTTGATTCTCTTTTGCGAAGGTGCGCCTGACGGCTCCGCTCTTGCTTTTCTAATTGCTTTTTATTTTTTTTAAGATAAGGATTCAATCGGCCACCTCCGCTCTTTTAATTCCTTCTAAAATTGTCTCCCATCGTTCTTTGCTGTCTTTGCTGCATAATCTGTTCGTAATCGGGCTCCTGACCGCCGTAATTGCTCTGTTGTGGAGGTTTAGATTTAATTACGCTTGGTAGGTTAACCTCGGGCATAAAGTTGATTATGACCCATAGAGCTCGTGTATAGACCTCTATCAATTTGTAGATATCCCAGTTTTTCATATCGTCTAATTCAAACTGATCAAAAGCAAATAAGATAATATTTTCCATCATTCTGGAAAGGTCGTTATTGTTATCATAATTTCCTTGATTGATAAGTCTTCTAATAAAATCTTCATTTGAATAACCAGAATAACCTACTATCTGTTTGCAAATATTGGTTGTTACCCCACCAGCATGCGGGTTAGCAAAATCATAGTCTTTTGGGTAAAAGACACACAACTCACAGATTTCTTCAGCTACTTCTTCGAGGTCTCCCTCAACTGTTAGAATTAAATTGTTGTATTCAAATTTAGAAAGAGGGCGAAAGATAAAATCTTCGCCCTGTATTTGGATTTTGAAAATATTCTTATATTCTTTTTTTAAGTCGTAAATGATTTTATCCAAAGTTTCCATAGTATCCCCTTACAGTTTTACTGGGCCAGAAGTTGCTACAAAGCCTGATTTATTCATTACCTGATCGGTAAGTACTGTAGGTATACCTGCTTTGCCTTCCGCTATAATAGTATGGTTGAGGTTTTCAGGCCATAGGACTGACTGACCTACTATCTGCTCTTCTCTATAAAGTTCAGTTGCATTACCTTCAGTATTAAGAATTTGTTTGTATTCCAGTCGGGAAATGGTTCTGAATATATAGGTGTCTTCTCCAAATTCGGACATAAAAATCTCTCCAAACTTAGCCTTCCATTCTTCTACCTTATTCTGTGTTGGTCCACCTGGGAAAATCTGTTCGTTTTTTGGTTGTTCTTTTGACATAATTTAATTAATCCCCTTTCTAGTGTTGAAACCTTAAAACTTCGCTGCCACCTACTCCTTGAGATATAGGAGCTCGGTCGTTTTTGCTTCGGTCTAAATCTTTTGCAAAAAATGAGTATTCTTCGGCGATTGGTTCACCTGATATGTCTATTGTCTGATTAACTTGATTGATATGAACATCTTTAATTGATTTGATTGTACCTCTATTAACATTTTCTCTATATCTTTTTTCTACGGGGTGACGACCTTCTTCCTGACCATCATCTCCGTATGAAATCAAGATGTCAAAACTTTTGTCTTTGTGGTTAAAGTATGTCGGCCTGCTTCTTTGATATATGCTTCTTCCACCATCACCCCAGATAGCCTGTTTAAAATCCTCACTGTACTTTTTGAAATCATTAGTCCAACCTTCATTAACATAGCCATAGAGTTTATTTATATTTTCTGGTGTAGGTTCTTTAATAGAATTAGCTTTATATTCATCGTAATTTCCTTCTAAAATAGCATCGGTCATAGATGACAGGTAATTGACATCCTTAAAGTTTATTGAAAACCCACCCTGGACCATTCTATTGCCTCTAAAGACATGGTCGAAAGTAAAACTGTTGTAACCATGAACAGGCATAACCTGTTCCTGCAAACTAAAAGATAGGAGAGTTATTTCATCTACAAAGATATCTCCGAAATAAATTCGGATATTACTGCCAGAAAAATATTCAGGGGGGAATCTTTCATAGTTAACATTTCTGTCGGGTAGTCTATCCATCTATATCCCTGTCCCATTGAAACTTATTGTCAATTTGTTTTATATCCTGGGCTACAAAAGAAAACTGTTCGCTAATAGTTAATTCATCAGCACTGATAATTTGGTTTCCTTCTGCTATTTCTATACCTATAATAGATTGATTTGTGGTCTCGCCATATTCATTTACAAAGGTAATATCACAGTTAAAGGGGGGGAGTTCGTCAGGCATGAGGCTGATGTTGCCTAGGTTTTTATACAGAGTGTGGGCGAATCTATTAATAGCAGAGTAGTCGATTAATTTAAAGATTAGAGAGCCAGCAACTGTCCTGCTCCCACCTGTGTAACCTTTAGCTCGGGAATATCCTATAGCTCTGATAGGAAACTTGTCCCTGTAAAAAGAATAAGATATTGTGGATAACTCGCCAAAGACTATCGGTTTAGCATCTATAATCTCAGGGAAGGTGAAAACGGCTATTACATCACAGCCAGTGTAGGCATTTTTTGATTTATAACCAATCTCGCTGTTGTGGTCTACATAACCTTCTTGTGAAACATAAGTAGGCATTATTAATCAACTCCAATAATGTGTCTTTCATTATGTAATCCCCCTTTTGGATTACATTCTATATCTTACATTTGTGAAAATTCACCATTTAGATCATTGTTTTGATTGTTTTGGAATGAGTCAGTAGGGTCTTCATCTCTTTTAATATCGTTTCTGCCCTGACTGGTAAGTGGCTTAACATCTCTAGCAACGAATGTATAGTTCTGAGAAATAGCCATATCTTCAATACTAATACCCATACCTTCATTAAGGATTTCTACATCTATAAGACTGAAGTTAGCCTTGGCCCCCATTTCATTTGCTGCGGTCACAGTTATTGAGAAAGGCTGGAGCTGATCGGCATATTGGACATTTGTATTGATTCCGACATTGTTAGCCATTAGGTCGGCATTATTGTCATAACCTCTCATTAAAAGGTCATTAAAAGCGTTAGGCTGATAAGCCCACCCTTCATCAATATCACCTTCTGTAAAAACACCGTCTTTACTCTGGAACTTATAAAACTGGCTGACCTTTCTCTGGTCGTCGCCTCTTACTTCATCTCTTTTTCTCATCTCTTCTAAAAGGGCATTTCTATCGAAAACGGCGAAAACTAGGCTACCTGCTACCCCTCTTTTACCGCGTGCGAACCCACGAGGGTTAGAATATCCAAGCGTATATGTAGGAGCCTTTTCTCTGGTTGAACTGTAAGTTACTGATAACAGTTCGCCAATAACTCTACCGCCGAATGTGGCTACTATATCTGAACCTGAAAAACTTTGATATGATGGCATATGTTTTTTTCCTCCTTGGTTAAGTATAAAAAAGACTGCTTGATAAATATATAAAGTTATAAGATATTTTTATACCAAGCAGCCAGGTGATGTTGTCTTTACAGAGCTTCATTTCTTGATATCATAGTGTAGATTTTTCTAAATTCGCCAATAGGGACTAATTCTAAAGGCACTAACATTCTGCCTATCTGTCTGTCCTTAGCACTCATTTTGAGTTCAAAGTCGTAGTTGACAATTGCTGGGTCATTCTTTAAAGAATTGTCAATCTCGTCTTCAAGTGCATTCCTTTTGGCTAAACTGTTTCCGTTACCAATATATCTATCGAAAATCCTATTAATAGCTGCAGAAACATTATAAGCTATATGCACTGTTTGGAAAGTTTCCCATCCAGAACCTCTTTGAGCACAAGTAAGTCCGTCAACGACTCTGGACTCGCCATATGCCATCTTAGCAGGCATTAGCTTGTTGGCAAGTAATCTAGCCTGTTGCTTAGAGGATAACCTGTAAGCAAGCTCACCTAGACCTATTGTTTCATTGGTCAAGGAATTAGTTCTAGATAACATTGAAGCCATACCAGCTGCATTAACTGCTCCTGATTCTATAACAGGCATACCTAAGATTTCGTCATAGACTCTAAGGTCGTATTGGACTATACCTATTGTTCTACCAGCATCGATTCTTTGACCTTTTCTATCTGTAACAAAGCTAGTGCCATCTTCAGTCTGTAAGAAGAAAGAAGTGTCAAGGTTTTCTAACTTGTTAACCACATTTATCTTTTCAATCTGTGTTGGATTTTGCAATGGTTTTGTGCCAATAAAACCGAATACATCATTGTTACCTAAGAAGGCACGCATTGTAAAGTTAGCAAGCTGTTGAGCAAATGATCTTCCGCCTGACAACTCATCGTCTGCATAAACTCCTAGAGGAGTAATATATCTAGCCTGGCCATATTCTTTTAAGATATCGTATGCACCGACACGGATAGTGTTGCCGTTACTGTCTTTTTCGCCCTCTAAAGCTTTATACAATTCTTCTTTAGTAGCATTGATTCCATCTTCACCATGTCGCAACCTAACGACTGTTTTGTTAAGGGTTGAAATATCGGTTAGATCTTGTAACTTAAGGTCAGGAGTAACTAATTGCATTGCATCTACAGCAAATAATTCTTCGTCAATCCTGGTCTGAATAACATTGTTATTAGAGTTTTGATTAATAGCAGTAAGAAGTTCAGAAATACTGTTAACTTTACCACCGATTTCAAAACTAAATTCTTTTAAAGTGTCTCGTGATTTAGCATCAGGCTTTTTGATTGTTATAGCCTTGCTGTTTACATTGTAATACTGATAAGAGTCAGCCTTAATTTTATCCTGCAGACTTAATGGATATAGGTTGCTGGTCTCTTCAAAAACAATCTCTCCTTTAGCATAGTCAACATAATAATCGACGCTTTCTGTTGCAGGAAGTTCGTCTTCACCTCTAAGAACAACTATATTCAAAGAGTCAGGAACAAGGTACTGATGTCTAAGTTCTACTCTGGCTTCATCTAACCTGTTTAACAGCTCTCCTTCGAATTCGTTAAGCTCTGCATTATAGTTACCTCTAACAGTCGTTACGAGCTCTTCAACAGCTTCCTTGTAGGCGTATGCTGAGACTAAAAGAGTATCTGTTAATGGGTCGAAAGCTAAGTCATCTACAACGACTGTTCCCTGTTCTGCATTAAGAGTATAGTCAGTTTCGGCAAGAGGTGTATCAGTAGTGCCATCGCTAACCAATAAACTGACTGAACCTTCTACAATACTTCTTTCCTGATTAGGGAAATAGAAACGATACTCTGTATCTGGAACAGCTAACATTGCTGCAGGTTCTACTAAATCAGCAGCTGTTTCATATCTGTTCTTTCTCATAGTTAAGTTATCTGCAATCTCGATGGAAACATCGTTATATAACTTGCCACCAAAGATTGAGCGGACATCTATATTGTTTTTAATCTCTACAAGACTATTCCAATAGTAACTGGATCGAACTTCTTTGTTCTTATCAACAAAGCCTGGCTTTAAATTAATAACTGTAACGCCGTTTGTAGAGTAATTAACACTGAAAGCTTCAGAAGCAAGCTCTCTACCATCAACACTAACTGTGACTGGCTGGGTCGAATCAGCGATGTGGTCAAGATAAAAATACTGGTTATCGCCATCTGCTTTGCCCATAAACTCTTTGTTTTCAGAAACTGTTTCTAAATAAGTGTATGAAACAACGACATCTTCGACAGAAGGGTCAAAATGTGTTGCGGTAATATTTAAGATACCTTCACCTAGATTGATAGAATAATCATCTTCGCCAAGAGTATTTACAGTATCAGTATCTCGATGCACTAAATCAACAATTAAGCCAGATGCCAGCAAGTTTTGATTGTTTAACTGGAATTCTCTATCACCGTCTGTAGGTTGAGCAATCTCTTGAAGCATGTCAACATACTTGATATGTTTTAATAAATAATCAAGTATTAAGGTGGCATTGCTGTTAGAAGCTCCCTCTTCAAGGATAACTATACCGTTATCTTTATCGATAAGTAAGTCATCTGACCTAACTGGTGTGCCATCAGCTTCTGCTAGAAGAACTTCTATCTGTGACTCGTCGTATGTTACATCATCAAAAGTGTGAACACCGTCAGGGATATTCAAATTGAAACGAGTCTCAATATTCCCGAGAGCTAAACCTAAGACTTTGTTTTCATTAATCAGTTTTTCTTCACGCTGAGCATATAAAGGAATTTCACCTTCCGCTCTTTTACCTGTAACCCTCATTAAAGTTACATTGTCAGGCCTGTGTTCTTTGTCGTCAAACAATCTCTTTATGTGCCTGGTCAATGAAGCACCATTAGGAGACTGAGTGTCCTTGTCATAATAAGGTCCAAATATTGTTTCGGCATCCTCATAGTCATAAATTGGGATAGGCTCGAGTACTGGACCATCTACTGCGGTACCCAACAGAACAATATTCTTTCCTCTTTTAATAACTTCTGACTGATTTTTTAAACCGTTTTCAAGAAATGTGTGTGAACCTGGTATTTCTGGGTTTGGGTCGTAATAATTTTCAACCATATTAATTTATTCCTCCTTGTTTCTAATTTCAGATTCGATACTTTCAATAGGTCTATAAGATAATTTAAAAGCTCTTGGAGTTCTCACAAGATAAATCATGGACTGTTTAATAAAGTAGTTTTGATTGATTTCAACCGTCTCGTCTTCGAGCTGTTGTTGGAAGACAGACTCTATAATATTATTCTTTTTTAGCTTGTTATTATGCCTGATCATAAACTCTTCAAACCATTCTCTGGTCTGGTTGATTGCAACATAATCTTTCCCATATATACTAAAAAGAATATTGCTTTCAAAGATTTGTCCGTGATATTCTTCTTCATTGAAATCGCTAGCATATTTAATGCTGGGTTTCATTCCAGTATGCCTTTTGTCAGCCCGTCGCTCGAGTATTTTATATGTAACTACAGGAGGGTCGATACTAGCATCTGGCATATATAATTCTGGCTCTGCAAATAAGATATGTTCTTTATTGACTAACTTAAATAGTTTTCTTATTTCATCGAAATATTTTCTAATAGGGATGTTTTCAGTCATAAAAAGGCCACCTTAGTAAGCAGGATTAGATAATATACTGTGTTTCATTAAATCTATTTCGTGGTCTATAACCAAAGCAACATTGAGTTCGTTTTTTCTATCATGATAATGGAAGTCATAATCGTTTATTTTATCGTCCTCTAACATCTTTTCTAATAAATCAGTTAGGTCATCCATCATCGTTTTGTGTAATGCGACGGAGTTTCCTATATATTTTGTGTTTATTATCTTGTCCCACTGCCTTTTAAAATAAAGAGCAACCCTTACATCTCTAATAGATACAAAGCCATCTTCTACATCTCCCATAGTTGTTGCTTTTTTGATAACAGTCCCGTTTCTAATGGATTTTTTAAGCATAGAATACCCATTTTGAGAAAGAAGGTTTACATCGAGGTCAAGATTATTAAAACTTCCGACACCATCTAACCTGTGGTTGGTCATTCCCTCTTTTATTCCATTAAGGGCTATATTAGCAGCAATAAGTCCAGCGGTGCTGTGATGTGCACTTAAGGATTTGTAAAAACAACTTCCAAGGGCAACTATTAGATGAAATGAACTCCGACTATCTTTTTTTAGAATTTTCTGAAAATTTAAAGCAGAGTTGGTCTCAGATTCTTTAAGACCCTCCATAACTGACAGGCATCCACCAGATATACTGTGAGAAATTATAAAGTCATGGTATGATTTTTCTTCCAGTGATAACTGCCAATATTTATCCATATCTATAGTGACGGTGATTGGACTTTCGCCATCTATCTCAGAATAAAATTCTGCATATGGATAAGGATGTTTAATATAATAATCTAAGTTTAGCTCAGCATCAAAATCAAAGTATTCTTTAAGCTTGTCTCCAATAATGTTTTCATCATCATGAGGATTATATTCAAGAATTATATCTTTAGTTTCTTTAATTTTTTTATCCTCAAAAACCACTAAAGTAAGCTCAAATTTTATATTCTCAAAAGGGTAATAAACAACCTCTACAAAAGCACCTTCATTTATTGCCTGAGGTAGTGTGATTGTGTTTCCCTCTACTATATAATTATACAGAGATATGCCCTCAATTTTGAGTTTATCCAGAAAAAATATATTTTTTTCTAAAGTTATTTGATCAGTGCTTGATTCAAGCTGGAAAGACTCTTTGTAGACATTGATTTCTTTATAATCCTGGATTGTCTCGTCGGCTTTTACTCCAATTGGATAGACCACTTCTGGCTTGACTACCTCTACAATTTCATATGCCTTTTTGTAAGCATGGTATTTTTCTCGGCTGGTGTCATAATCTATTCTGATAAGATAAATTTTATGGACTCCTAAATTATAAGCAAACTTGTAATAATCTACCAGTTCGCCTG
>Ga0207421_10005932_pt1 | contig 13476 bp, 13 predicted proteins | sample SodLakKL_010_SED_4_FD_187542 | JGI IMG/M metagenome (GOLD analysis project Ga0207421, IMG submission 187542) | Alkaline sediment microbial communities from Lake Tanatar, Kulunda Steppe, Russia - 8KL_010_SED (SPAdes) (version 2) | ecosystem: Environmental > Aquatic > Non-marine Saline and...
CCGACCCGTGCCGGTCGAAGTGCTTCCCGCCGCCAGAACGACGGTTGCGTCGGCCGTCGAGTCGATGGGCGGAGAGCCAGAGCTGCGGCCCGCAACCCGAAAGGACGGGCCGGTCGTGACCGACAACGGAAACCTCGTCCTCGACTGCGCGTTCGGACCGATCGCCGACCCGGCCAGCCTCGCGGTTGAGCTTTCCGCGCTCGCGGGGGTCGTCGAGCACGGTCTGTTCATCGACTGTGCGGACGAGCTCCACGTCGGGACGACCGACGGTGTCCGAGTGGAGTCCCTCTGAAGGCTGTGTTGGTCCACGCGGAGCCGTTCGGTGTCGCCCGAGGGGGCGGCTACACTGCGAGACCCAGCTCCGCGGCGAGCACTGCCCCGACGAACGCCGCGGCGACCGTTGCGAGGAAGTTCACCCCCTGGTTTCCACAGAGCGTCCCCTCGACCGTCGCGCCGAGGATGCTGTCGGCGGTCATCCCGGCGAAGCCGGCGACAACGATCACACTGGCCCCCAGCAGGCCGGTCCCGTCGAACGCGAGCAGGGCGATGGCCGCGATGATCGCCGCGCCGGCGAGCCCGACCAGCTCGCCCTGCCAGGTGACCGCGCCGTCGGTGCCGGGCTCGACCACCCGGAGCGTTGTGATGAGCCGGGGGTTATCGTAGAGGCCGCCGATCTCGCTCGAGAGTGTATCCGCGAGGGCGGCCCCGACCGCGCCGGCGAACGCGTAGAAGAAGAGGGCCTTCGGGATCCCCATCTCGGGGCTGAGGGCGGCGCCGAGCACCGCGAGCAGCGCGACGAGCGAGTTCGCGAGGACGTTGCCGGTGCCGCGTGCGCCCTCGTTCTCCTGGGCGACGCCGCGTTCAACTTTTCGCTCGTAGCGGAACTTCGAGGCGAGACCGCCGAGGCCGAAAAACGCGATCAGCATCGCGAACCAGCCGTAGTCACCGAGGACGATCGTCAGCAGGCCGAGCAGGACGCCGGTGAGCATCCCCGGAAGCGAGGCGGTCTCGAGCGCGAACGAGGCGTAGCCGAGAGCGACCGTGACGACGATTGCGACGGTGATGCGCGTCGTCGAAATCTCGATCGGCAGACTCGCGAACAGCCAGAGCACCAGCGCCACCGTCACCATCACGAGCGCGTCGTCGCGCGAGAACAGCAGCTGGTGGAGCAGCGCCGCCAGCAACGCACCGGTAGCGGCGAGAAAAGCGACTGTGGGCCCGTCGACGGCGGTCCCGGTCAGCCAGACGGTCGCGAGCTGGCCGATGCAGGCGGCGAGGAACCCGCCGGCGACGAAGCCGGCTGTCGTCCGGATCTGCTCGTAGACGTACGACCGGACGAGCTGTCCGGCGAGGTTGCCGAACGCGAGCAGAAAGATCGTGCCGACGTAGACGTGCTCGGGCATCCCGAAGCCGACGGTGAGCGTGGCGAGCGCGGCCGCCGCGAGCGCGAACCCCGCCAGCCCGAACAGCGCGCCGTTTCGTCGGTCGGCGGGCCGTGCGAACAGCTCGAACAGGACGCTGTTCGGGCTGACGGTGAGCGCGAACGCGGTGACGAGAAGAAACGGCGCGATGGCGGCGACCGTCGCGACGGCTGGCTCCTGGACGCCGAGCATCCACGGGCCGACCAGTGCGAGTGAGCCGACCAGCGCGAACGCGACTGCGCGCCGGAGTGCGGTTGTCACGACTGCGGATATTCCCGACCGGCACTTACCCTTTCCGAACCGCGAACAAAGCTGTTTTGCCCGCCGCTCGCTTGTGTACCGGCGTGGGGCTGTACGACAGATATCTCGCGGGGCGGCTCCGGCTGGCCGACGAGAAGCTGCCCGAGACGGTCGCGCTCGTGATCACCGAGCGTGACCTGCTCGAGACGGGCGCGTACGAGACGATGGCCGCCTTCCTCCGGTGGGCGTTCGAGTTCGACGCTGACCGGGTGGTCGTCTACGTGAGCGTGCTCGACGAGGGCGTGGTTCCGACGCTCGAGCGGGCGTTCGAGCAGCTCGACGCTCACCGGTCGGTCGCGGTTCGCTCGCCCGACGACGAGAGCCGGGCCGACGCACCCGTTCAGGTGAGCATCGGCCTCGGCGGCAAACACGAGTTCGCAAGTGCCGTCGAGAGCATCGCCGCCGAGGTTGACGCCGGCCACCTTGAGCCCGACGAGGTCACCGAGGCGGCGATCGAACGCCGGCTCGTCTTCCCGACCGCGCCCGACCTCGTCATTAGGACCGGCGCAGAGCGGCTCTCCGATTTCATGATCTGGCAGTCCGTCTACGCCGAGCTGTACTTCACCGACGTGAACTGGCGGAGCTTCCGCCGCCGGGACTACCTCCGGGCGCTCCGTGAGTTCCAGGCCCGACAGCGCCGGTTTGGGGAGTGACCGACCCGGATGCGCCGCCGCTCGCGATCTGTCGGCACAACTGCTTTTTACCGGGAACGCGTAGGCCCGCCATGACGGCTGTCGACGGCTCGTGGACGCGCGCCGAGCTCGAGACGTTTCTCGCGGAGGCGCTGGTGCCGATCAGGCTCGGCTGTCGTCACCCGGGCGGCGGGCTCTGGATGGTCGCGCTGTGGTACCGCCACGCCGACGGAGCGTTCCAGTGTGCAACGGCGGCCGATTCCCAGCTCGCGTCGTTTCTGCGCCGCGACGGGACGGTCTGTTTCGACGTGTCGACCAACGCGCCGCCGTACATGGGCGTCCGTGGAAGCGGCGAGGCGACGCTCGCCCCCGACGACAGAAAGGACACACTCCGGACGCTGCTGGAGCGCTATCTCGGCGGGACCGACTCCCAGCTCGCGGCGCTGTTGCTCGACGAGACGCGCGACGAGCTCAGGGTGACTGTCGAGCCGACGCGGCTGTACACGTGGGACTTCACCGAGCGGATGGAGGGCCTCGCCAGCGCGCCGGCACGCGAGAACGCCGCGCCCGTCTCGCCGAAACACCGCGGTGAGCCGGAGTGACGGCCTGACGGGTCGCACCGATCAGTACTATAGCCGCCCGTATCAGTCGGCTGTGCTGGTCTCGGTGTCAGTCGAGTGCGATCCGTCAGGTGTGTCGCGTTCGCCGACAGGGAGTGCCTTCCGGAACCGCTCGAACGTCTTCGAGGCGTCGGCGCAGTGGTCGGGCCCGAGCACGCGGATGAGCTCGCGGGCGCGTCGGGCGCGGCTCTGGCGCCACGTCCGCTCGCGGTGTTCGTAGGTTCGTATCCCGCGCAGAAAGTCGATCTTGCGGAACTCTGGCCAGTACGGCGTCGAGAAGTAGACGGCGGCCTCGTTGCCGTTGGCCTGCCACGGCAGGAAGTTCGAGGTTCGTTCGTCGCCGCCGCTTCTGATGATGAGGTCGACGTCGCGGGTCGGCCCATCGTACAGCGCCGCCTCGACGGCCTCGACGTCGACGTCGCGGGGGTCGAGTTCGCCGTCGGCGACTTGTCTTGCGATCTCGCGAGCCGCGGTGAGCAGTTCGGCCCGGCCGCCGTAGGCGAGTGCGACGTTCAGCGCGAGCGCGTCGTACTCCGCCGTCTGTCCTTCGGCGTAGGCGATGGCGTCTTGCACACGCGCTGGCAGGCGGTGTGTCTCCCCGATCGCGCGGATCCGGACCTCGCCGTCGTGGACGCGCTCTGCGTCTGCGAACTCGCGGAGCTTCGACGCGATGAGGTCGAACAGCGCCTCGCGCTCGTCGGCGGGCCGGTTGAAGTTCTCTGTCGAGAACGCATACAGCGTCACCTCCTCGACGCCCAGCTCGTCACACCACTCGAGGAGGGCTTCGGTCGTCTCCGCCCCCTCGCGGTGGCCGTCGGTCGGGCCGTCGCCCTGCCGGTTCGCGTACCGACGGTTGCCGTCCTGGATGACGGCGACGTGGGAGGGCGTCTGCGAGATCTCGTGCCGGAGCACACGCTCGTAGAGTTTCTCTGCCCACCGCCGCGCTGTCGGGACCATTCTCGCTCACTACTTCTCAGCGTCGAGCTATGAGTGTTGTGCTCGGCTCACCTCCCGACGAGGCCGCCCTGCTCGAGCGAGTGCACCCAGGACCAGAGACTTTTAATAGGTCGGTCGCATCTGGGTAGATGCAATGGCGAAAGGTACGGTTGATTTCTTCAACGACACTGGCGGCTACGGTTTCATCGACACAGAGGATTCGGACGAGGACGTCTTCTTCCACATGGAAGACGTCGGCGGCCCCGACCTGGAAGAGGGACAGGAGGTCGAGTTCGACATCGTCCAGGCCGACAAAGGCCCGCGGGCGAAAAACCTCGAGCGTCTGTAAACACGACCGGCTCCAGCCCACCCCGAGCACCGATCACAGTCGAGCGTGTCGACCATGACGCGCCCGGTGGTGACAGGTCGCTCCGGGCGGGCTGACCGGTACGAACCACTGAAGACACCGAGCAACAGCTGCCGCGGCGTCGGTCACTCCGAACCGTGAGTGCTATCTCGGGCGCGGCGTACGGTCGGGTATGGACGCACCGGAAGACGATCTCGGGCGACGGACGTGGAAGCTGCTCCAGCCCGGCGCGATCGAACTCGACGGCCTCGTCCTCTCGACGACGCTCGAACACGAACGGGAGCCGGAGATGCACCAGCTGACGATCGAAGTCGGCGATCTCATCGCCGAGTGTGCCGGCATCGAGCCCACAGAGACGTTCGTCTACTCGGGCACCGACGACCCCGAGTTCGCCTCCAACCAGCACCAGGGGCGCACGCTCGCAGACGAGTCGTTCGTCTGGGAGTGTCAGCAGCTGTACCGAAACGGCTCGTTCGACGTCGTCTTCTACTTCGAGGCGAGCGTCGATACCGACGCGTTGCTCGAGCGCCTCGACGACCGTGGACACGACGTGACGTACGTCCGCGGAGCGGTCGACGATCCCGCCGACGCCGTCCTCGAGTAATGATGGTTGGATCGACGATCTTTCGGCTGTTTCCAGCCCGTCGGAACTGCCACAGTCTTTATCTGCCCGGCGTTCGGATCGGCCGTCTGAGAGCTGGATGAATCACACGAGGAACACGTTGTGCGGCGTTTGGAAGGGTTTAGATAGCCGGAGCAGGAACGAGCGGACAGCGCTGCGGGTTGTGTCGACCCCCGGCGACAGGTGACCCACCGTGAACAGCACGATCATCTCCGGAGCGAGCGTCTCACACGCCGACGCGTCGCTCGAGCAGCTGGAGGCGGCGACGCTACCGAGCGAGCGTGAGGCCGTCGAGCAGCTGCTCGCCGCTGACGTGGGCGAGGCGTTCGCCCTCCAGACCTGCAACCGGGTCGAGGCGTACGTCGCGGCCGAAACGCGCGCGGCGGGCCGGGAGGCGCTCGCGACGCTGTTTGCCGACGCCCCAGACGAGGTCGTCTGCGAGATGGGTCACGAGGAGAGCCTCCGGCATCTGTTCCGTGTTGCCGGCGGGCTCGAGTCGCTCGTCGTCGGCGAGGACCAGATCCTCGGACAGATACGCGACGCCCGCGAGACGGCACACGCGCGCGGCGGGCTCGAGGGGACGCTCGAGGAAGCCGTCCAGAAGGCGATCAGGGTGGGCGAGCGCGCCCGGACTGAGACGGCGATCAACGAGGGCGTCGTCTCGATCGCGAGCGCGGCGGTGAAGCTGGTCGAGGAGAAACACGGTCTCGAGGACGCGAGCGCCGTCGTCGTCGGCGCGGGCGAGATGGGGACGCTCGCGGCGAGACACCTCGCCGGCCAGGTCGACGAGCTTGTGGTCGCAAACCGCACCGTCGAGCGCGCCGAATCGCTCGCAGCGACGCTCGAGGGTGCTGTCGACGCCCGCGGGCTCGACTCGCTCGAACGGACTGTCGCCTCGCGCGATGTCGTCGTCTCGGCGACCGGGAGTCCGGAGTGGGTTCTCGACCCCGAAGCGTGTGGGGAGCTGGGTGAGACGTTCGTCGTCGACATCACCCGTCCGCGGGACATCCCGCCGGCGGCCGACGAGTACCCCCATCTGACGGTGTACGACCTCGACAGGCTCGAGGCGGTCACCGAGAAGACCCGTCTGCGCCGGCGAGAGGCGACAGAGCGCGTCGAGTCGATCGTCGACGAGGAGCTCGAACGGCTGCTCGTCCGGTACAAGCGAAAACGCGCCGACGCGGTGATCTCGGCGATGTACGAGAGCGCAGAGCGGACGAAAGCCACGGAGCTTGAGCGGGCGTTCGCGGCGGCCGACCTCGACGCCGAAGCGCGCTCGGTTGTCGAGGCGATGGCCGACTCCATCGTCAACCGGCTGCTCTCGTCGCCGACGAACAGCCTGCGCGACGCCGCCGAGGAAGACGACTGGTCGACGATCCACACCGCACTCCAGCTGTTCGACCCACACTTCGAGGACGCAGACCCAGATTCGCTTCCGTTCGCCGACGTCCCAGAAGGGGCCCGAGACCGGCTCCTCGCCAGCGGCGACGACTCTGTCGAAGATCACCGCTAATCCGCCAGCGGCGACGACTCTGTCGAAGATTGTCACTGGTCTCGTTCGCGCGAGCGGGCGAGGCAGGGACGCCGATAAACATACGCAACAGTGGCGCGCATGAACAGTTACGCGCATGGAACAACCTATCCGGCTCGTCTAGGAGAGTTGATGGGTGTGTCCGGCTCGCGCACAACCGGGGCGCGCTTAATGACCGATCCCTCGTACTCCTCTCGATGAAACGACAGTCTAGACGGGCGTTCGTGGCGACCGCGACTGGGGGGCTCGCGCTGCTTGCGGGCTGTAGCAGCCCGCTGTCGGGGAGTGACTCAGACGCGCGAGACGCTGCGCTCGAGGGGGCCGACAACGGTGGCGGTGGCATCGACGATGATGGTGGCGGCCGCGATGGCGGGACTGACGCCGGTGACGATGCCGAAGACGCCGACGAGGAGTTCGACCTCCCGTTGCGGACGGTCGACGTTCCGCTGGGTTACGAGCTCGGTGCGCTCGAGGAGGACGCACTCAGCGGAGGGGTGCCCCAGGACGGCATCCCCTCGATCGACGAGCCGGTCTATGACGACGCGGACTACGGCGACGAGATACTCGACGCCGGCGACCCAGTGTTCGGGATCGAGATCGAGGGGGTCGCGAAGGCCTACCCGCAGCACATCCTCGTCTTCCACGAGATCGTCAACGACACCATCGAGGGCAAGGGCGTCGCCGTGACGTACTGTCCGTTGACGGGGACGGCGATCGGCTTCGAGCGCGGCGACGTCGAGTTCGGCGTCTCGGGGATGCTCGTCAACAGCAACCTCATCATGTACGACCGGGCGACCGACTCGTGGTGGCCACAGATTCACCCCGAGAGCCCCCTGGGACCGCTCGAGGGCAACGCGCTCAGGGAGTTCCGGGTGACCTGGACGACCTGGGAACGCTGGAGGGCAGCACACCCGGAGACGGAGGTCCTGACCGAGGAGACCGGCCACGCCAGGAACTACGGCACCGACCCCTACGGCGCGTACAACCCCGACGAGGGGTACTACACGGACGAGGACCTCCTGTTCGGGCCGCGCAACGAGAACGACGACTACCACCCGAAGGAGGTGTTCATCGGCGCACGGAGCGACGACGGCGCGGTGGCGTTTCTGAAGGACACGCTCCGCGAGGACCACCTGCTGGAGGCGACGCTCGACGGCACCGACTACCTCGCGGCCTACCACCACGACCTCGACTCGGCCTGGGTGTACCGCAACCCCGACGGCGAGGCGTACGCGGTCGACGGCGAGGCGTACGCGGTCGACGGCGAGGGCTACGACGCCGACGAGCTGCCCCTGGAGTCGGTCAACGCGTTCGACGCGATGTGGTTCTCCTGGTACGGCTACTACCCCGAGACGGAGGTCGTCGCCTGAGCACATGTCCGGCGAAACCTCCCGAACGTCGTGGGTCGCCCTGTCGGGACGGGCCCGGAGCCGCCTCGGAACGACAGCCAGGCTGTCGGTCGGCCTGCTCCGGCGGCGGGACTCGTTCGCGGTGTTTCTCGCCGTCACGGTCGGCTACCTGTTCGCGTTCCTCTCCATGATGCAGAACGTCTTCGTCGAGACGAGCGCTGGCGTCGGCGTGAGCGTGCCGGTCCAGGATCCGCTCTCACACATGTTCCGACAGGCGCCGGGCCAGTTCGCCTTCGAGGCGATCGCCGTCGTCGAAGTCGGCGTCGTGACGTGGCTGTTCTCGCCGCTGAACACGCTGATCGGGCTCTCGATCGCGGGGCTGGTCGCGCTCAACCTCGCGCTCACGTATCTCGCGGTGATCCAGCCGCACTCGTGTGGCATCGGCGCGAGCAGCGGGGTGTTCGCCTCCGTGCCCGCGTTGCTGGCCGGGAGCGCCTGCTGTGCGCCCATTATCGCCATCGTCTTCGGCATCCAGATGAGCGCGATCGTGGTGACCGCGTTCGCGTGGCTCCTCCCGGTGGGGGTGGCGCTGTTGCTCGGGAGCCTCGTCTACGTCGCCGGCAAGGTCGACCCGACCGCGCTGTGACGGCGCGGCGGTAGCCGGTCGCTGTCGCCGCGCAAACGCCACCTACTTATGATTACCGCCACCTAGATCACTGTCCCATGGACGAGTACGACTTCTGGCTGCTCGACCTCGACGGGACGTTGATCGACGTCGAACGCTCGTACGTCTACGAGGTGTTCGAGGCCGTCGGCGAGCACCTCGGCGTTGCGTTCACCGCTCGGGAGGCGGAGCTGCTCTGGTACGGCATCGGCGGCGCACGAGAGCAGTTGCTGGCGGCCAACGGGCTCGAGCCCGAGCGGTTCTGGGACGCCTTCCACGAGGTCGAAGATCCCCACGACCGGGCGGCGGCCACGTATCTCTACGACGACGCCGAGGCGCTCGTCCCCGGGCTCGACGCGCCAGTCGGCGTCGTCACGCACTGTCAGGAGTATCTCACCGGTCCGGTGCTCGACGCGCTCGACATCGGCGACTGGTTCGACGCGGTCGTCTGCTGTACGGACGAGACGGGCTGGAAGCCCGACCCCCGGCCGGTCGAGCTGGCGATGGCCGAACTCGGCGTCGGCCACAACGGCCACGCGGGGGTGCTCGTCGGTGACGATCCACGCGACGTCGGCGCGGCACAGAACGCCGGTCTCGACGCGGTTCACGTCCGTCGGCGGGTGTACGAACGGCTCGAGCGAGCGCTTCGTGACGAGCGTGCGTTCCAGCCGATGGCCGCGAACAAGCGGGTCAGCTCGCTTTCCGAACTAGAGGCGTAGCGGCTCAGATGTGTCGCAGGCGAACACCGGGGGCTTTTTCGCTTCTGCGTCCCTAGCCAGACACATGTCAGCACTCCGTGATGCGCTGTGTGAGCTGCCCGACGCCGTCTTCGCGGACGTCCTCGAGAGCGAGGACGCCTACCTCGTCGTCCTCGACCTGCCCGGAGCGACCGCGGAGACGGTCGAGCTGCGCGTCGAAGGCGGCGTCGTCCAGGTGGACGCCGAGACGGGGACGGCCGTCCCCCCGGCCTTCGAGCTCGTCACCGAGGGGCGCGACGGCGAGGTCAGCGTCGAGCTGCCGGTGCCGATGGACGCGACGGGGACCGGCGCGGAGGCATCGGTCGACCGCGGCGTGCTCGAGCTCACACTCCCCCGGCGGTCGGACGAATCTGTCGCGACGATCCCGGTCGACGAGCCCTGAGGTGTCGGCTCGGTGAGCCTCAGAGCGTACTGGCGGTTCGTGATCGTCGTCTGGCGGTTTCTCCCGCTGTTGCTGGCCTACGCCCGCGACCGCAACCGGTTTCTGCTGTTCGGCCGGTCTCGGACCGTCTCGCCGGCGGTTCGCCAGCGCCGGGCACAGCGGCTGCTCGAGTCGCTGATCACGCTCGGGCCGACGTTCATCAAGCTCGGCCAGCTGCTCTCGACCCGGCCGGACATCCTCCCACCGGAGTACCTCTCGGAGTTCGCTCACCTGCAAGACGACGTCCCGGCCGCCAGGTGGGAAGACGCCCGCCAGGTGGTCGAAGCGGAGCTCGGGCCGGTCGACGAGGCGTTCGAGGAGTTCGACACCGAGCCGATCAGCGGCGCGAGTCTCGGGCAGGTGTACGTCGCACGCTTCGAGGGCGAGCCCGTCGCCGTGAAGGTCCGCCGGCCGAACGTCGAGGCGCTCGTCGAGGCAGACCTGCGCGTCATCCGATGGCTGTTGCCGGTGCTGATGCGCTTCGTCGACAACGCCCGGTCGTTCTCGCTCGAGACGCTGGCCGACGAGTTCGCGAAGACGATCCGCGAGGAGATGGACTACGAGCGCGAGGCGGCGATGCTCGAGGAGATCCAGGGGAACTTCGCGGGGAACGAATGGGTTCGCATCCCGGTGGTCGTCGAGCGGCGCTCGACGGGTCGCGTGCTGACGATGGAGTACGTCGGCGGCACGAAGATCAACGACCTCGACGCGCTCGACGAGCGGGGGATCGATCGGTCGGCGCTCGCCGAGCGCCTCCAGCGGATCTACCTCCAGATGATCATCGACGACGGGGTGTTCCACGCCGACCCCCACCCCGGCAACCTCGCGGTGCAAGACGACGGCACGCTCGTGTTCTACGACTTCGGCATGAGCGGCTACGTCGATCCGTTCGTCCAGGACCGAATCGTCGACTTCTACGCCGCGATTGCCCGGCGGGATATCGACGCGATCCTCGACGCGCTCATCGCGATGGGGACGCTCTCGCCGGAGGCCGACCGCCAGCTGATGGCCGAGGTCGCAGAGCTCGCCATCCAGGACGCGAGCGGCCAGGAGGTCGAACAGTACCGCGTCCAGCAGATCGTCACCCAGCTCGAGGACACGATCTACGAGTTCCCGCTCAGGCTCCCGCCGAACCTCGCGCTCGTACTCCGGGTGGCGACGGTCGTCGAGGGCGTCTGTGTGACGCTCGACTCAGAGTTCGACTTCATCACCGTCGCTACCTCGTATCTCGGGAGCCAGGGCTACATCGAGGCGGGCGTTCGCGAGTACGTGACCGACCGGGGGACAGAGCTGCGTGAGGCGGCCAGTTCAACGATCCGAATCCCGCCGAAGCTCGAGTCCGTCCTCGACCGAGCAGACCGCGGCAGCCTGACCGTCACGGCCGAGCTCGAGGACGACCGCGAGTACTTCGACCTGCTTGCCCGCCGGGTCGTGCTCGGGCTCGTTCTCGCTGCCGGGACGGTCTCGACGGTTCTGCTGTACGTCGCTGACGAGCTCGCTCTCGGTGGGGTGTTCGCTGCCGGAACCGTCCTCTGTGGGCTGTTGCTGTACCGGTCGTTCAGCAAGTCCCGAACGCTCAGCGGTCGCCCGCAGTTCACCCGCCAGCGGATGCGCGAACGCGCCGACAGCGAGGAGGCGGCCGAAGCCGCCCTCCAGCTCCCTTCGGCGGAGTCGGAGGCGGTCGAATCGAATCTCCTCGACGAACACACGGACGCCGACGCAGACGGCCCGGAAACAGGCGACACACGGGGGGAGAGCGGTACGGAACCCAGCGAAAGGGCGGACGGAGAGTCCGATAACGGGGCTGATGGGGAGTCCCGTCTCTCATCGTAGCGCTGCCGGCGCTATTCCAAACCGTTTATACTCACAGGTGGACAATCCCGCCACATGGCAAAGCAGCAATCGGAAGTGCGAGACCTCGACGAGGGGAGTTACGTGATGATCGACGACGCGCCGTGTAAGATCACGAGCTACAGCACGGCCAAACCCGGCAAACACGGGAGTGCGAAAGCGCGCGTCGAGGCGAAAGGCGTCTTCGACGGGCAGAAGCGGTCGTTCTCCCAGCCGGTCGACGCGAAGATCTGGGTGCCGATCATCGACCGCAAGCAGGGCCAGGTGCTCAACGTCACCGGCAACGAGGTGCAGGTGATGGATCTCGACACGTACGACAACTTCGTGATGCGTGTCGAGGACGAGTCGCTCAGCCCCGACGACGAGATCGAGTTCCTCGAACACGACGGCCAGCGCAAGATCGTCTGATGTTTCCTGGCGCAAACGCGACCCGTGAGGACGCCGCCTACGCGGTCGTCGGCGCGCCGCTCGACGCCTCGACGACGTTCCGGCCGGGCACACGCTTTGGCCCTCGCCAGCTCGCACACGTCGCCGAGTCGTTCTCCGACTACGACCACCACACCGGCCTCCGGTTTACGGATCTCGATGTCCACGATCACGGCGAGATCTACCCCGGCGACGACGCCGCGGAGTACCTCGAGTTTCTGCGCGGGACCCTCGCCGACTACCGCGAGGAGGGGACCGTGCCGCTCACGGTGGGTGGTGAGCACACGGTCACGGTCGCCGGCCTGCGAGCGGTCGAGCCCGACGTCTACGTCTGTCTGGACGCCCACCTCGACCTCCGCGAGCAGTACAGGGGTAACCCGCTCAACCACGCGACGGTCGCACACCACGCGCTCGAAACCGTCTCGCGGGTCGTGGTTCTGGGCGCGCGCTCGGGCAGCGAGACCGGGTGGGAGCGTGCCCAACGCGACGACCGGATCACGGTCGTGCCGCCCGAAGAGGTACGCGAGTGGGTGCCCGACTTCTCCGGCGAGGAGGTCTACCTGAGCGTCGACATCGACGCCGCAGATCCCGGGTTCGCGCCGGGCACCGGCACGCCCGAGCCGTTCGGGCTCGACCCCCGGACGATGCACCGGCTCGTCAGGGCGGTTGCCCCTCACTGCTCGGGCTTCGACGTCGTCGAGGTGAACGACAACGACGACGGCCAGGCGGCCGTCCTCGGCGCAAAGCTGCTCCGGGCGTTCGTCTTCGCCCGCGAGGCGGCCCGACGGACAGCCACCGACGACGGGGGGGCTAGAACCCACGAGGGACGTGTCGACGGACCCAACAGGGAGCTGTTCGTCGTCGAGACCGGCTCGCAAGGGCGCGCCTCGGAGCTTTCGGATACGACTGACGGCTCGACTGGCGCGGCGGAGTCCGACGACGGAGACGACACGCTCGAGGAGGTCGACGGGATCATCGACGGTGACGCGGGTGTCCCGCTCGAGGACGAGCCCACGCTCGGTGAGGACGAACTGCCGGAGGACGACCCACTCGGCGAGGAAGAACTGCCGGATGACGACCCACTCGGCGAGGAAGAACTGCCGGATGACGACCCACTCGGTGAGGACGAACTGCCGGAGGACGATCCACTCGGCGAGGAGGAGCTACCGGAGGACGACCCGCTCGAAACGGACGCAGCAGAGCCGTGGCCCGACTGGAGCGCCCCCGACGAGGACGACGAAGATGCGGACGAGACGCTGATCGTGGCGGAGTCCGACGTGGAGTGGGTGGACGACTCGCCGCCCGAACCGGACGCTGATGGGGCCGCCGGAGCGGGACAGGCAGACGAGACGTCCGCCGCGCCCCAGCCAGCTGATGCGGAGACCGGTCCCCCGGATACGGCCAAAACGGACGAAACTGCACACAGAACACAGGAATCTGCAGACGAATCAGTCAGTTCTGCGGACAGAAAGTCAGAATCGGGGTCTGGACGTGAGAATCGCCGTGTAAAATCGCAGTCAGCAGGTGAGCCCTCGCGTCGGGAGCGGTCGTCACCGTCGGAACGGCGTGCGGACGGCG
>Ga0207421_10005933_pt1 | contig 13473 bp, 9 predicted proteins | sample SodLakKL_010_SED_4_FD_187542 | JGI IMG/M metagenome (GOLD analysis project Ga0207421, IMG submission 187542) | Alkaline sediment microbial communities from Lake Tanatar, Kulunda Steppe, Russia - 8KL_010_SED (SPAdes) (version 2) | ecosystem: Environmental > Aquatic > Non-marine Saline and...
TTTTGTGGCATCCTATGTGGCGGAACGACTGCTCTCTGTCAACCCAAGCGGGCACATGGTGTTTGACCCCTGTGTAGGGGGCGGCGAAATGGTCGCCCCATTCGTGGAAGCCGGTAAGACGGTGGTAGGAATGGACATTCACGATTACCAACGGCTGCAGGGAATTGAGTTCGTCCAGGAAGATTTTCTCCGCTATTTTCGCCGTGCCCGGGAATCCGGTTCTATGCCCCTTCCGTATGACTATTTCACGGCCAATCCCCCGTATAATTGTCACGAAAGCGACTACATACGCCAGCACAAATCGACATTAACACACCTGTTTTCTGGTGTCGGCGTTCTGAACATGTACTCCATGTTCCTAGCGGCCATGATCCAACTGGCCAAACCGGGCGCGGCCATCGGCGTGATCATCAATGATTCCTTTCTTACATCCAAGCTCCATCGCGGCCTGCGGGAGCTTGTCTTAAAATACTGCCGCCTTCATGACCTGATCCTTTGCCCCACGGACCTGTTCCGGAAACAGGAGGCTGATGTGCGCACCTGTATCATGGTTCTGGAAAGGCTGGGCCGTGACGCCCAGACCATGGACTCCATGGTCCGCACCCAACAGCGGCCGAGCCGTACCAGCGAACTGCGGCTGCAGCTGGATCAAGGGAAGATGGATACACGCCCCCTCCGTGATTTGGTTCTCTCCGGAGGTTCCGATCAGAAGGAACTGGTGGTGGGCTGCCCGGAAACGGTCATGCGTTTGTTTTCCATGCCGCGGCTGGGGGATTATTACCCGTGTGTTACCGGTATCTCCACCGGCTGCGACGCACGCTTCGTTTCTTCCGAACCCCAACAGGGCTTTTCCGTGCCGTTTTACAAAAATCCCGGCAGCCGGCGGTTTTTTTCGCCGCCTGATGGATATCTTCCCAATGATTTCCTTGAGCTTAGTGAGCAGATCCCCAACTTCACTGTCCGCAACAAACGGCATCTGTTTTCCGAGGGAATCGCCTGTTCTTCCATGGGTGTGGCGTTCGGCGCCTGTTACCGTCCGGAAGGATCGGTGTTTGGTGTCAATGCCAATTTGGCAGGCTGCGGGCCGGATCTGTGGTGGCTTTTGGCTTATCTCAACAGCTCACTGGTGACTTATTTGGTGCGGGGCGTACTCTTGCGGTCCAACATGATCACCAGCGGCTATGTGTCCCGCATACCGCTGCTGCCGCTGACGGAGCAGGCCAAGGACCAGCTGTCGCAGCTGGCTGTCCGCGGTTATCGCCAAGCAACGAAAAAGGGCACTGCGGACACGGCCGTGTCAGGCGGCATCAATGCCCTCGTGTACCGTGAAGCAGGTCTTTATCAAACCGATATCGACCACATTGAGCGTTTCTGCTCCGATGTGGTACGGCGTACCTAACAGAAGGGGGTAGCAGGGTGAAAATAACCAAGCTTGAGCTGCTTATGGTCAAACCGCGCTGGATGTTTCTGAAAATGCATACGGATGCCGGCATCATTGGTCTGGGCGAGCCGATTGTGGAGGGCCACACCCATGCAGTGGCGGCTGCCATCCGATCGTTTGAATCGTATTTGATCGGCCAGGACCCGCGGCGCATTGAACATCACTGGCAGGCGCTGTATCGCGGAGCGTTTTATCGGGGTGGCCCGGTTTTGACCAGTGCCATATCCGGCGTGGAACAGGCTATGTGGGATATTTTGGGCCAGTCACTGGGTGTTCCTGTGTACCAGCTGTTGGGCGGACGCGTTCGCGATCGCGTGAAGATGTATGCCCATGTGGGAGGCTCCACACCGGAGGAACTGTGCAGACATGCAAAACAGAAGCTGCAGGAGGGTTTCCGGTCGCTAAAAATGTCCTTTGCACCACCGGTCCGCTTCGTGGATACGCAGGAGTTTCTGCAGGAGAAGACGGCCCTGTTTGCAGAACTGCGGAAGGCGGTGGGTAGTTCGGTGGACATCGGGGTGGATTTCCACGGCCGTTTTTCACCGGCCATGGCCAAAAGGATGATTCAGGCCATTGAGCCCTACTATCCCATGTTTGTCGAGGAAGCATGCCTACCGGAAAATATTGACGCGATGGCGGATATAGCCCGTTCAACCACCGTACCGCTGGCCACAGGAGAACGCCTTTTTACCAAATGGGCTTTCCGGGAGCTGTTGGAAAAACAGGCGGCTGCCATCGTCCAGCCGGATCTCTGCCATGCCGGCGGCATTATGGAAGCCAAGAAGATTGCGGCCATGGCCGAGTGTTACTATGCAGCCATAGCCCCCCACAATCCATTAGGGCCGGTATCGTTGGCCGCTGCTCTGCAGCTGGATGCGTGTACGCCGAACGCCATTATGCAGGAGCAGGTGACGTTGGGCGAGGGGTATCTCAAGGAACCGTTTGCTCTGCAAGACGGTTGCGTGGCACTGACCGAAAAACCCGGTTTAGGCATTGAACTGGACGAAGAAAAGATAGCAGACCTCCTCTATGACGGCAACTGGGAAACACCTAGGGTGTGGTATCCCGAAGACGGCTCGGTGGCCGACTGGTAATGGGAATGGTTTGACGGGTAGCGGGCTTACGAACGTCTGAACTGCTTGAGAACTTTAGCGGCGGCGTTCCCTGGCATCGGTGCCGTTGTTTGGAAATGGCGTAAACTGGGAGTTGCAATTGCGTTCGGCTTGTGGTATTTTAAAACTATGATTTGCTAGGGTAAAGTTTTGTCTTTTTCTTCACTGAACTAGAGAGGTCGTTGTTTTTTGTTCAATTATTTTCGTGGTGAAAATATATAGGGGGTGATGCCTGGGTCTAACCGGAAAAAGTGAGTGTCGTAGATTCTTAACCAAAGATAGGAGGAATGTCTTGTGAACCTGTCATTGAGACGCTGTGTCGTTGTGTTCGCTGTTGTACTTGCACTGGTGGTTGGTTCGTCCGCAGCCTTCGCTTCGTCGTTGACGATCATGCAGACAGAGGAACCCCGGTCATTGGATCCCTCGAATCATTCGGCTACTTACACGGCATCGGTGCTCCATTCCATGTACGAAAACTTGACGGCATTGGACGAGGAGTATGAGATTGTTCCTGGGCTAGCCACGGATTGGGAACAGTCCGAGGACGGTATGAAATGGACGTTCTATCTGCGGTCGGGCGTTGCGTTTCACGACGGAACACCCTTTGACGCTGATGCGGTGAAAACGGCTGTGGATCGGATGATTGATCCCGACAAAGGCCTCGTCGTCTACGGACGTCTCGGCCCGGTCATCGAAGAAGTGGAAGTGGTTGACGATCTCACCGTGGTTTTCCATTTGCAGGATCCCTATCCGGCATTTACACGTTTGATGGCCATCGGCCAGGCAGCCATTGTCAGTCCTTCTGTGATTGATGACGTAGCCAGCGAACCGGTGGGCACTGGCCCATATAAGTTTGTGGAGTATGTTTCGGGCGAACGGGTCGTCATGGAACGCAACGAGAACTACTGGGGCGAAGTTCCCGAAGTGGAACAGCTTGTGTGGCGTTGGTCACCGGAAGATTCCGTGCTGGTCATGGCACTGCAGACCGGTGAAGTTGATGTTGTTACGCCATTGCCCCCGGCCCACGTGTCAGTGCTCGAACAGTATCAGGGTGTTGAAGTGATTGAAACACCGGGTGCCCGAGCCTTTTGGGTAGCTTTGAACACGACCAAGGAACCTCTGGACGACGTGCGCGTGCGCCAGGCTTTGAACTATGCCACCGACCGGCAAGGCTTGATCGACTCGATTTTGTGGGGTTCGGGTACAGTTGCCAACTCACCGGTATCCCCCGGCAATTTCGGATACGACGAAACCCTGGAAGCCTATCCCCATGACCCTGAACGGGCCCGGGAGCTGCTGGCAGAAGCAGGTTACGAAGACGGTTTCTCCATCGCCATTGCCGTTCAGGAGGCAGAGGCCCAATACGTGGAAGCTCTGCAGGGAATGTGGAGAGAAGTGGGCGTCGATGTCATTGTGGATCAGATGGAAGGCGGCATTTGGTCCGATGCTGTGTTTGCGCCTAAGGAAGAAAACGAAGTCCAAGCTTCCTTTGCATCTTGGTCATCGGCCACATTGGATGCGGATATGATGCTCACACCGCTATTTGCCACCGACAGTTTCCCGCCCGCCAGCGCCAATCTGGGGTTCTATTCCAATGAGCGCGTGGACGAACTGCTGCAGAAGGCTGCCTTCGAGACGGATCCGGAAGCCCGGGAAGCGATGTACATTGAAGCCCAGGGCATCATCCATGAAGAAGCAGCTCACATCACATTGTGGTATGGCAACAATATTGTCGGCCTGCAGGACAATATAGAGGGGATTTGGACATTGGCCGGCGGCATGCTGGTTGTGCGCAATCCCCGGATTGTTGAATAGCCGTATCGATTTCAGATGCAGTGGCCCGCCCATCGGGCGGGCTGCTGTACGTATTGGTTGATCTTACCGGGAGGGGGCGTGGCCAATGGGCCGGTATATTGCCCGCAAGCTTGTAGTGCTTCCTATTGTCATGATCGGTGTTTCCTTCATCATTTTCTTTGTTGTGCGGGCGATACCCGGTGATCCCGCTCGGCTCATGGCCGGTACCGAGGCAACCCAAGAACAGGTCATGGCCATGCGGCGGCAGTTAGGGTTAGACCGCAGTATTCTGTTTCAGTACGGTGTATTTCTCCAGGGGGCTGTCCGCGGTGATCTTGGCAATTCAATCAACTCGGGAATGCCAGTAGTAGGAGAGATTTCCAGGCGTATTCCCTATACGCTGCAGCTGACCTTCGCGGCACTGCTGGTGGCGTCGGTGCTCGGTATCAGTGCTGGGGTATTGGCAGCGGTATACAAACATTCCTGGGTTGATCAGGGGGTGATGCTGTTTGCCATCATTGGCGCTTCAGCCGCCAATTTCTGGGTGGCACTGATGGCCATGAGCGTATTTTCTGTACAGCTAGGCTGGCTGCCGCTGTTTGGTGCCGACACTTGGAGACACATGGTTCTGCCGACCTTTTCCCTGTGCGTGTATCCCCTGGCTCTGATTGCCCGCATGAGCCGTTCGAGCATGTTGGAAGTGGTGAAACAGGACTACGTTCGAACAGCGCAAGCCAAAGGTGTTTCCAAGTTTGTGGTGTACACAAAACACGCCCTCCGCAATGCACTTATACCTGTCATTACGCTAGTCGGCCTGCATTTCGGCGTACTCTTGGGTGGAGCGGTGGTCACGGAAACAGTTTTTTCATGGCCGGGCGTGGGGCGCCTGCTTGTTGACGCTGTTCGCTACCGGGATTATCCGATCATTCAGGGGACGGTACTGTTTACGGTGCTCAGCGTTGTATTGGTCAACTTTCTCGTGGACATTGTGCTGGCGGCGATGAATCCGCGCATGCGGTTTGATTGAGGGGTGATACCATGAAAAGAGCGGATAGAGGATTTCGAAAGCCCACCATGCCGCTGGCACTGCGCCGCCGCAATGTTCTTATCGGCGGTGCGCTGATCTCGGCATTGCTCCTGATCAGTGCCTTAGCGCCACTGCTCGCACCAGTCGACCCGTTGGAACAGAATCTGCGGCACGCGTTCCAGTCACCGAGCCGCGACTATCCTTTCGGCACGGATCAATATGGCCGCTGTATTCTTTCCCGGGTGATCCATGGCGCCCGGATCAGCCTTGTGGAGGTCAGTGTGGCTGTGGGCATGGCCATGGGTATCGGTGTCCCTCTGGGATTGACGGCGGGATATTTCGGAGGCAGGATCGACCAGTTAATTATGTGGACACTGGATATTATCTTCGCTTTTCCAGGGATGCTGCTGGCTATCCTTATTGTAAGCGTATTAGGGCCGTCCTTGTTCAACATGCTGATTGCCATTGCCATCTTTTCCATACCCGTTTACGGGCGCCTATGCCGAAACCTTACCTTGAATATTAAGCAGATGGAGTACGTGGAAGCAGCCTTGGCCATCGGGGCCAAGAGCTATTACATCATTTTTCGCCATATCCTGCGGAACGCCGTCGCTCCTCTCTTGGTACAAGCTACTTTGACAGCTGGAGGTGTTATACTAACCGCTGCCAGCCTCAGTTTTCTGGGCTTGGGTGTGCGGCCGCCGACACCGGAGTGGGGGGCCATGATCAGTACAGGCCGCAGCTACATCACCATAGCGCCGCACCTTTCCCTGTTTCCAGGACTGGCCATTCTCTTTACAGTGTTGGGCTTCAATCTTTTGGGCGATGGGCTGCGTGACCTGCTGGACCCAAGACTACGGGGCAGCTGATGGTGACACCAAGCCGCAATGGAAGGAGATGTTGCAGTGCATATTGTGATTGGCAGTTTTTCCCATGAATCCAATTCCTTTAATCCCGACCATACACAGTTGGATGATTTCTCCCCGCGGCTGTACGGAGACCAGGTGCTCGATGCCCTGCGGACTGCAGGCCGCACAGCGCTTCACGGCATTTTTGACACGCTGACCACCCGAGGAAGTGCCGTGACTCCCACTGTTTTCGCCAGAGCAGTTCCCGGCGGCTTGGTTTCACAGGAGGCATATTATACCATCAAGGAAGAGCTGCTGCAGAGGCTGAAGCGGGCTGATTCCGTGGATGGAGTCTGCCTTCACCTGCATGGTTCCATGACCGTCGCCGGTTTGGGGGATGCCGAGGGCGATCTCTTGGCATCCGTGCGGGAAATTGTTGGCCCGCAGATACCGATTGTGTGTTCCCTGGACATGCACGCGATGGTTACACCCGCCATGGTTGCCTGTGCCGACGGCTTGGTGGGCTATCGCACGGCTCCCCATGTAGATGCCTACGAGACCGGGGCTAACGCCGCTAAGCTTCTGCACGATGCGCTGCAGGGGCACTATGGTTTGGCCATGTGCGCTGTCGGGCTGCCCATGTTAGTGTCGGGGGAACAATCGGAGACAGAGAAATATCCCATGAACGAACTGATTCCGAAATTGGAAGAAGCAGAGCAGCAGGGTGAAGTGCTTTCGGCTTCGTACTTCCTCGGATTTCCCTGGGTAGATGTATCCTACAATCAGGGCAGCGCTGTTGTTGTCTGCAGAGAGGAGCAAAGCAGGGCCCGGGATCAGGCAGAGCAATTGGCTCGGCACTTTTGGCACTATCACAAGGAATTTCGCTTTACCACCGAAGCCTATCCCTTTGCGGAAGCCTTGGCTGCAGCTGAGACACGGAATCCAGGTCCGGTCTGCATTGCTGACTGCGGTGATAACCCAGGAGCGGGCGGCAGCCAGAACATCGTATATCCGCTCAAACATATGCTGGAGAAGGGAACCAGCTGCGCGCTTTTCGGTTCCATAGCCGACCCGGCAAGCTATCGGCGCTGCGCGGACGAGGGGATCGGTTCGCAGGTGAAACTGCGTTTGGGCCGCCTAAGTACCGGCGAACTGGTGGGACTGGCTGTAGAGGGTACAGTGACGCACATTGGCCCACTGGGTGCGGTGCCCGCGGCTGTGGTCCGGATTCAAGGCATTGACGTTGTCGTCAGCAGTCGGCGGGCTATGATGGTCGATCCCGAGGAACTGCGGGCTTTGGACCTGGAGCCCGAGGAGTACGGGCTTCTTGTACTAAAGAGCGGCTATTTGGACCCCAAGTACGAAGCCATTGCCGGACACGGGCTGCTGGCGTTGACTCCCGGCTATACCAACCAGAACTTCCGCGACTTGGAGTACCGACATGTCCCCCGGCCAATGTATCCCTTGGACAAGGATTTCGAGTACAATCCCCGATCCTATAGGATGTGCTGATCGCAGCCCGAAGGCCGCAGACCCACACCAAAATCGGTGTGGGCTTTTCCGCGCCGTCATGCCGGATTGGCCGGCGGAAGAAGGACATTCCTCCGCTGGCGGGTGCCCTATGGGCTCACCTGGTAATGGTGTAGCTCGCCCCGGCTGTGTGCATGCAGTCAGATATCGGAAGCTGAATGATTGCAGAAAGGAAAGTTTCTTTCCATCGGGAAGTATATAGTGCGGAGGCACTACAGGAAAACCCGTATAGGGCCAAATGCAGTTCCGCTGCGCAGCAGGGCCTGTGTTTCGACCTTCGGCCGTGCTGCGGTATTTTTTGGGAGGGATGATCTTGTCAACGCCTGTAAAGCGTCCATCGGTGAACTTGGCTGTCGTACCAACAGAACGCTTCCGATTTGGGGATCAAGAGCAGATGATGGCTGCTAAAGAGCGCGTGCTGGATTGGCTGGAAGGACATGGAGTGGAGTTCCTATCTCTGGAAGGCATAACAGAAAACGGGACCCTCCATTCCGTCAACCAGCTGCCAGCTGTGAAGGAATATCTGCAGACCAAAGACATTGACGGTTTGTTTCTGCCGCACTGCAATTTCGGCAGTGAAGAACCGGCAGCGGATCTGGCCCGTTTTCTGGGCAAGCCTGTTCTGCTGTGGGGCGAACGGGACAGCGGCGATCGGCCCCACGGACGGGCCGCGACCGATAGGCAGTGCGGCCTATTTGCCACGAGCAAGGTTCTGCGCCGCTACAATGTGCCGTTTACCTATATAGAGAACTGCTCTTTGGAAAGTCCGGTTTTCGAAGAAGGCATGGAACGCTTCCTTCGTGTAGCACACATGGTGAAGCGATTCCGCTCTGCCCGTGTCGGTATGATCGATACACGTCCGACACCCTTTCTGACCATGATGGCCAATGAAGGCGAACTGGTAGAGAAGTTCGGGATCTCTGTGGTACCCACGAGCCTGGGAACCATCGTGGAATCGGCCAAGGCCATCGAAAAGGAAGGGCGCCAAAAGGAGACAGCCCGGCAGTGGCAGCAGAAGATCGATCATTGGCAGCCCGATGCGGAGGCGACACAGAAGTTGGCCGCTTTCAAGTTGGCTCTGCAGGAATGGGCCGAAGCCAACCAATGCAGCGCCCTGGTCATTCAGTGCTGGTCGGCGCTGCAGAAGATGTATGGCATTTCCACATGCTTTGTCAATGCTGAATTGACCGAGGAAGGTATTCCCGTTGCTTGTGAAACGGATGTCCATGGCGCGATTACTTCGATTCTTGTCGAAGCCGCTGCCAATACCGGGCAGCCCAGCTTTTTCGCAGACCTGACCATTCGCCACCCAGACAACTCCAACGGCGAGCTTTTGTGGCACTGTGGGCCCTTTTCGCACTGCCTTAAGGATGAACAGGCGCAGACTTCGGTGGACCCGCAGGGGAGAGCTGGATGGCCCATTCAGGGCGGGCCGGTGACGCTGGTTCGCTTCGACGGTGACCATGGCGAGTACTCCTTGTTCTGGGGACGCGCCCAAGGCATCGACGGTCCCGAGACCTTCGGCACCTATCTCTGGGTCGAGGTCAATGACTGGCCCCGCTGGGAGAGGGAGCTCATCTACGGCCCCTACGTGCACCATGTGGTTGGCATTCACGGCGATATTTCCGCCGAATTACGCGAGTTCTGCCGCTACGTTCCAGGCATCCAGCCCCATACCGTGGATTAACCAAGCAGACTATTGCGGCTGCGCCGGCACCCTGCAGTGAAAAGACAGTGCAGCGTACTCTCTGCTGCCTGGAGCGCTGCAGGGTTAGGGCTTCGTTCTACGGTATTTCTACTCTGCAAGAGGAGAGTGTTTCCCATGCGATACGACATCGTTGGTCTCGGTCTTTGTACCCACGATTATCTGGCTGTTGTTCCCCACATGCCTGCATTTGAAACCGGCGTCAAGATGCTGCAGTCCGATGAGCAGGGAGGCGGCCCGGCTTCCACGGGCGTCGCTGCGGCCAGCCGTCTCGGGGCCCAGTGTGCCTTCCTGGCCCGCGTGGGGGACGACACCAGCGGCCGCTTCATTGTAAACGCCCTGCAGCAAGATGGGGTAGATACCAGTCGGATGCTCACCGAACCCAATGCACGATCCCATGTTTCTCTGGTCATGGTGGAGGCATGCACCGGCTCGCGGGCGTTTATCACAAACGATGCTTCCGTCACACCGCTGCAGCCTCGGGATCTTGACGAAGAGGTGATTGCCCGGGCCAGGATACTGCATCTAGACGATTCGCAGCCGCAGGCTAGTTTGGCAGCGGCACGGATAGCCAAGAAACACGGTGTTCTGGTGCTCCTTGACAGCAATGCCGTCCGCGAACATACAGTGGAACTCCTGCAGTATGTTGACGTTTTCATACCCGCTCGCTTCTTCTACCCGGATTTTACAGACTGCAGCGATCCAGAGGACGCTCTCGATGTGATCGCCGGCTGTGGGCCCTCGGAAATCGTTATTACCTTAGGCGAAGAGGGCTGTGTCGGCGTCGATGCCGAAGGTAAATTTTCCCTGCCGGCTTTTTCGGTGAACCCGGTGGTAGATACCACCGGTTGCGGCGATGTGTTCCATGGTGCCTATGCATACGCCAAACTACAGAATTGGAAGGCCCGATCCTGTGCCCAGTTTGCCAGTGCGGTTGCGGCACTGAAATGCCGCAAGCTCGGTGGACGGCGAGGGATACCTACCATCCAGGAGACCATGCAGTTCTTGGAGGAAAATACGGAAGAATGGAGGCCTGACGTCTCATGAGCATAGCATCTCTCACCGACGCATTACAATGGGCGGAGCGCCGGAACTGCGCCGTTGGTGCATTCAATGTTTGGAACTGGGAGTCCGCCATGGCCATTATTGAAGGGGCCGAAGAGGAGGGCGTGCCGGTTATTGCCATGGTTTATGCCGGCGTATTGGAGCGGATGGGGCTGGAAGAGTCGGTCAGTTTTCTGCGGGCCGCGGCCCAGAAGGCCGCTGTGCCGGTGGTCATACATCTTGATCACAGCAGCGATGAGCACAAAGCCATACAATGCGCCGCTGCAGGTTTTTCGTCGGTCATGTATGATGGATCGCAGCTGCCCTTTGACGAAAACCTGGACAAGACCAAGGAACTGGTGGAAAAGGCTTCGATCCTGGATTGTGATGTGGAAGGCGAGCTGGGTCAAGTGGGCTCGGCAGCCACCGATGACTACTTCGATCCGGCGGCGATGACGGTTCCCGGCGACGCCGCCGAGTTCGCTGCCCGCTCCGGGGTGACGGCTTTGGCGGTCGCCATCGGCAATGCCCACGGGCTCTATCGGGAAGAACCGCACCTGGACTTCCCAAGGCTGGAAGAGATCCGAAACCGCAGCGGCGTGCCTCTGGTCCTGCACGGCGGAACAGGCATTCCCGACAGCGATATTCGCAGGGCCATTGCATTGGGCGTTCGCAAAATCAATGTGGGAACAGAGATCGTTCTGGCCATGCAGAGAGCCTTTGCCGAGCAGATGAGAGGCAGTCCCGACGGGTGGAACTTCCTAGAAGCCTCGACCGCCGCCCGAAAGGAAGTAAAAACGGTCGTGCGCAACCGGATTTCCTTGTTTGCTATGAAATGACGCCTTGCGGCCGCTTTTCTGTGGGTCACGCTGTATGGTTCCCGGCAGACGTCCGTGGGGCGCTGCGCTGACGCCACTATCTCTTGGAGGTAACCCCTGTCATGGAATTCCGCCACTACACGGCATCTTACAATGTCGCAGCAAATAGACGCTTGCCTAAGTGTATCATCTGGGCCATGGTCCTTTTTCTGGCCGTGCTGTTCTTGGTGCCGCCGACAGTGGAGGCGGGTTCTTCGGGAGATGTCGAAATATGTCTTTCTTGCATCGGCGAGTACGCTGCTGAACCGGCTGCGGGCTGGAATGTGCGCGATGCCGTGTCTGGCCAAAGTGATCCCCAATTCCGACAGATCCAAGGCAACAGTTTTGAAAGGGGCCTCAGCCGCGGAACCTATTGGATTCGGGTGCGGCTGCGTGACGCTTTGGAACGGGACGGCCTAAGTCTCTCTGAGGACACATTGGCTGCAGCGGCAGCCAATGGTGTGCTATATCTTGATTACAGCAATATTGACGAAATCGACGTGTATGTACCCGTGCAGAAAGATGGAGACCTGTACTACCGACATCTGCAAGGGGGTTGGACTCGCGGTTTTGACGGGGACGATGCCGGCTTTGTTTTTCCCGTCTTTGAGCTTCCCACTGACGTTGGCCTTGGCCATTACCTGGCTGTTCGCGTGCAGAGCGATTACATAACCAATTTCCGCATGGCAGTGGCTAGTGAACAAACGTTTGAGCGAACCCGGCTGCGCGTGACGGCATTTCTGTACTTCACCCTCGGCATCTTTCTGGCCGTGGCGGCCATGAATTTCCTCCTTTGGTATCAGCTTCGGGATCGGCAGTATCTGCTGTTGTTCTTCTATGTGGTCAGTTTGGCCATTTACCAGAACGGCATCACCGGAACCCTGCATGTCGTTCTTCCCGAGACGGCCTTGTTCCTCTCTGCGACGGTTGTTATCTGGGCCCATGTCGGGTTCTTTAATGGGCTTCGCTTTGTCCATTCGTTTTTGGCTGTGGACACCTATCTGCCCTATCTTTCCTGGCTGTATCGGTTGCTATGGTCGCTCAATGGTGTGGCGATCGTTTTGGCCCTTGCGGGTCTGCGCTTCCATGCCAATGTTCTGGCGTATATCGTCGGGGCGGTTGTGCCGATTCTTTTGGTCTACACTGCCGGTGCCAGCTGGCGAAACGGACATCGTCTTTCCAAGTATTATCTGCTGGCTTCGGGTCTGCTTCTGGCGGGTGTTGTTGTGTTTGTCCTGCGCGGCCTCGGCGTGGTATCCCACGGTTTCGTCCCTACCTATGCATTGTCCGCTGCCGGTGCCGGTGAAGTGGTACTCTTTTCACTGGCCTTGGCTGAGCGCGTCCGAGCCTTGGAAAGGGAAAAGGCCGGACTGCAGAAGAGCCAGCAGCAGCTCGCTTGGGCCAGTTTAACCGACGAACTGACGGGGATCAGCAATCGGCGCCATTTCTACCAGCTGGGCATGGACTTGCAGCGGCAGGGACAGGAGCAGCGGGGCCCGCTCTGCATTATGTACATCGATATTGATCACTTCAAGCGCATCAATGACACCTACGGCCATCGAGAGGGGGACAAGGTACTGAAGAGGCTGGCAAACCTGCTGGTGGAAAGTGTTCGGGACAGTGATCACCCGGCTCGGATCGGCGGTGAGGAGTTTGCGGTTCTGATGCCCGATATCGATTGGCGTCAATGTGTTGAGGCAGCTGAACGCATTCGCCAGGCCCTGGCCGACGAGGAGTTCTCACTCAATGGGCACCGGGTAGCAGTGACCATCAGTATTGGGGTGGCGGAGCTGCACACGGGTGAGACGATACACCGGTGCGTAGATCGCGCCGATAGGGCTCTCTACCGAGCAAAGGCCCAGGGACGAAACCGTGTCGTCAGTGACGAGAAGCCATGAGGAAGGCACTTTGGCTGTTGTTGCTTGTTGCAATGGTTTTTGCATCGCCTCTTAACAGCATGGCGTCTAATCGGGCAAGTGCGGATCAGGAGCGGACTGTCCAAGAGTTCATTGGGTTGTTTGAAAGCCGAACCCTTTCGGAGGAAGTACAATTGGCCATTTTGGCGGATGTGCTTCCGGTCCTGGATGAAGCTGTCGTGTTTCTGCGTAAATCAGG
>Ga0207421_10005934_pt1 | contig 13473 bp, 12 predicted proteins | sample SodLakKL_010_SED_4_FD_187542 | JGI IMG/M metagenome (GOLD analysis project Ga0207421, IMG submission 187542) | Alkaline sediment microbial communities from Lake Tanatar, Kulunda Steppe, Russia - 8KL_010_SED (SPAdes) (version 2) | ecosystem: Environmental > Aquatic > Non-marine Saline and...
CTCTTCGCGTTTTTCAAGAAGCTTATCTTCTTCTGATTGAGTTCCCTCAACTACTTTATCCAGATTTACTTTCTTCTCTTCGTAAATCTCTTCTGTCTTGGCCAGGCCTTCCTTATTAACTTCCAGCTCCTTTTCAATTTCCTCTATACGTTTACCAATCTCTTCAATTCGAGAGATAGAATTTTCAACAAACTGCTTTTGGGCTTCAATCTCTTTGGTAAGAGCATCGTACTCACGATTATTGCGAACACTTAATTGCTGCTCTTCATACTTCTTATTTTTTTCTTTTGAAGATTCAATCTCCAGCTCGAGATTTTTCTTCTCTGCCGTCAGGCTTTTCAGCTCTTCCTCTAAATGTTCAATTTTGGTATTATACCGATTCAAATCAGTTTCAACATCGAGTATTTCTTCCGGAAGGTCTCCGCGTAGTTGGCGAATTTCGTCGATTCGGCTATCGATATATTGTAAATTAGCGAGATTTTGCAGTGTCTCTTGCATATGTATTAGCGTTTTTTAGAGTGATTTATTTTCAAATTCAGTAACATAAATATTCATCGGATTGGTTACCCGTTCCGTGGCTTCAACTTTCAGGCCTTCAAAGGCCTCGGAAAGTTCTTTTCGAATTGCCTCGACTACCGGAAATTCACTTTCGTAATGACCGGCATCAACCAATAAAAAGTTCTTCTTCTCAGAAAAATAATCGTGGTACTTAATGTCGGCGGTGACAAATGCATCAGTGCCCATACTCGTGGCTTTCTGTTTAAGAGAAATTCCTGCCCCGCCACAAACTGCTACTTTTCGTATCCGTTCTGATTTTCCTGAAAACCGAACAGAAGGAACATCCAGGGCCCGGCATACCAGGTGCAGAAACTCATTCATGGCAATACCTTCATCGGGATAGTAACCAACAACCCCCATTCCAAAATTGTCAGATGGACTGGCAACATCTGTCACTTTAAAAATACCTGATTTTAGTAATCCTTCTTTTTTCAGTGCAGATCGTAACTGCTCAACATTGTGTTGGTCAATTGTAGCCTCATAACATTTTTGACCATCCTTTCTGCCATTTACAGAATAGAAATAGGCCTCTTCAGCAGAATAGTAGTTTAAAAGCTTAAGAACCGCTTCTGTATCCTCAAAATCCGTTGTGAGAGAAATTTTTCTACTAATATTGTAGCTTTTATCTAAAAACTGAAGGTCATCTAACCCAAGATTATTTGCAAGTACAAACGAGACGCCATCCAATGCCGCATCGAGATTTGTGTGCGCCGAAAGAAGCGAAATATTATTTCTTATCAGTTTGTATAAAATTCTCCCCTGCTCATCCGTTGGATTAATACTCGAAATTTTTTGAAAAATAAGGGGATGATGTGAAACAATTAACTCGCACTTTTTATCAACAGCTTCATCAACAATTTCTTCGGTTACATCCAGGCATACCAAAACTCTGGAAACCGGTGACGACGGATCACCGACAAGTAATCCTACGTTATCGTAATCCAACATTATTCCGGGCGGTGCCCACTGGTGGATAAAGTCTGTTATATGTTTAACCTGAGTGTTCATGATATGGTTCTTCCTCCTAAGCGCTGATGGGCTGTACGAATTGCTGGGGAATGAATGCCCGCGTGTGTCCTACGGTTGGATTTTCGCTGGTGTGTCATAGTTTTTTTCACAGATTTAAAAATACGATTATTTTATACCTTTAAAAACCTTTTTTATGGTGAAATTTGCCATTCGTTAAATTAATCGGAATGTTAGGGGGCTTTAATCATTTTAGTTAAATAAACACACTTAATCAGCAGCAAATTCAATGGGAGTTCAAGAAAACTTACAAACAGTAAAAGAACGAATAGATAAAGCCTGCAAAGCATGCGGGCGCAGCAGCGACGAAATCACCCTGGTTGCAGTAAGCAAAACTAAACCAAATGAAGATATTCTTGAGGCATTGGCTGCAGGTCAAGTTCATTTTGGCGAAAATCGCGCCAAAGAGCTGCAGGACAAAATGGAGCAAATTGAAAAAGAAAATATTCAGTGGCACTTTTTAGGCAACCTCCAGACCAACAAAATTAAATACATGGTGGAGCGGGTTGATTGGATTGTATCCGTCCACAAGAAAAAAGCCCTTAAAGAGATCGAAAAGAGAGCCTCCAGAATAGATCGCCATATAAATGTCCTCATACAAGTTAACATCAGTGAAGAAGATCAAAAAAGCGGCTGTGAGCCTGAGGAATTAGAACCCATCCTGAAATATGCACAAGAACTCAAGTTTACTCACGTTCGTGGAATAATGGGAATGGCAACATTTACCGATGATCTTGACGTGGTACGAAAAGAGTTTAAAGTATTAAAAAAGCTTCGCGACGATCACCTCCACATGAATGGAGGGAGTGTCAACCTTGAACATGTATCGATGGGCATGACAAACGATCTAGAGGTAGCAATTGAAGAGGGAACAACCATGGTGAGGGTCGGAACAGCTATCTTTGGCGAGCGCAACTATTAACCCGATTTACCCGTAATAATAAGATGTAGATTTCATCAAAATTTATATCTTAATAGTGAGGGTATTTTATGGCATCATGGATATGGGTACTTATTCCACTGGTTGTAATTGTGGGTGGTTATATAATCGACTACCAAAAGAACAAACTGAAGTGGCAAAATCAGACTAGCAGTAATGAAAGTGAACTTGCAGAGTTACGGCTGATAATACAGCAACTGAAAAAACGAATTGAAAATCTTGAGGCTATTGCCTCTGATGATGCAAATCACTTACAAAGCTCGGAAGCCGATTCCCTTGGCAGAATTGAGGTTGACGAATATGAGCTGAGCAAAGAAAAAAATATTAATACTATAGCCGGAAAGGCATCAAAAAAAGGTGAACAACAATGATGGGTGAAGAAGTAGCAATTGTAGCAATCGTTTTTGGGAGTATCCTTACAATCGTGTTTTTAGGAATAGTAGGGAGTATTATTAACAATATTGTTAAACGTAAATCGAAAGGTAATCTTTCAGAAAACAAGGAATTTTTGGCGGCACTTAGAGAGTTTAAAGAGAAAACAGAATCCCGGTTATCAAACCTTGAAGAGATCGTAACGGATGAATCCCATTCAAAAATGCATCAAAAGAAATCATCATTAAAAAAGGAACAGAATCGGTCGATCGACATTGAACTGAATGATGACTCCGGGAAGGAGAAAAGTTCAAATTCCGGGAATTTACGTAATATGCTAAATCAATAACCCTTATCTTCTTTACGAATTCAAGACCCTTTACCTTATGAAATTAACTGCACTTGAGATTAAACAACAGCAATTCGACAAATCCCTGCGCGGATATGACACCGCTGAGGTTAATGCCTTCCTCAACCTTGTGTCGAATGAATGGGAGCATTTGGTAAGTAAGTTAAAGGAGTTGGAAACGCAGATTGAAAAGCTGGACCATAAATTAAAGCACTATGAAAGGGTCGAGCAGGCACTCCATGAAACCCTTCAAACTGCCAAGGATTCGGCTGATCAAAAACTTGTTGGCGCTAAAAAAGACGCAAAAAACATTATAGAAAAAGCCGAGATTGAAGCTGACTCCATTGTTCGTGAGGCAAATCAGCAGAGACAACAAATACGCCAGAGTGTGCTCATGCTGCTAGACCGACGGGAAGAAATTATCGGCGGAATTCGCTCTTACCTGGAAATTGCTTCGGAATCTCTGCAGCAATTCACAAAAGATGAGGCCTCCTTGTTTACGCTACCAAAAAATGATCGGCAGTCAGCATCTACAGATAGTGATGATGACGTTGAACCTACAAGAAAAAAGAGAAATCGTGAGGAACACCCCTCTCCTCCCGGGGCTGAAAACCTCGATGATATTTTAGACGAATTAGATTAACTAGTGTGCTAAATAAAACCTGTCAGGTTTTATAAAGCTTACATTCATGATCCTTGATTTTTATCGTGAGAAACCTGACAGGTTTTTCACAATATCTCGCACTTAACACTAACGACAAATATTTTTTAATGAATTTTGACACCGTTGAAACGTTTCGAAAAAAGCGCTCAGAAGCTCTAACATTTATACAATCTCAAACTGATCTCCGCCCAAATTATATGATAATTTTGGGTACCGGCCTCGGTCAGCTGGCCGACGAAATGGATATTATTGATGAAGTTCCCTATGATGAGATCCCACATTTCCCTGTTTCAACAGTAGAAAGTCATGCAGGGAAGCTTTTGTTTGGAAAGCTGGGTGGTAAAGAGGTAGTTGCCATGCAAGGGCGTTTTCATTTCTATGAAGGTTACTCTATGCATCAGATAGCGTTCCCCGTAAGAGTATTGAAAGCCAACGGGGCAGATACACTTATTGTAAGCAATGCCTGTGGCGGCATGAATGTAAATCACACACGTGGTGATATTATGTTAATTCGAGATCACATTAACATGCTGGGAGATAACCCGTTGATGGGACCCAACGATAATGATCTTGGCCCGCGTTTTCCCGATATGAGCGAACCCTACAGCGAACGCCTGATGGATATTGCAAAAAATGTAGCCCTTGAGAATAATATACAGATGCATCAGGGCGTTTACGTGGCACTGAGCGGACCTATGCTGGAAACAAAAGCAGAGTATCGTTACTTAAGATTACTAGGCGCTGATGTTGTTGGAATGAGTACCGTTCCTGAAGTAATTTCAGCGGTACACATGGGAATGGAAGTGCTTGGAATCTCAGCGATTACTGATGAATGTTTCCCCGATGCACTTGAATCTGTAAATATGGAAGACATTTTAGAGGCTGCTGCTATTGCAGAACCAAAAATGACGAGAGTAATCGTAAACACACTGGAAAAGCTTTAGAACGATAAGTTCTTATACTGTTTTTAATTTTAAAAAGTCGTATTTTATGAATGTAGATATATTCATTTCTACGGTTTCAACATTAACCTTATTTAGCACATCACTTGCATGAGCTTAGACGGTTTTAATTACAATCCTATTTGGGACGAACACCAGTGGGAGGCCCATCTTAATGAAATTGAAAAAAGAAGCGAGCAACTCCGCCGCTTTATTACGTCGGATCCCAAGGGAAATACCCCCCGTTGGGTAACTCTATTACAAGAAAGTATCGACGAATTGGATGCCGTTGAAGCATTTATTGAGGAAGAACTACTTTTAGATGAAGCCTACTTCCCCGATGATGAAGATGACTGGGAAGATGAAGACGATGACGACATTGACGATGACTTTTTCTTCACCGATGACTTTCCCTTTATGGATGAAGACGATGATGATGATGATGACTTCGACTATGGCGAAGACTGGAAAGAGCTGAGTGAAGACTTCACGCTTTCAGATTACGGTTCCATTGAAAATATGGAGCTTTATAAAGAATCGTTAAGTCTGGCTGTTGACGTTCTAAAATGGGGTGAAACCATTCCTCCACACCAACAACATCATTTAGTTCATGAATTTGTAAGCAACATTTTAAAAATCAGTGCCAAGCTTGCCGGTGGATACTCCTTTGGGTTTGAACAAGATGTGATGGGAGGAAATATTGCATATACCAAAAAGGCGCTTTACAGCTCAAATGATGCGCTTAAAATACTGCAAAGTATCAAAAAGGAGCCCTACCTAACTACGGCTATATACGGTGCCTTTCACGAAAGGCTATTTGAAGTCCGAAATGATATCGGCGTTTATATTCAAGAGTTAAGAGATCGATTTCATTACGGGATTGAATAACCATTTTTATGGTGTAAGTGATAAAAAGTTGAGTGGTGCCGAAGCGGGAGCTTCGGGTTACGTATCCCGGACGTCCTCGTCCGGAAATCATTCTCACACTAAACATCACGTCACCTATTTATTGAAACCTCACAGGTCTCCAAAGACCTGTGAGGTTTTTCCTTTTACAGGATCACTCATCTTCCCAAATTTTCACGACTTTATTTCCGTTCGAATCTATTGATCCCCGAAACATTCCCGGTGTATTCATATTCATAACAATATTTCCGTTGCGATCTACGGCAATGAATCCGGCATCATCAGGCTGCAGCCTTTCTGTTAATAAAAAGTCTACCGCTCCTTCCAATTCATAACCGCCAAATTCTACCAGATTGGCAATAGTATTTGCCGACACCTGCTCCATAATTCGTTCACCCCATCCGGTAGCCGAGATCGCTGCCACATGATTAGCAAACGTCCCTGATCCTATAATAGGCACATCACCAACTCTACCAAACTGCTTGTTTGTCATCCCACCTGTAGATGTCGCCGCAGCTAAATTCCCATTCATATCAATGGCAACGGCGCCAACCGTTCCAAATTTATCTGCATTTTGAGACTCATAATACGAAGGGGATGTACTATTCATGTAAGCCTGTTCTTGTGCCCGCTCCCACTGTTCGAATCGATTTTGAGTAAAAAAGTGGCTGTTCTCAACACGCTCAACATCTGTCTGATCTGCATATTCCTCCGCGCCATTTCCGGAGAAGAATATATGGTTCGACTCCTCCATAACAATTCGCGCCATTGAAATCGGATTTTTAACGGTTGTTAATCCGGTTAAAGCGCCTGCCTGCATTGTACTTCCATCCATGATGGCCGCGTCGAGTTCGTGGGTTCCGTCTTTCGTAAACACCGAACCTTTACCGGCGTTGAATAACGGATTATTTTCAAGTTTCATCACCACTTGTTCAACGGCATCCAGTGCACTTCCACCGTCACGAAGCACAAGTTCACCTGTTCGCACTGCTTCTTCCAATCCTGCATAGTAGTTTTGTTTGACGGAATCAGGCAGATCCTGCGAAATGGTTCCGGCTCCGCCATGAAGTGCAATCGCCCATTCTACTTGCCGTTCTTGCGGGTTATCGGCACAAGAAATAAGTAATATTGAAAATAATAGAACAGTTATAAGACCAAGTATATGTTTCATGACAGATCTGTTTGTTTAGTAATAAATAGGATGAGAAATAAAGGAAGAATAGCAGAAAATAAAAAGCCCGGCTTTTTAGGGCCGGGCTTTAAAAAACTAAATAGAATTACTCTTTTTTATCTCTGGGCCTGAACGACTCCAAAAAGTCCATTGGAATAGGAATAAACGTGAAAGTTGAATTCTCTTCACCGATTTCACTCATAGTTTGCAGATATCTAAGCTGCAATGCTGTTGGTGTTTTTTCGATCATCCTACCGGCTTCAACAAGTTTCTCTGCCGCCTCGAATTCACCCATTGCATTAATAATTTTTGCTCGTCTGTCACGCTCAGATTCAGCCTGTCGGGCCATAGCACGTTTCATAGACTCAGGTAAAATTACATCCCTAACTTCAACAGAAACTACTTTTACTCCCCACGGATCTGTCTGGCGATCAATAATATCCTGTATATTTTTGTTGATTTTATCCCGTTCTGCAAGAATTTCATCAAGTTCGAACTGACCAATTACGCTACGCAGCGTAGTTTGAGCAAGCATAGATGTAGCTGCAATAAATCTTTCAACCTGAATCACTGCTTTTTCTGCATCAACAACTCTAAAGAACGTGATCGCATCCACATTCACCGTAACGTTATCTTTTGTAATAGCTTCCTGTTTATCCACATTGATGGTCAAAACCCGGAGGTCAACCCGCTCAATTTTATCGATAAATGGAATTAGTATGATAAATCCCGGTCCCTTTGTGGACTGAAATTTACCAAGACGGAAAACGACTCCCCGTTCGTACTCACGTAGAATTTTGAACATCTGCGGTAAAAATACCGACAGAAATACGATGATTGTAATTAACCATACAATCAAATTTGATAGTGCACCTGGATCATCCATTTGCGGACTCCTCTTTTATTTTAGTTTTCGATTTTACTAAGACTTTTAAACCCTTAAACTCAACAATAACACATCGATCTCCTTCTTCAAGAATTTCGTCACTTTCTGCAGTCCAATATTCACCTGCGTGTTGAATTCGCCCCGGAATTTCAGGGGTTATACGATCTGATACAACCGCTTCTTTTCCTGTTTCATACTCAACTCCAATTCTGTGGCCACCCAACTGTGCTTTTATTCCGGATGTAACTATCCATGCAAAAAATAAAACCGTTACAATTGTAGCAGGGACCAACCAGTACCATGAAACCTGCATTTCCTCAGGCATATCCTGAAATAACATTAGTGCTCCTAAAAAGAATGACACGGCTCCTCCGGTTATTAAAATTCCAAATGCGGGTGTAAATGCTTCTATAACAAAAAGTATAATAGCCAGCGCAATTAATAAAAATCCGGCAATGTTTACCGGCATTGCAGCCACGCCATAAAGTAATAATATTAATGCTATTACACCTGCCATTCCCGGAATAATTCCGCCGGGGTTTGTAACCTCCCCTATTATTCCATATATGGCGACAAGAGTCAGGATTAACATCACTTCGGGGCGTAAAATGAAGCTGAAAAATATCTCAGCTGCATTTCTGGGAATCTGATTTTGAGAAGCACCATCGGTTCTCAAAACTTTTCCTTCCACTTCCATCCCGTTTATCTGCGCGAGTAGATCCTCAAGATTGTCTGCTTTAAAATCAATCACATTTAATTCCAGTGCCTCATCAGATGTAATTGAATCCCCATCCCGAACAGCAGATTTTGCCCATTCAGCATTTCTACCTCTCTCCTCGGCGATGGACTCAATATAGCTTTCAGAAAAACTGAAAATTTTCTTTTGTGCTACTGTATCCATTTCACCACCCCCCATAGCTACAGGAGATGCCGCGCCAATATTTGTAGCCGGTGACATGGCAGCAATATGTGCTGCAAGCGTAATAAATGTACCTGCACTTCCTGCATTGGCTCCCCTCGGTGTAACATAAACGGCAATTGGGTGGGTAGACTCCAACATTGCCTGTACAATTTCTTGGGTAGAATCCAATAATCCGCCGGGTGTATCGAGCTCTATTATTAAAATTTCATCCCCCCTGTCTACTGATGCCTTTAACCCCCTCTTTATATATTGAGAAGCGGTGGGGCCAATAGTACCTGTGACACGGATTATGCTGACAGTGCCTGCATTTTCTTCATCATTTGAAAGATTAAGGGTATCCGTATCCTGCATAACAAATGCAGTTCCCGTAATGAACAGAATGGTAGCAACGATAATATTTAGTTTTTTCATCATACTATTACAATCTAACGCTATCATATATGGTTCCAAAAAGAGATTATTCACCTCTTTTTTGTAAACTCATAATACTCAATTCGATAATTAATTTTCAAAAATACATCTCCTATTCCACTAATATTACCTTCAAAGTAACCGGTATTTGTAAAACATCACGTGTCTAACTATTTCCCCTTGCATTTATATCGAAAAAGAGAGAGCTTTCTTGTATGAAATTTGACGCACACAATATTTTTTCTACTTCTCTTCGCCGTCGCCGCCGCTCAGGCGTGTGACTTTAGTGTGTAATATCTAAAAAGTTTTCACAACGCCTGCTTAATTCATTTTGAGCAGGCGTTTTTTTTTGCTTTCCACTTTTTTCAGATGGCAAAATCAAATTTCTACAACCCTCACAAAAATTATAGATCCATGAACCATTTTTTAACCATTGGGGAATACAGCCCCGAAACCATCCAACACTTTATCGACGTCAGTGAGCAGCTACATAAGTCGAAAGAACTAGTTCTTACTTCGAAAAACATAGCATTCATATTCGAAAAACCATCACTTCGAACCAAAGTAGGCACCGAAGCAGCCATTAATCAGTTAGGCGGTAACGTCATTCATGTGGAATCGGACCTCGTTTTATCCAGCGGTAAAGCCGTTCCGTTTAGCTGCAGAGAATCACTTTACGACGCAATGAAAAACCTGTCTCTTTGGTGTGATGCCGTTTTTGCCAGGGTCTACTCCCATCAAACACTGCAGAAAATGAAAGAGTATGGAAATATTCCGGTAATAAACGCGCTATGCGATGATCATCATCCCATGCAGGCACTTGCGGATCTCTACACGCTTCAGCAAACATTCGGAAAGGATCAAAAACTCACCATTTCATTCATTGGTGACGCAAACAATGTGTCATTTTCCTTAATCGAAATTGCGTTAAAGTTTGGTCATACCGTCCATTTTTCTGCACCGGAGAAATACTCCTGGCCTGATGAAACCCTGAATTACTTCGCCCTTTTAGCAACGGAATACAGTGGTTTTTTTATGCAATTCAACGATCCGTTTGATGCCGTCTCCAATGCGGATGCTGTTTATACCGACACTTTTATTTCTATGGGTGAAGAGCATCTGTACGAAGATAAAATCAACCATTTTGAACCTTATCAGATTAATGAAAAGCTTTTCAATGAAGCCGGAAAAGAAGCCGCTTTTATGCACTGTCTTCCTGCTCACCGTGGCGTGGAAGTAACGAACGAGGTAATTGATCATCCCAACTCTTTGGTTTATCAACAGGCTGAAAACCGAATGGTGGTTTCGAAGGGTATTTTCGCATCGCTTCTTACGGGTGAGGCAAAGGAATTCAAAACAAATGGAGTATTAAGTGTCCCCTCTTGAAGGGGGAAGGCTCCGCTGAGCGGAGACAGGGGGATGACTCTTTGAGCGTTGATTGGGAGTTTACATTGATTTGTAGCTCATAATCCTCACTATCATCCCCCTCAGCACTTACGTGCTTCTGCCCCCTTCAAAGGGGGACTTTTTTACAACCAAATTATAAACACAACAAACCAACACCATGAAAAATCAGACCACATATAAAAAAGTAGCATCACACGAAGCGGAAAAAGGATCATTTAACACTTGTCTGTTGCTCTACTCCGGCGGACTCGATACCAGCATGATGCTGAAATGGATTCAAGAGGAGTATGAGTGCGACGTTATTGCACTCACTATTAATATTGGCCAGACCGCCGATAATTTGGACGCCATAAAACAAAAAGCTCTCAAATTGGGAGCAAAAGATGCCATTGTATATGATGCAAAGGAACAATTTGCCGAGCTTTGCACCGAAGCGGTAAAAGCCAATGCTGATTATCAGGGAGGCTATGCATTGGGATGTCCGCTGGGAAGAGTGATGATTTCACAGTTAGCCGCTCAGTTTGCGGCAGAGTTCGGCTGCGAAGTAATCGCTCACGGCTGCACTGGAAAAGGGAATGATCAGGTTCGGTTCGAAGGATACATCACCACGCTGAATCCGGATCTAAAAATTATCGCACCGGTTAGGGAGTGGAGCATGGGGCGTGACGAGCAGATTGCCTATGCCATTGAAAACGGAATTCCTGTTGATCAAACACAGAAAAGTCCCTATTCCTACGATGAAAATATGTGGGCAAATACCGGCGAAGGGGGTGAGATTGAAAATCCTGAGCTGATTCCCCCTATCGAAAAGATTCTGAAATGGGCGAACACTCCACAGCAGGCCCCTGATGAAGAGGAACTTGTGAAGATTGGATTTGAGAATGGTGATCCGGTTTCACTGAATGGAATTGAGTATGACAAAAAAGATCTGATTTTGTTGCTAAACGAAATCGGCGGCAAACACGCCGTTGGTGTTTTCAATCTGATTGAAGACCGAATTGTGGGTCTAAAAGTTAGAGGCGTTTATGAAAATCCGGCAGCTACTGTGCTAATTCAGGCACACAAAAACCTGGAGCAGCTTGTATCCACAAGAGAAGAGAATGAGCTGAAAGGATTTATGGATCAAAAGTGGGCATATCTCATCTATGGTGCCAAATATTTTGAACCGGTGATGGATAATATCAGAGCATTCATCAACGAACAGAACAAAAAAGTAACCGGAGAAGTGACACTGAAACTCTATAAAGGCAATTGTGATGTGGTTGCGCTGAAATCTCCCTATTCGCTGTTTGATGAGAACCTTGCTACATTTAATAAGTCAGCTGCATTTAACCAGAATGCCTCGGCCGGGTTTATTGAACTTTGGAATCTACCACAGAAAACAGCTTATCAGCTAAAGCATGCAGTGAAAAAGGAGGTTGTATAGTAGCTATCTCCCCTCGCGCTTGCGTCCCGACCCATCGGGAAGGGGAGATCATAATCATCGTTCAGATGATTTTTGCGAGGGGTGTAATTAAGGGTCGTAATAAATTTATGCCTTTTTAATGGTTTGTGGTGAACACCCCTCGTCTGCCTTCGCTGCTGCATCCACTCCCTGCCGGTTGGCGGGGAGACTTTCATTTTCATCCATAATCAACTAAAATAATGACAAAAATCTGGCAAAAGAGCACAACCGATACACAGTCTGATACCGCAAAAAAGGTAGAAACCTTCACGGTAGGTAATGATTACGCACTAGACCAAATACTGGTGCCCTACGACGTAAAAGCATCGAAAGTTCACGCGTCGGCACTTCGGAAAGCCGGCATCTTAACTCAGGAAGAACTTCAAAAGTTGCATTCCGCTCTTGACGAAATTTTAAAAATCTGGAAAAAAGGAGATTTCGTAATTACCGTGGAAGATGAGGATATGCACACGGCTATTGAAAATTATTTAATTGAGAAACTGGGTGATCTCGGTAAAAAAATTCATACGGCTCGCTCACGAAATGACCAGGTGCTCACAGCGATGCGGCTTTATGAAAAAGAAAAGCTATCGGATATTTTAAAGAAGGCAAAAGAATGCGCAACTCTGCTTCTTAATTTTGCAGAATCTTATAAAACAATGCCGATGCCGGGGTTTACCCACACCCGAAAAGCGATGCTCAGCAGTGTGGGACTTTGGGCTGGAGGTTTTGCTGAGTTGCTAATTCTACAAATTCACTCATCAACAGGAGTATCAACACTTATTAACAGGTCCCCGCTGGGCAGTGCCGCCGGTTTTGGAACAACCTTCGATATCGATCGCGATTTTGAAGCCATGGAACTTGGTTTTGAATCTCCTCTTATTTGCTCGACAACCTCACAATTATCCAGAGGGTTTACAGAGCTTCAGCTTGTTCAATTTCTATCTTCACTAACATCCATAACCAATCGGTTCGCCTCCGATGTGATACAGTACAGCAGTGAATCTTACCACTATTTTGACTTCGATGAATTAGTCTGTACCGGTTCATCCATTATGCCACAAAAGAAAAACCCTGACGTTGCTGAATTGATCCGGGGACATCACGCCGTTATAACCGGGCACGCTACAACATTGCAAATGTTAACCACTAACCTAACAAGTGGGTATCACCGCGATTTACAGCTCTCCAAAGAGCATGTAGTAGATGCACTTGAAAAAACAGAGCAAGTGTTAAAATCAACTCAATTACTGATTAAGCACATGGTGCCAAATAAAAAAGCACTCACAAATTCGTGCAGCAGTGAAATTTTTGCCGCAGAGGCTGCTTATGAACTGGTAAAACAGGAAGGGATGTCGTTCAGGGAGGCGTATCGAAAAGTAGCCACAGACCCGGTCTTATCGGACACACTTACAGCTCGGGAAGTACTGCAAAGGTGCTCACATATCGGGTCTCCGGGAAATCCGGGAATAGACC
>Ga0207421_10005935_pt1 | contig 13472 bp, 12 predicted proteins | sample SodLakKL_010_SED_4_FD_187542 | JGI IMG/M metagenome (GOLD analysis project Ga0207421, IMG submission 187542) | Alkaline sediment microbial communities from Lake Tanatar, Kulunda Steppe, Russia - 8KL_010_SED (SPAdes) (version 2) | ecosystem: Environmental > Aquatic > Non-marine Saline and...
TATCCCGAAACTCGCGCGTGTTTCAAGGACTCGGGAACGGTGTCGGCAGCGTCGCCGCGCCGGAGCCCGCCTCGCGGGACGCCGCCTCGCGGGACGCTACCGCAGCCGGAAGAGACATATGAGCGCGCCCCGGCCCTCGAGCCTGCCTCCCGGTTCATGGGCGTCTCCGTGCTCAGGCACGCTATGCCGGTGCTTGATCTTGCCCGCAGAAGAGATCGTGATGCGCTCAATAAGCCGCGCCTCGAACGCGGCGCCGGAGACACGTTGAGTAAGCCGCTCGACCTCATGCGCGAGGGTGCCCTCCCGTGGCCAGGGCTCCCGTCCGGTGTTCAACAGCACCACCGCACACTGCTCCGGCAGCGTTCGAGCGAACGCGTAGAGCCCGGTCGCGCGATCGGCGACGAGCCGTTTGAAGCCGCCACGGCGCAGGCATCGGTGCTCGTGCCTCACCCGCGCGAGTTCGGCGATCAACACGCGGAGCGCCTCACTGTCGGCGGGTTCTTCCGCGCGGCCGGTTTTCTCATCGTCGGCGGTTGGGGTCGACGTCGCGGCTTCGCGGGCTTCGGCTGCGGGTGCTCGCCCGGTTTCGCCGGTAGCGAAACGCTCAGCCGGGAAGCTGCGGCGGCAGTCGGGGTCGGGTCCGCCGAGCATTTGAATCTCGTCGCCGTAGTAGATGCAAGGAGCGCCGGGAATCGTGAACAAGAAACTGTAAGCGAGCGCGAGCGCCGAGCGGTCGTTGCCGAGGAGCGACGCGACTCGGGGCGTGTCGTGGCTGCCGAGCAGGTTGAGCTGCGCCTGCGTAATCTCGTCCTCGTAAAGCGCCATCGCGCGGTCGATCTCGTGCGCGAACTCGCGGACGCGAAGCTTGCGTACGCCGTGCCCGACTGCGCGGGCGAGCTCGGCGTCCAGTGTCTCGCGGCCGAAGAAGCCGATCGCCGCGCGCGTGACGACGTAGTTCATAACGGCGTCGAACTGATCGCCGGCGAGCCAGCGTTCGGCGTCGGTCCAGATCTCGCCCACGATGTACGCCTCGGGGTTTGCCGCCTTCACGACGCTGCGAAACTCGCGCCAGAACTCGTCGTCGTCTATCTCGGCCGGCACATCGAGCCGCCACCCGTCGGCGCCGCGCTCGATCCAGTAGCGCCCCACCTCGAGGAGGAAACGCCGCACCGCCGGCGTGTCGGTATTGAGCTCGGGCAGCGCCGGAAGGTTCCACCAGGCGGAGTAACCGAACGTCTCGCGGCTTCCGAGTTTGCCCGCGCGGCGGATTCGTGTTGGACTTGGGTAGGCGTTGAGCCCGCCGCCGGACTCGCCGGCCGCACCCGGCGACAGCTGCTCGGTGTTGAGGTAGAACCAGTTGAGATACGGGGAGGCGCTTCCGTTCTCGAGCGCGTGCTGAAACTGGTAGAAGCCGCGTCCGGTGTGGTTGAACACGCCGTCGAGCACCACGCGCATGCCGAGCGCGTGCGCGCGCTCGAGCAGGTGATCGAAGGCCGCCTCGCCGCCGAGAATCGGGTCTACGCGGTAGTAATCGATGGTGTGGTAGCGATGGTTGGCGGCCGAAGCGAAGATCGGGGTGAGGTAGATCGCGGTGACGCCGAGATTGCGCAGGTACTCGAGCCGCTCCGCGACGCCGTAGAGATCGCCGCCCTTGAATCCGTAGGTGGTCGGCGGCGCATCCCAGGGCTCGAGATTGCTCGGTTTGTCGGCCGACGCTCCTGTGTCGCCCGGCGCTGCCGCGTCGGGGGCCGGGTCGGGGGCCGCGTCGGGGGCCGGGACTACGTCGGCGGCGTCCGGTGCTCCGTTTCGCTGCGCATCATTCGGTTGCCGCCCGATCGCAAAGCGGTCGGGGAAGATCTGATAGAATACCGCGTCCTTCACCCACTCGGGTGTGATCACCTTGGTTTTTTGCATGGGTTCTCCGTGTTTGGGTCAGGGTCAAGCTGCCGCGCGCTCGGGCTCTCCGCCGCGGACCCGCCGGATAGTCGCAAACGCTGCGAGCATCACCACCGCCGCCACCGCAAAAATTGCTCTGAGGCCGAGTAGGTCTACCACCGCGCCGGTGAGCGGCGGCGCTACAATCGCGGCCGCCTGCGAGAACACATAATACAGACCGGTGTAGATGCCCATGTTCTCGTACTCAGCCATCTGCCACAGCATCGGAAAGCTGTTGGTGGTTACCGCGCCCCAGCAGATGCCGAACGCAAACAGCAGGGCCCAAAACGTGCCGACCGTGAGCGCGTGCGAGGCTTCCATCGCGGTGGTCCAGCTTTCGTGCGAGAGCATCAGCGTCGCCACGAGCGCCATGCCGATCAGACCGATGCCGATCACGCGTTTGCGCCCGATGCGGTGGGCAAGCATGCCGCTCGGGATCGCGAACAGCGCGTACGCGACCGCGACCATCCCGGTTGAAAACCCGGCGAGCCCCTCACTGAGTCCGATGTGCTCTATGGTATACAGCGTGAGAAACGGGCGCATACCCCAGTAGGCCGAAAACCAGAGAAAAACCGCGATCAAGATGAACAGCGCGCTTCTGTCCTCGGCGCGAAACACCAGCGCGAGCGAGCGGCGCACCGGCTCGCGCTTGGGCGGCGCCTCGGCGGTGTTGCGCTCCTTCACGACCAGAAAGAGCGCGACGGTGGCCGCCACAATCAGCGCCGCCGCGATCAAAAACGGTAGCCGCCGCGAGGTGTCGCCGAGCACCGGCAGCACCAGCCGCAGGTCCATCATCGGTGCGAGCGCCACGGTACCCACGATCGCGGCGATGCCGCCCATGGTGTTGATCACGCCGTTGGCCTCGCTGCGGTACTCGCCGGGGATGGTGTCGGGCATCAGCGCGACGATTGGGCCCCGCGCCGACTGCTTGAACAGGTTGAATACCACGATCGCGCCGATGAGTGCGGCGAGCGAAGTCATCCCGGCGCTCGGGAGCGCCGCGAACAACACCGCGCTCAGCGGCAGAGTCACGAGTATATACGGCATGCGGCGGCCGATGCGCGTGCGGGTGCGGTCGCTCAGCGCGGTGACGATCGGAATCAGCGACAGCGCGAGAATGTTGTCGAAGGTCATGATCGTGCCGATCAGGGTGCGCGAAGCGATGTACTGGTTGAGAAAGACCGGCACGTAGTTGTCGTAAAGCGGATCCATCAGGCCCATCGTGAAGAACCCGAGCCCGATCATGAATGTGGTTCGGTAGAAGTGCCGCGGAAGGTGTCGGTGCTTCTCGGCCATTATGGGTGCTCCGTGTAGTCAAAATGCCACACCGCGCGGACGCTGATCAAGTCACCATGGCGCAACGAAGCTGCACAACGAAGCGGAGGGATGCAGCCGTGGCCGACCGAGGGGGATGCGGGCGTAGCTGAACGCCCGCATCACACCGTGCGTGTAGGGTTTAGAATAGCTGTTTGCGATAGTCGCTCCGGACCGAGATCAACTCACCCTCGAAGCGTTCATCTTCATCGAGATTCCGGAACTCAAACCGTACCGCGTGATCCGGGACCTCCTCGGTACGCCAGATGTCCTGGCGAAAGCGTTCGCCGGTCTCGTCATCGCGCCCTTCGTAGGTCATCCGTTCGGTATTGAAGGTGCCGGCGCCTACCGTGATCGTCTCCGAGCTAACGGTTGCCTGCGCTTCCCAGGCTTCCCATTCTTCCTGCCAGGTGCCGAACTCCTCGTCATCCTCCTCGACGATGTAACGACTCCGGTGTTCCTCCGGAACCTCGGTGCGTACCACCTCTCCGGTCTCAGGGTCGCGATACGCGAACTCGATTACTTCTTGATCTGGACCAATCCAGGCCTCGTACTCCAGGTCCCAGCGTTCCTCGATATCGCCGCCCTCGACCGCGGTGCGGATGTACCACAATGTGCGGCCCTGGCTTCCGCGCTCGAGCAGTGCTCGTTCGGACTCGATTCTCCCCTCTTCATCGTCGTCAGCATAGACGAGTTCCCAGACCGTGCCGGTGCCTACGTCGTAGGTCTCAACCGGGTCGGCAAACCAGATCACGCCGAAGCCGTATGCGTAAGCCGCCGAGAACATGAGCTCAGGCGGCGGCTCGTCCATCATCTCGGCCGCCATCCGATCTTCAAGATCCGGGTCGAACAGCCCGTCGAAGCCGACATCGCCGAGCGTTTCGCAGCCTGTCGTCAGCAGCAGTACCGACAACGCGATCGCGATCGCGACGGCGATACCGCCGATGCGCCGGCTGCTTCGCAGAGCCTGACGCCCCCGCGTTCCGCCCATCCTGCCTGTTTTCATGGTTCCCCCCTTCTTGTCGTGCGTACGAAGTTTTCGTGAGTACGAAAAACCGGCGGGTGCCCCGCCGCTGCGTCGTCTCTACGTATTATCCTCACTATATCTCGAATATCATTATAATGCTCGTTCGGCTTTTGAGAAAGCGTAAGTGACACGAGTGACACGAGTTCGCCGAAGCACAAGACGAGCTCAGGCCTCGGTGCCGTCGGTCGGCGGTCGAACGGGTCTCGTGTCCAGGACACCCCGCAACTTTCTTTGACCACCGAGGAGTATACGGTCTCGTCCCGCACAACTCCGATTCGCCGTCCCACAGGTGCGTAGTTCCGCGCAACCGCTCGGCACTTGCCGAGGGGCCACAATTTCCGTAGCTTGAGAAGCATGATCGACCTTTTTGTGATTGGATCGGGACCGGCAGGAATAGAGGCGGCGTATGAAGCGCGCAAGCAACAGCTCACGGTGGCGCTGGCGAGCGTCACGCCGCCGGGCGGCAGGTCGGCGATGGGAAGCTTACTCCCGAGCAAAGTCTGGCTACACGCTGCTGAGCGTTACGTGGACTCGCGCCCGAGCGGCGGAGCCGCCGGAGCCGCCGGAGCCGCCGTCGGAGCCGCCGCTGCCGATTTCGGAGACGGCGCCGTCGCTCAGATCACCGCCGAAATCGCCGCGCAACAACGCAGCTGGTCGGGCGATCTTGCCGACGAGCTCGAACGTATCGGCGTGCGCTTCCATCGCGCGAAGGCGTCAATCACCGGCCCGACGACCGTGGCGCTGCAGTCGCTTGAGGACGGCTCGGTGTTGGAGGAGCTCGAGGCCGGTGCGATCCTGATCGCAACCGGTTCGGAGCCGCGCTTCGCGCCGACGGTGAAACCGGACGGCGAGCGGATCATAGCGCCGCGGCACACGCAAATGATGAAAGAGCTGCCGGAGCGCATCGTGTTCTCCGGGGGCGGCGTCACCTCCACCGAGTACGCAGCGGCGTTTGCGCGCCTCGGTAGCAGGGTCACGATCGTGACGAAGAGGCGGGCGTTGCTGCCGCGCGCCGAGGCTGAAGTCAGCGAGCGCCTGAGCGACTACCTGCAGTCGCGACTGGGTGTGACGATTGTACGCGGGAGTCCGGTTCAAGAGGTGAAGCGCGACGGCGATCTGGTACAGACTCGCACCGAGGGCGGTGACGTCTTTGAAAGCGACTACGCCTTCATCGCGACCGGGCGGGGTGCCGACACCGAGCTGCTCGGCGACGGGGTTTCGCTGAAGACCAATCCAGACGGAAGCATCGAGGTCGATGAGTACGGGCAAACTTCCGAGCCCACGATCTACGCCGCCGGCGACGTGACCGGTGCGCCGTTGATCGCGAACAAGGCGCGCTGGGAGGCGCGCGTCGCGGTGCGCGCGATCGCCGGAGCGGCGATCCCGGAGGCGATGCTGCGGCATGAGTATATCGAGGCGGTGTACACCGCACCTCAGGTTGCGCAGATCGGCCCGGTTCGCGAGCTTCCCTCAGGCGACGCGGGCGGTGACTCCGTCGGCTCGGGAGGGAGCCGCGCTGCCGACGCCGGCAGGGGGCAGGAAGGCGCCGGCGACAGCGACGTCGCGGTGCTGCGACGGCCGTTCGATGCGGCGCTTCTCGCGCGGATCGATCACGCCGATGACGGCCTGCTCAAGGTGTGGGTTCAGAGGAGCGACGGGCGCATCCTCGGCGCTGCGGCGTTCGCCCCGCACGCAGCCGAGTTAATGGCGCCGATACAACTCGCGATGCAGCACGGCATTGCGTTCGATGATCTATCGGCGGCGCCGTTCGCGCACCCAACTCTCTCTGAGCTGCTGTCGCTCTGAGCGTTTGCCCGGGCATGCGCCGGCACTGAACCTGTCATGTTTCTGACAAACGTGGTAAACTCTAGCTCAGCTGGAGTTAAGCCTGCGAGGCGTTGCCTCGCCGAGGAGGACGTCATGGGAGTGCTTGACGGAACGGTTGCGGTTGTCGCCGGGGGTACCGGAAGCGTCGGCGAAGGGATCGTGTACGCGCTTTTGAGCAACGGAGCCGATGTGGTTGTGCCGTGTCGCAGCGAGCAGAAGCGTGAGCGGCTCGAGGATTACGTCAAAGCCGTGGCCGCCGATCGGCTGCACCTCTACCCCGCTTTGGTCGGCGATCCGCAGTCGGTGGAGGAGTTCCGGCGGGCTGTCGAGGAGAACTTCACGCGCGTGGACCTCGCGGTTGCGAGTCTCGGCGGGTGGTACTACGGGCACAGTCTACATCGAATGAGCTTCGAGGACTGGAATCGCGTCATGCACGATCACCTCACGACGCACTTCTTGTTTTTGCGGGCGTTCGTTTCGTTGTTTCACGATCGACAGAATCAGAGCGGTACCTACGTAATGGTGAACGGCGGCGAATCAAAGCTGCCGGCGCCGGACGCGGGTGTAGTCTCTATCGCCGCGGCCGCACAGAAGATGATGAGTAAGGTACTCGCTGAGGAATCGAGCGGCACCGGGATCAAGAGCTACTCGATCTCGATTATGAATCCGCTCAAGACGCGAAACCGCCAAGGGAACGTTCTCGACGAGTGGGTCTCGGCCGAGCAGCTTGGTGAGTATGTCGCGCAGCTCTATGCCGGGAACACTCCGCGCGGCGATCAGGTAAGCCATGTGCTCCACACGGTGCGCGACTTGAGCTACAGCCGGACAGCTACACGAACGCGATCCACAGCGGGATCGTGAGCATCGAGGCGAGCGTGCTGAGGCTTACGCCCGCTGCGGTGACCTGCTCGTCGGCGCCGAACAAGGCTGCGAAACTTTGAGACGCCGCCGCAGTCGGCATCGCGCACATCAGCACGAGTACATCGCGGAGCATTCCATCCGCGCCGAATACCAGCGTCGCTATCGTGTACGCGATGAGCGGCATGACCGCGAGCTTCACGAAAGCGGCCGCGCTGTTGAGCGCCAACGATCTACCGAGACGCGAAAATGATAACGAAAATCCGATAACCAGAAGTATGAGCGGCAGGCCTGTCCGCCCGATCAGCCGTAGCGTCTCGAGTAGTATGGTTGGTATCACCAAGTCACTGAACGACGCGAGTAAGCCCAATACCACCGCTATGATGAGCGGGTTTCGGAACACACCGGCGAGGCGTTTCGCGATCGAGCTCGAGTCGGGTTCAGGCGCCATCAGTTTCAGCAGCAGCACCGTAAGCGTGGTGTTTACGATTATCCCGACCGCGACGATCACGCCGATATAGCCCAAGCTCGCCGGCCCAAGCGCGGTGGACACGATCGGAAGTCCAAAGTACGCGAAGTTTGCTCGATAGCACAACTGGGCGAACGCGCCGCGCCGCTCACGTTTAATCAAGGGCGACACCGCAACTCCAACCGCCGCAGTGGCTAACACCACAAGCGGGAGACCTATAACGAGCTGCGGTTGTAGCAACTCCCCCGCCGACACCTCGAGCATCTCGGTCAAGATCATCGCCGGGAGCGCAATGTAGTAAACTAGCCGATTAGCCTCGGACGCGAACGCCGGTGAGAAGAAGCCGGTCTTGCGTAAGCCGTACCCGAGGAATATCAGCGCAAAAAGGGGAACAACGAGCGTCACGGTCTGCATGAGTGGAGCCATCCTACCCGCGACTATCGGTTGAGTACAAGAGCTGCTATACTGCGTTATACGATACGACGATTACCCGCTAAAGGAGGCAACAACTATGAAAGAGATGCCGAAACGATTTCGAGAGTTCAATGACTCGCACCCCGAAGTGGTTCGTGCCCACCAGCAACTCGGCGAGGCGGTGCGGTCCGCCGGTCCTCTCGAAGACAGAACCCGTGAGCTGGTACACCTCGCGATCGCGATCGGCGCCGGACACGAAGGCGCGGTGCATTCGCATACCCATAAGGCGCTCGACGCGGGGTGCAGCACCGATGAGATTCGCCAGGCCGCGATCTTGAGCATTCCTACCGTCGGGTTTCCGGCCGCTATGGCCGCGCTCAGCTGGATCGATGATATCGTGACTCAGTAACTACAGTTTTCGCGTGACCTTGATCTTCACTTGCCCGGCGTCCTGCTTCATCTCAACCGAGTCGCTCATCATCGCGACCAGCATCAGCTCGTCGCTGTCGTCGAGCTCGCCGGCAAGCTGCCAGTAGTAGTCCTCGAGCTCCGGCACGCGCTTACTCACCAGCCGGTTCTTCAGCTTCTCGAACTCCTTCTTGTCCATCTCAACTTTCGAGAACGTGAACTCCAGCAGATAGGCTCCCGATTTGGGCGTGACCTTTATCTCAGCCGGCGAATTATAGTGAAACAGAAAGTAGGTAAGGATCTCGTCGACCATCTTTGAGATCTTCTTTTTCTCGTGCTTCATGTTCGGTTGCTCCTCGGCCTGCGTAGTGCATCAAGTACCGGAACCAAGAACGACGCGACAAAGCCTCCGGCAAACCCATTATTATACAGATTCACGCCTCCGTGTAGGATGCCGACGTTCATTACGATCGAAAGATGAAAAAAACCGGCGGCTATTCCGGCGACAACGCCGTACTGCCCCGCTACCGGCGCGAGCGTGGTGCCGAACAGACCGGCGATCACCACCGGGGTGGTTGTGGTGTTCCAGGCGGTAACCAACGAGGCGATCACGACGCCGAGCATCACCGGTACGCAGTTGAACAGGTGCTTGCCGAACGCCGCGAACCCCACCACGGTGAGGATCCCGCCGATGACCGGACCGTTGAGCTCGCCGCCGAGGATAATCACGAACAGTATCGAGGCGAGGCCCATCACGCCCATGTTCATGATGGCACCCGAAAAATTGCCGATCTGCACGAAATCGCTCACCAGCCGTCCGCCGGAGGCGTAAATACGGCGTAGCGCCGAGAACAGCGCGCCGTAATCGAGACGCGACATGAACACGCTGAGCGCGATCAGGAACAGAAACATCACGACAAAAAACTGCATAAAGAACGCGTGGTACTCTCCGGTGAGCACCGAGGTGGCGCCGATCTCGAAATCAAAGCTCCGGAACACCGCGACGAAAAAGGCCCCGGTGATACCGCCTGTGAAACCGACGTTATAGATGTTGTACCCGTCGTGAAAGCGCAGCATGTGCGATGCGAGCGGAGGCAACACGAAGCCGGCAAGCAGTCCAAACACGATCGCGATCGTGATGGCGACGTTGGGCGCGAGCCCGGTGGCGACGGTGAGAAAGCTCACCAGCGGACCGAGCGTGGTACCGAACAGCGCGATCAGCAGCACGTTGCGGTACTGCACGCCCTGGTGGACGCTGTATAACCAGGCGCCGACGAGGATCGGGACGACGTTGTAGATGTTCTTTCCGAAGAACGCAAATCCCACCACGGTGTAGACTGCGGCGATGAACGGCCCGTTGATCTGAGCCTTACAGCCGTAGATCAGCACCACCGAGGCGATTCCGAGAATACCGGCGTTCACCAGCGTGGCGCCGACACCTCCCACCGCGAGGTAGTCGGTAAGCAATACGCTCGGGGCGGCAATGATGGCAAGCAATCCTTCGCCGATTACCGGCAGCGGTTCGAACATCAGCCCAGAAACCAACAACACCACCGGAAACGCAATCACGAACACAAACGGCAATTTTTCGTTCACAGGTACACTCGCTCAAGGCTTAGGTTTGTGAGACTTGGGGACAATAGATCATTGGACACACCAGATCATTGGACACAAGAGATCATTAGAATTGTTGCGGAGTGTACCGTAGGTTCTTGAGTAGCGCAAGGAAAAACGTGTGGGCTGTGTGGGCCGGGAACCCAGGTCAGCAGCGCCGGCTGCCGTGGCCGGGGACGGCCGGCCCGCCGACGGCTTTCGCCAACGCCCAGCGCCGCTCCTACGAGAGCGCCCAGCTCACGTACCAGCCGCGGTCGGGTTCGGCCTCTTCACACAGCGATGTGTGAAGCTCCGATTCTTCGCCGTCGTAGACCGAGGAAACCGCGAACTCGTATTCTCCGGGCCCGGCCTCGAGCACATCTTTGTTGACCTCGAACGCTACGCTGCCGCCTTCGGCCGCGCCGGCGTCTACGGCGCTGAGCGTATGCCAGTGGGTCTCGCCGTGCGGTCGATAGTACAGGACGTACTCATCTACCGAGGAACTCGAGGTATCCCACGCGACCGTGAAGCTCTCAGCGGTAACCGGAATCATCAGCGGCTCGAGGCCTGATCCGTTGTTTCCGTCGTTCATCTCCGAGTTATCCGAACGCGAGCCGGTGTTGTCGCCGGAATCAAGCTCTGCAAGAAACGGAAGCGCGCAGCCGTTCATCACGATTACGAGTAGAAACGAGAACACGATTCCTAGAGCTCTGCGGGTACTTTTTGAAAGGACACAACTTTTTGGGATGAAGATGCGCATAATTGCACTCATCTGTGTCCTCCGAGATATCTGCGCCGCGGCAGGCCCTACTTGGCCGGCACGCCGCTGTGTGGCTTTAGTCTTGCAAAAACCGTGCCGAACTGCCGAGCATCAGGCGAGCGTCAGGCGCGGGAGGAATAACTCGCGTGTGAGAAGAAAGTTATGGGATTATGGACTAGTGCGGGCGTTTCACAGCCGGGGAGGCGCGGGCTGTGTGGTATACACCTTTGCAGTTACGGTGTGTCCTGCAGTACGATTCTGTAATTGAGGTCGAATGGGGTGAGGTGGGGTGGAACTCCGGCTCAGCGGGCGGCGTAGTTTGCCTCGATCCAGTCCTTGTAGGCGCCGCTTCGCACGCGCTCAACCCAGGTGGTGTTATTGAGGTACCACGCGATCGTGGCGTCGAGACCGCTCGAGAACTCGTGCGCCTGTCGCCAGCCGAGATCGTGTTTGATCTTGTTGCAGTTTACGGCGTAGCGATGATCGTGGCCGGGGCGGTCTTTCACGAAGCGAATGAGGTCTGTGTAGCGCTCGGTCGGCTCACCTCGAACGGCTGCTACCTTCTCGCAGATCGCGTGTACTAAGGTGAGGTTCTCCCACTCGTTCTCACCCCCAACGAGATAGGTTTCGCCGTTGCGCCCTCGGCGCATGATCGACCAGATCGCTGAGGAATGGTCTTCAACGTAGAGCCAGTCGCGCACATTGCTGCCGTCGCCGTAAACCGGAAGCGGTTTGCCTTCGAGCGCGTTCAGGATCATCAGCGGCACCATTTTTTCCGGGAACTGATACGGGCCGTAGTTGTTCGAACAGTTTGAGATCGTGAACGGCAGGCCGAAGGTGTGGCCGTGCGCGCGTACGAGGTGGTCCGAGCTTGCCTTGGAGGCTGAGTAGGGGCTTTTGGGATCGTACGGGGTGTGCTCGTGAAACGCGCCCTCGGCGCCGAGCGATCCGAAAACCTCGTCGGTGCTGACGTGATGAAACAGCACATCATCGCGATTACCCCAGGCGCTGCGCGCGGCTTCCAGGAGGTTGAAGGTGCCGCCGATGTTGGTCTCGATGAAGGCGCGCGGCCCCACGATCGAACGGTCCACGTGCGACTCGGCGGCGAAATGCACCACGGTGTCGATCTCGTAGCGGGCGAAGAGATCAGCCACGGTGTCGAACTCGCGGATATCGGCGTGCTCAAAGACATAACGAGGGGTCGAGACGGCGACACTGTTGTAACTGCCGGAGCCGTGAGGGCCCTCGGCGATCTCGTGCAGGTTGTCGAGATTGCCGGCGTAGGTGAGCGCGTCGAGGTTGACGACACGCCCCCGAAACTCGGACTGCTCTAAGAGGTAACGAATGAAGTTTGCGCCGATGAAGCCTGCGCCGCCGGTTACCAATACGTTATTCAGTGCCCGCATCGTGATCTCCCTCCGTTACAAACGATCCTGCGCTCGTGGCACCATCGCCTCAGCGGCGCACAAAATAGAACCCGTTCGCGCGATAAACCCCGTTGCTCTGACCCGAGCGCGACTGCGAAGTATGGCCGGCCGAACCGTTCGGCGGCGGGGCGCCGGGCTGCGTCGAGCTCAAGCGCTCCATGCAGTCGCGTAACGCCGCCTGCCAGGGACGCAGATACACTGCGTAGCGTTCGGCGATACGCGAGCAATGCAGTACCGAGTACTTGGGCCGCGCCGCAGCGGTGGGAAAGCGATCGCTCGAGACCGGAACAATCGGTTTTGCGGCGCTTGTTAGGCCCAACTCCAACGCGCACGACTGAATCTGGCTCGCGAACTCGTGCCAGGTAGCGGTACCGGTGTTCACAAAGTGAAACGTGCCGTAACTGGGGTGCACCGACTGCACCATCGTTACGATTGCCTGTGCGAGGTCGCGCGCGTAGGTCGGCGAACCGTACTGATCGGACACAATCGTGAGCTCACCGTTGTCGCGGAGCATACGCAAGATGGTCAGCAGGAAGTTGCGCCCATGCTCGGCGTAGAGCCAGGCGGTACGGATGATGACGTGCTCGGTGAGTTCGCTCCGCAGCACCTGCTCGCCGGCGAGTTTGCTTGCACCGTACACGTTCTGCGGCGCGGTGGCCGCGCGCTCGCCATAGCCTTTGCGGTTGGCACCGTCGAAGACATAGTCGGTTGAGATATGCAGCAGCCGCGCGCGCACGGTCGCGCAGTAGCGCGCAAGCTGCGCCACGCCGTGCCGGTTTACACGCCAGGCTGCGTCAACGTCGCTTTCGGCGGCGTCAACCGCGGTGTAGCCGGTGCAGTTGACTACCCACTGCGGCGGAACCGCGGGTGATGCGGCCTCGATTGAGCCCGCCTCGGTTACGTCGCACTCCGTCCCCGAGGCGTGATGCTCAAGCTCGGCTTCGATGAGCTCCTGTTCAACCAGACGCCCAAGCATTCCTTCTCGCCCAATCAGCCAGATCATATTACTACCTCGCTTGGCCGTTCTCGCAGCAACGGAAACATTTTGTCCTTTTCGGAAACCGTCGGATTCTCAATCGGCCAACGGATGCCGATCGCGGGGTCGTCCCATGCGATGCCTCGTTCGCACTGTGGGGTGTACTCGGCGCTGCACTTATAAAACACCAGCGCATCGGGAGAGGTCACGAGGAAGCCGTGCGCAAAGCCGGCGGGTATATAAAGCGTCTCACCGTGCGCGGCTGTGAGCGTGGCGCCGCTCCAGACGCCGTAGGTCTCCGAGTCCGGGCGCAGGTCTACCGCGACGTCGAAGATCTCGCCTTGCAGTACCGTCACGAGCTTGGCTTGCGCTGCGGGCGCGACCTGATAATGGAGACCACGCAATACGCCGTAGGTGGAGTACGACACGTTGTCTTGGACGAAGGTTTCCTCGATCCCGGCGGC
>Ga0207421_10005936_pt1 | contig 13471 bp, 16 predicted proteins | sample SodLakKL_010_SED_4_FD_187542 | JGI IMG/M metagenome (GOLD analysis project Ga0207421, IMG submission 187542) | Alkaline sediment microbial communities from Lake Tanatar, Kulunda Steppe, Russia - 8KL_010_SED (SPAdes) (version 2) | ecosystem: Environmental > Aquatic > Non-marine Saline and...
CGGCAGGCGGCATCCTCAACCGCCCAGGAGCACCGACCCGAGGAGAACTCACGTTGCGTGACATCGCTCACGCGCGTGGGACGGCCTCCACCGGGCAGGGGCCAAGTCCCCCCTCGCCCACCCCCCGGTGGAGCGTCCCCCACGACGCGGCCGTACCCTCCGTAACCTCACCACCCGACGGCGCGCCCCGCTGCCCGGGCCGCCCACCACCGCTCGGCCCTGCCTTCTGCCTGCTCGCCGGCGGTGGCCGGCCGTGCCCCGCCTGCGCGCAGACCCCGACCCTGTCCGGATGGACAGGTCTGCCGCTCGCGCCTCGCATCACCGCAGGTCAGCGGCCTGCAGGAGGGCCCTGCGACCTTCCGGCGCCGAACGTGGCCGAGGCCACCCGTGCTCGCATGCCAAACCACACGAGCACCTACGCCAGCCATCTCGCCCGCAACCACCGGCTCACCGGGCTGCGGCCACCGGCCCCCGACACCGCACCGGCGATGGCCGAGCCCGACCCCCGCGGGTACCTCTCGAACCTCGGTGGCCTGCCGCCGCTGCGCCCGGCCGCGCAGCGCCGCTGGGGGAGCAGGTCAGCCGGGCCCGCGGATCATCGGCCGGCCTAGGAAGTCGCGAGAGCGTCGCGTCGGTGGGTGGTCAAAGCGCGATGTGAGGTCTAGGGGTAGTCCATTCGGTCCTCCGCCGCGGCGGTCCCCGGTGTCGCGGCGGCGAGGGCGGGGTGGCGGAACACCTCCTCGGCGTGCCAGGTGGCGTGCTCCGCTGCCAGCGGTGGACGTCCCCGCTGCGGCTGCTGCAACGGCTTTCCCGCGAGTCCGATGATCTGCCCGGCCGCCGGTCCCCGGCCGTGAAACGCCTGCGAGACCATGAGGCGTCGCTCCTGGTCGATGCCGACTGCGCCGCGGTCGAGCGCGACGTGGTGGAGGCTGCACAGCGCAAGGCCGTTGTCGACCTCATCGGGACCGGCGTAGGCGTGCCAGCGCACATGGGCGGCGTCGAGGCCGATCGGGTCGCGGTCGAGACACCCGTCGTAACCGCAGACGGCGCACTGGTAGCCGTAGGCCCGCAGGACAGCGCGGCGGAAGGCAGGGTCACGCCCGCGTCGAGGCAAGGCGGTCGGCGCAGCGTCGAGCCCCACGCGCGCGAGCAGCTCCTCGTGCACTGATGGCGGGAACTCGGCTTGGAGCACCGTTGCGGCGAGGTCAGCGACGAGTTCCGGGCGGTTGCGCAGCAGCTCGTCGATCGGCTCGGGGAATCCGCCACGGACTGCCCGGAGCGCGCGGACCGGCGGGTCGCCTCCGGCGTCGACCGGCAGTTCGGGGATGACCTCCCAAATCCCGTCGGTCTGCAGCCGCCAGAAGGGATAGCGCGGCTGCGGGTTGCTTGGGGGACCGAAGTCGCGCAACAACTCGCCGAGCTCGTCCTCCACCTCGGCGAACGTCATGAGCCGCGGGCGGTTGGCCGCGAGGCGGCCGAGTGCGTGCAGGATGAGCAGCGGCTTGTGGGGTGCTCGACGCTCGCCGCGCCGGTGGACGCGCAGGTTGTCCACGGCTGCGCGCAGGTGACGCTCAACGCTGTCCACGTCACCTCCCTTGGTCGACGGTCACCTTCGCTCGCGGAAGCGTTCGTAGCGCCACGCCAGCCGCTCCTTGCTCGGCTTGTCTCCGGCTCGTCGCGGAAGCACCCGGAGTGGCTGGCCGGCGAGCTCCTGCAGCTCGTGGCAGGAGCACGGGACGGTCGATGTCCTCGAGAAGTTCGCGGGCCACCTCGATCCTCAGTTCATCAGGTCCGGCTGCGGGCGCCCCTGGTCGTGGGCTGCGTGGTGGAGCTTGCACAGCGACAGCCCTTTGGCCGTGACCGCCAGCCCGTCCGCCTCGTCGTCGGGCACGACAGCGCTGACCGCCGCACCGCTGCGGGCACACCGGCAGGACCCTGAGCGTCGAGGGGCACCGGCATGCCCAGGCTGCCCCCATCCAGCCGGCGCCGGCGCACCTCGGCCCGGGAAGATCCCCTCCAGGCCGCCCTCGAGGAGAAACGCGCGCGGGCCGCCATCCCCTCACGGCGGTCGGCTTCCTCGAGGGGGGCAACCGGCCCCACGACGGTGATCCTCGCATTGGCCACGGGTGTCTGCTGGCTGCGTGTCGCCGGTGGTTGTCGTGCGGAGCGACTATGCCGTGTCGACGCTCCGGCGCAGCCCTCGGTGACGTCGACGCGTCGGGCCTTCGCGTCGGCGCCCGTCACGCGGGGTCGCCGTGGCGGCGCCACCGCTGGTAGTGGCGCATGCACCAGCCGCGGGCGGCGTGCGGGCGGTCGCAGCCGTCGACGGCGCAGCCGCGCGTGACGCTGGTGTACTCGGCGTCGCCGTGCTGGCGCCAGCGATCGTAGTGCAGCATGCACCAGCCGCGGGCCTGGTGTGGGCGGTCGCAGCCGTCGACGGCGCAGCCGCGCGGGGGCTTGGTGTGCTCGGGGTCGCCGTGCCGGCGCCAGCGTTCGTAGTGCATGGAGCACCATCCGCGGGCGCTTTCGGGCTTGTCGCAGCCGTCGATGATGCAGGTCCTCGCGCTGTTCATCGCGTTCCCTTTGTGCATCGCAGCGTCTCGGGGGCGGCTGCCGCGGAGGCCGCCGCATGATCCCACTTCTCGGCCGCCGCCGGCACCGAATGGCGGGACGCGGCCGGCGGCGTCGTCGGCCGATCGGGCCGCACCCGCGCCTAGGACGCTGCTTCAGGTCAGCAGCCCATCGATGCGGGCGGGGTCACGTAGCCACATCGGGGCGACGAGCTGGGTGCCTTTGAGTTGGGCGTGGCGCTTCTCGAGGTTGGGTTGCCACCGGTAGGCGTCGAAGAGCTCTGCCGGTGTCATCTGCTGGTCGTTGGTGAGCAGGGGCCACATCCCGTCGGAGGCGGCGTCGTGGGCGATGGCGGTATCGTCGACGGTGAACACGCGGAACGGCGACGAGTCCGACTCGACCACTTGTAACGCATGCTGACAAGTAGCTCGAAGGTCTTTAGAGACACCGGTGTGATCAGTCCGGGAGGTACCAGTACGCACGTGGATCTCGTGGTGCGTTGCCGTGCCAGGCGATGACCCCTTCGCGACGGAGCGTCTCGAGGTGGTTTCGCAACGCCGGTCGCGACAGGCCTGTGAGCTTGAGCAATGCGCCTGTCGAGGCTCGCTGATGCTGTCGTAGATACCGAACGATGGCACGGGCGGTCGAAGGGAGACGGGATTCGAGAGCTTCGTCGACGGGTGACGCGCTGAGGGTGAGTACGAGGTCACGGTCACCTTCGACGTAGACGGGCTCGGCCAACCGTGCGAGCCGCATCTCCTCGAACATCCGCTTGATTCCCTCGCCGCGTTCCTGGCCGTACCGGAGGTCGGCCAGGACTCGGGCGACCCGGGGGTTGCGCGCGTACCGGGAGATCGACTCCGGATCCTGGATGTCGACGATGCCGGGGAAGCGCCCCGGCGATCGGATCTCGATGCGGTCGTCGAAGATCTCGATGCGCGTGTGATCGCCAGCAAGGCTGTAGGAGCGGTGGGTGACGGCGTTGACAACTCCCTCGAGCCACGCGTCACGTGGGATCGCGGGGATGGTGGTGAACCGGCCGTCGTCACCGAGCGCCCGTCGGGTAGGGACGTGCTCGGTGATGGCTGCAACGGCGTGGTCGATCTGCTCGGTGAGGGGTCCCTCGTACCGCTCGTCGAACGCGACGGTCTGACGGCTGCCGGTGCGCCGTTCACGTCCGCGATGGCGGATGACCCGGAGGTGTGCCTCCGGGAACTCGATGGGGGCGACCCGCGTGAAGAGCAGCGCGCCTCCGACCGTCAGCTCGTCTCCCCGTACGAAGCCGCGAGCGCGAAGCAGCTCGACCGGCTCGGTGCCTTGCCCATCGGGGTCCCACCTCCGGACGAGGTCCTCGTCAATCGCGGTCAGCGGTGTGAGCTTCGCCGGAGTCGCCTCGTACTTGCTATCGCCCTTGTCGTACGCGAGCTCCAGGCGCTGCTCGAAGGTGAGCTTCTTCGTTTCGTCTCCGACGCGCAGGTAGGCCTCGTCCCGGTTCGTCTTGTGCAGGCGCTCGCTGGGCTCGACATCCAGAACAAGCAGGTGGTCGTGGGCCCCGGTCGTGGTGCGACAGGCGATCTTGTGGATGCGGACGCTCGCCGGTGGCTCGACGAACTCCAGGTTGGCTTGCCTCCAGCCGTTCTCGTCGCCGGCTGCGGCGATGCCTTCGACCGTGCCGTCGTGAACGCCCATCACGACAAGTCCGCCCTCGGCGTTGGCCATCCCGGAGATCACCGGAGCGAGGGCCACGGGGCGGGTACGCGCGCTCTTGCGGTCGAACCACTGATCCTCGCGAAGCGCCAGCAGCGCCTCGCCGACCTGATCGGGCGGGAGCGTCAGCGCTTCTCGGGCAGCGTGCACGCGGACTCCAAGGGCTTGCTTTCGAGTAGCTCGAAACCACTTTAGAGTAGTGGGTTCACGCGGTCATCGCAGGTGCGCGTCCCTCCTCTACCGTAAACGGGAAGGTTGACAGCACCGTGCGGTCACGGACCGTCCTAACCGGGGGATCCCCACGATCCTCGGCGTCGGGTTGGCCTACGGGGTTCGCGGCTGCGGGGACGTTGCGCTGGTCGTGGTGCGATGCCGTCGGGGGACGCACTGACCCGGGTCGCTGCCGCGGCCGCTGGGCGGTGGTGGGCAGGACGACCGCCAGGGACACCGTGCACTGCAGCGCCGACAGCGGCCACAGCCGCCAGCCGGTCCGTGCCTCGAGCGCCCGTCGTGCCCGGCCCCCGCTCGTCGTGATGGTCGCGCGGGCGCAAGGACGGTGCGGTGTCCAGCCCGGTCGGTTGCGGTCCACTGTCGGGGGTCCTGCCGTACGCTGCGACGAGGTCGCCTGCGAACGGAGCCGATGATGTCGCTGCTCGAGGTGCTGGTCGACAACGAGCGCGCCCTGACGCGCGGCGACGGTGAGGTCTACCGGCGGCTGCTGGCGGATGACGCGGTCGTGATCGTGCCGGGCATGGTCCTCGACAAGCCGGAGACCGCCGCCGCGATCGACCGGAGCGACGGCTGGGACGAGGTCGACATCGCCGAGGCAGAGCTGCGACGCCCGGCCGATGACGTCGCGCTGGTGACCTACCGGTTCACCGGCCAGCGGGGCGCGCAGACCTACCGGGCGCTGATGAGCAGCGCCTACGCCCAACGCGACGGGCACTGGCGGCTCGTGCTGCACCAGCAGACGCCGCTGCCGCATGACGCCGGAGCCTGATCGCCGCTGGAGCGGGCGAGGCGGGGTCACAGTCGAGGGTGCGCGGAGTTGGGCGGGCGCCTCGCGCCAGACCCCCCGGCGCTTGCCGCGTGCGTAGGCTCGACCGGACCGCGCCCTCAGGCCTCCGGCTCGGGTTGCTGCGCTGAGGCATCCTGCGGCGGATCGTCGGGCTTCTCCGGCAGGATGAGCCAGGCGATGAGGTAGGCGATGAGCCCCGGAGAGCCGGGAATGAACAGCAGCACGAGCGCGATGATGCGCACGAGTCGCGGGTCGACCCGGAAGTACTCGGCGATGCCTCCGCAGACGCCCGCGATCTCCCGCTCTCCGCGGGAGCGGTAGAGGGTCTTGGGAGCGTCCTCTGCCGGGGGCTGCGCCGCCATCGTGGGCCTCCTTCGGATCGGTTGCGACGGCTCGGGCCACGGGCGCGCGACCTGGAGGTCGACGGGCAAGCCTCGCCGCTGACTCCCGGGCGGGCGCCCGGCGGGGCACGCATCCTAGCCGTGCTGGATCAGCCCGGCCTTCCACAGCAGCCGCGGAACGCCGGTTCGCCGGTCCGAAGCTCTGAGGCCCTCACCGCTGGCTCGGCAACGTCACGGCGCAATCGAGGACACGACCGCGGCGCAACCCGGCGAAGGTTGAACTCGTGGGGCGGCATAGACCGGGTTAGCCCGTGGTCCGGTGGCGGGCAGGCGGCGGTGCAGGTGGTAGACGGTCGGCGCTGTGCACCGGACCTGCTGGTCATTCCCACCGGAACGCGGCTATGGCGGCTGCGCCGAATGCGAGCGCGGACACGGCGAGGATGAGCAGGCTCGAGGTGGGTGCTCCGGTGCCGAACCAGGCGTGCTGGAGCGCGTCGACGGCGGCGCCGGTGGGCGAGAGGTCGCTGATCTGGCGCATCACCGTGGGCATGGCCTCACGTGGGAACCACAGGCCGCCCAGCGCCATCAGGGGGATCCACACCAGGCTGCCGAGGGCCGGCGCGACCGTCGCGCTGGGGGCGACCGCGCCGATGATCAGACCGATCGAGAACAGCGCCCAGGCTGCGAGCGCCAGTGCGAGCGCGCTTACACCCCACGACGCCGGCGCCGCGACGTCGAACACCGCCCCCGCCACGACGATCGTCAGCACCGCCGCGACGGCGGCGAACAGCAGACTCGCTACCAGCTGAGCGGCGAGCAGCGGCACGGGCCCGACCGGGGTCGTGCGCAGACGACGCAGCACCCCCTGGTGGCGGTAGGTCGCCAGCGCGGTGGAGACCGACATCGTCCCGGTCAGCGCGAGGGCGAACACGAGCAAGATCGGCAGGTACACGTCGACCAGGCGTAGCCCACCCAGGTCGGCCTGGGGGTCGCCGAACCCGGGGATGCCCGTGCCGATGCCCAGCAGCACCAGCGGTGGCAGCGCCACCCACAGCACCGTCGCCACGTCGCGCACGAGCAGCTTGATCTCGACCTGGATCGTCTTGGCCAGCACCCTCATCGCTCGACCTCGGCCTCGTCAGCCTCGTCGAGAGACCGCCCGGTGAGCGCGACGAACGCATCGTCGAGGTCGGGCTGCTCGATCCGCAGCTGCTGGGCCACGACCTGCTCGCGGGTCAGCCACGCCATGACCGTCTGGACCACCTGGCCGTCCCCGGCGACGATCACGGCCTCGTGGTGCTGCTCGACGCTGCTGACCCCGGCGAGCTGCGCGAGCCGCTGCCGGTCGACCGGGGCTGAGGGCACGAACCGCAGTCGATGCTCGCCGCCAGCCTCGATCGCGATCGCCGCGGGGGTGTCCAACGCCACGACCCGGCCGCGGTCGATCACCGCGATCCGGTCGCACAGCCGCTCGGCCTCCTCCATCAAGTGGGTGACCAGCAGGATGCTCACCCCGCGATCGCGGACCTGCTCGATCAGCCCCCAGGTGTCGCGGCGTGCTTGGGGATCCAGCCCGGTGGTCAACTCGTCGAGCACCGCCACCCGCGGACCGCCGACCAGCGCCAGTGCGATCGACAGTCGCTGCTGCTGCCCGCCCGAGAGCTTGGCGAAGCGCACACCGCGGTGCTCGAGCAGTCCCAGCAGCTCCAGCAGCTCGGCCGGGTCAGCAGGATCGTCGTAGAAGGCGGCGAACCAGTCCAGCGCCTCCCCGACCTTCAGTCGCTCAGGCAGGCGGCTGGCCTGCAGCTGCGCGCCCAACAGGCGGCGCACCTCCCGCCCGTCGCGCTGCGGGTCGAGCCCGAGCACTCGGATCTCGCCGGCGTCGGGTCGGCGCAGCCCCTCGATGCACTCCACCGTGGTCGTCTTCCCGGCCCCGTTGGGGCCGACGATCCCGAAGATCTCCCCGTCGGCGACATCGAACGACACCCCGTCGACCACCGCGCGCCCGCCGTAGCGCTTCCCGAGCTCGCGCACCTCGACGACCGCCACGTGCCGCCCCTCTTCATCGCCGACGGCGTCCTCCGAGCCCCGCCGCGGCACCGTTCCCAGGCAAGCCCTTCGCACCCGAGGACTCGTCCCAGTCGGCACCGCAACGATAGCAATCCCGGCTGCGCCCTGGGACACCAGCCCCGGGCCACCGCCGGCCCAGTGCCGGGACCTCGCCAAGTTACGGGCGTCGACGCCGGGAGGCTACGCAGCCCAACCCGGCTTGGGTTGAACTCGTACGTGATGGGCACGGGCGTTGGGCCAGTAGCCCTGAGGTCGATTCGTTGCCGCGTCGAGGTGCGGGATCAGCCGAGGCCGGCCTGCCTCGATCCGAGCCGTGTTCATCCGACGCCTGCGCCGATGACGGTGCCGAGCGTCATGATCGGGATGTTCAACGCACGCTTTCGTTGCGGTCGTAGTAGCGGGCCATGAGTTCCCAGTACGCCATCAGCAGCCCCATCTCCAGTGCTGTCGCTGCTGCGGCCGCTACTGCGCGACGCTGATGGGCGGCGACCATCGCGCCTAGCAGGGCGGCGGTCGCGGCGACGTTGACCGCCATCGCGGTGTCCATGGGCCGCTTGGCGATCCACTGCTCCTCACCAAGCGCCGCCCGGGTCGCCCATGCCCGGTCGTGTGCGGGTTTGCTGAACACCACCGGGTTGACTGCCATCCATAGGCCGACCAGCGCGGCGTCGCGCCAGCTGCGTCGCCACACCGGGACAAGCACTAGCGGTGTGCTCGCCCACCTCGTCCACATGCTCCACGGATTGCTGTGGCGTGCGAACACCTCCCGCTTGACCTTCCGCCAGTCCTCCATCGCCGGCTCCTTCCGACCCTGCGGGTCGCACAACTCTGCATTCTGCTCCCTATGTGCTACCCAGCACCCGCGCAGGGAAGAGGCAAGACCTGTCGATCGGCGTGTCACGCGGCGTGAGCGTCACCTCCTGATTCGTGGCCATCGTTGTCGGGCTGTTCGTGCTCTCGTTCGACAGCTTGCCCCACTCGACCTTCGCACCGGCGCGGACCCATACGACCAGGTGTGGCGCGTTCGAGCTTTGCCAGCGGGTAGGGGCGGGCGCGGAAGCGGGCGATCAGTCGTGCGCGCAGCCGCAGGGAGATGAGCTTGCCCGGGTAGACGAAGTTGTGCGCGACGGCAGCGTCGGGCTGCAGCCCGGGCAGCACCGCGAATATGGCCAGCAGCCCGCCGATGCTCGAGCCCATCAGGGCCACCGGATGGCCCCATTGGGTTCGGGCGTGGTCGATCGCGGCGCCGGTCACCGCGATGGCTTCGGCGACCGTGCAGTCTTCGCGTGGTCCGTCGGAGAGCCCGTGGCTGGGACGGTTGACGCCCAGGAACTGGAAGCCGCGACGGGCCAGCAGCCCGCCGAGGTAGGCGTCCCGCCGAGCGCGAAGTACAGGCGGGCGTGCGCGCTGCTGCCGGGCTGGGAGACGAGCGTGGCCTTGGCCTGCTCGCTCGGGTGGAGATCGAGGTGGACGCGGCGGCCTGGCGCGTCGATCCAGACGTTCTCGATGGCATCGAGCATGCGATGCACCTCGGCGGCTCCGCGCGCCGCCGCGGTCAGGCGCGCGCTGGCCAACGCCATGTCGCCGACCGTGGGCGTCATCGCTTCGTCCAGCGCCGCGGTGATGCTCGCCTCGCGGCTGCCCCCACCTGCACGGCCTGCCTCAGCTGCGACCATCCTCGCCCCCTCCAAGCCGGCAAGCGCCCCGGCAGTATCCCAAAGCCCTTGACGCGCGGCGCGTCGCCCTGCGGTGCGGGGGCCTGCACAGGCGATCAGGCTTCGAGAGCGCGGTCCTCACATCGTCCTCTAGGGTCGTCTGCGCACGCCCGTGCCTCCTGGGACGACCAAGTGCAGGAGACCGCACCATGACAGACCCAAGCGCCTCGGCCCACGACCCGGTGCCGGAAGGCTTCACAGCGCACGAGCGCGAGGCCATCAGGCAGCGAGCTGAGGAGCTCCGGGCAGAAGGGCGCAGCGGCAAGAAGAAGGCTGACCTGGAGCGGGCGGCCCTCGATGCGATCGCGGCCATGCCGGATGCAGACCGTGCGCTCGCCGAGCGGATCCACGCGATCGTGACACGGGTCGCGCCGGAGCTCACCGCCAAGACGTGGTACGGCTTCCCGGCCTACGCCCGCGACGAAGGGGTGGTGTGCTTCTTCACCAGCGCCGAGAAGGGCGAGGCTCGCTACGCCGTCCTGGGGTTCAACGACATCGCCCAGCTCGATGACGGGGACATGTGGCCGACCGCCTACGCCATCGTCGACTGGAGCCCGACCGTCGAGCAACGGGTTGCGCAGCTCATCGGGCGCGCCGTCGGGATAGCCGACTGACAGCGGAGGGTCCCGATAGCCTCCGGCGTGGGAGGCAGGCCCCACGTCGGTCGCGCGTTCATGCGTCCCCTGCCATGCTCGGGCCTTGAGCCGGTTCCGGCCGCGGAGCTCCGTCGACTGCTCTTGCGGTGGCGCGAAGACGGCGTCCTTGCACGATGGCCAGCACCATGACGGGCAGGGTGCACAGGGCGCTGGACGCGGTCGACACGCTCGCTGCGGTGCTGGCGCCCGCGGCGTGGAACGCCAAGGCGGCGAGGGACCCCACGCCCATGGCCACGAGCCACGCTGCGACCCAGCGCAGCAGCCTGCTGTGCCCGAGCATGGTGCTGGCGAGCACGACGGAGGCGAGCGCGAGGACCGCGTAGCCGGTGAGGTCGAGGGCGTAGGGGATGGAGCGCGCGTCGTGGAGGTACCACAGAGCGGCGGTGTCCGGGTCTGTCTCGACCAGCCACGGCAGCAGCGTGTACTGCGTGGTGTAGGCGAGGGTGGCGAACGGCACGTAGGCGGCGAGCAGGATCGTGCCGAGCCAGCGCCTTGCCGAGTCCGCGGGCACTTGCGCGGCGGTCATGAGCAGGACGAGCACGGTGACCAGTGCCGGGGCGAGCAGTGAGGCCCCGACGAAGCCCCACCGGTACAGTGCGAGGCCCTGCTCGAACGCGGCCAGGTTGCCGGCGAGGCGGGGCGGGGGCGCGGAGGCGAACACCAGGCTCATCGTCGCAGCCGCAGCGAGGTAGACACCGGCGGCGGCGAGCAGCCCCGTGCCGAGTCGGCGCCGACGCACGCGGTCGTGGGTGACCGGCGCAGCGGCGGCGTGCTGCTCCTGACCGGACATGGGCGTCATCCGGTGTCGGCGCTGGTGTGCCGCGATGGAGATGGGTGTTCCGCTGCCTGCCGCAGCCAGCGGGAGCGGAGGCTGGGCGGGTCGGTCAACGCCATCGTCGCCTCCCACCGGTAGGTCGTCGGCCAGCGCCGGAAGGTCGGGATCCGGAACAGGAGCGCGAGCAGGGGGCGCCGCTGCCGCGTCCGCCAGGGGCCGAACCGGTCGATGGACAGCTCGACGCGGTCCGCACGCCGGGCGACCCGGTAGGACCCCCGCACCTGGGCCGCGCCGTCGGCCTCCAGCACGATTGCGCCCTCGACCGGCGTCCCGACTGGCAAGCGCCGAAGGTCGGGCAGGGGCGGGTGCAGCCGCAGGCCGCAGACGTGCTGACCGCGGCGGACCGAGACACCGCCGATGGCCGGGCGACCGTCCGCCTCGCAGACGTCGATCTCCAGCGGCGCAGTGTCCGACGTGCCGATCCCGTCAGCGGAGACGCGGAAGGCGTGCGTGCTCGAGGTCGGGTTGACCTGGCAGACCATGATGTGGGGGTCGTAGCGGGCCATCAGGCAGCGGCGGCCGCCGACGGGGATGGGCAGGCGGCCGATGGTGCGGTCCTTGCCGTCGATCCGGACGCGCACCTGGGTTCCTCGCACCGGCACGAAAGACAAACTCGGAAGCCACAGGAACGGGAAGAACCCCGGATCGGTGAACGCGCCTCCGACGGGGGCCAAGGCGGCGAAGCCGTCTCGCCCTCCCGTGAGGTGCTCATGCAGGTGCAGCTCGATGCGGCGACCGTTCGGCGCGTCGAATCCGATGTCGACCCGCAGCCCCGACGCGGTGACCTCGAAGCACGCTGGCAGAAAGGCGGTGCGGTGGATGCCGGTCAGCCCCTGGCCGAGCCCGTCGTAGCCAGTCGCGTCGACCTCGACCCCGGCATCGGCGTACAGCTCCACCCGGTCGTCGTGGCGGTAGGCCAGCAGGACCAGCCCGAACCTTCCATCGGGCCGCTGGAGCACCTGCGGTTCCAGCGCTCGATAGGTCGGGTCGTCGGTGATGTCGATGACCAGCAACTGGCGGATGGGGGCCAACTCGATGCTGACAGGCACGAGCAGCTCTTCGGTCTGCCGGTCACCGTTCGGCCCGCTTGCGGGGGCGGACCGCGCCCCGGTCATGGTGCAACCTCGCGGCACGGCAGACCGTCGTCCGTGCCGCGCACACGCGCGCGGACGTTGCTCGCGGGACGGGTGGCAGCGATGCCGACGGCGTCGTTGCGTCCATGCATGAGCAGCAGTCCGGCGACGACGTCGATCACGGCGAGCACCTCGGGGCGGCGACTGGAGGCAAGGCCATGGTCGGAGACGGATCGTCACAGCGACAGGGCAGAGGGTCCCGCAGTGAGCGGCCGATGGGTCCACGGGCTCGGCCGCAGGCGTGGGGTCAGCCGCTCCTGCCGCATGCGAGGCGCAGGGCTACGGCAGGGTCGGCGACGCGGTACGGCGAAGCTTCGCCGCCCACGTCGAGATCGACGCCGGCTGGGGGGTCTACCGCCACGGGCGCCTCGTGGTCGACCTGTCGGGCGGGTATCGTCGCGGGCTGGCACGCTGAGGGCGTGACGGTCCTCGGCGTTGATGCGTGCAGGGGCGGATGGGTTGCCATCGGCCTCTCTGACGACCGTAGTGCGACGGGGCTGTTCGCGGCCACGCTCGACGAGCTCTTGTCGTTGGTCGGCAACGTCGAGGGGATCGCCATCGACATCCCTCTCGGCATTCCCGAACACGGGCGCCGTGCGGCCGATGTCGAGGCCAAGCGCTTCGTCGGGGCGCGCCGCAACTCGGTGTTCTTCACACCCGTGCGCGCCGCGCTGCAGGCGCCGACGCATGCGCAGGCGACGGTGGAGGCCAAGCGCCTCACCGGGTACGGCGTCAGCCAGCAGGCCTACGCGCTCGCCGGCAAGATCCTCGAGGCCGAGCGATGGCGGCCGCAGGCGGCGTCGCCGGTGTGGGAGGTGCACCCCGAGGTGTCCTTCGCGGTCTTGCTGGGGCGCCCAGCCCGGGCGCCGAAGAGGACGTGGGCGGGTCTGCAGCAACGCCTCGACAGTCTGGAGCGGGCGGGCATCGACCTCGGAGGCGTCGGCGAGGTGGGCCAGCGGGTCGCCGCCGACGACGTGCTCGACGCCGCCGTGGCGGCGTGGAGTGCCAGGCGCCTGGTCGATGGCGAGGGCATCAGCGTGCCTGACCCGCCCGAGGCCCACGCGGGGACCGGTGAGCCGGTCGCCATCTGGGCGTGAGCGCCTCGCCCCGGCGACCGCCGCGGCCTCACCCGCACGGCGGCGCCAGGTCACCCCTCGTGGCACGCGCCAGCGCGGCGAGCATCACAGGCGGGTCACTGGTGCAGGCGCCGCCGGGGGGCGCTCCACCTTCGGGTAGGGTGAGCCGGCGCGCGGCCGTCTCGTGGGACCCGGAGAACGGGGAGGGCTGTGGAGGCGTTCCTACGGGCCTATGCGCATGCCACCGGCGTGCCCCCTCCGCGGGAGTCGTTCGCGTTCGGACTCGACGCGGAGACCGCCGACGAACTCGCCGCGCTCGTGCTCGCGGGACGCAAGCGGGCGACGACCT
>Ga0207421_10005937_pt1 | contig 13469 bp, 9 predicted proteins | sample SodLakKL_010_SED_4_FD_187542 | JGI IMG/M metagenome (GOLD analysis project Ga0207421, IMG submission 187542) | Alkaline sediment microbial communities from Lake Tanatar, Kulunda Steppe, Russia - 8KL_010_SED (SPAdes) (version 2) | ecosystem: Environmental > Aquatic > Non-marine Saline and...
AATTATGATATTAACCTCTTTTTTGTGGCCAATCTCAATTACTTCTTCGATTTTAGACATATTCTGCCGGATATCTGTAGTCGGGTTAATGTTTGCAAGAAGTAAAGAAGGCCTTTCCTCCAGGTTACAATAAGTCCTTTCAACAATGCGGGTGATCAAAACTCCCACTTCCTTTCCCCGTTAACGCGTTATAAGTTAATTTCTATCCAAGTTCGCAAATTCCCCCCTAAACCTCCTTAATCAGCAAAATCCCCTGGAAAAACCAGGGGATTTTCATCAATCTTCTGAGACCTTGCACAATTTCCCTTCTGAACTCAAATCTTCTAATGCCGATAAAACCCTTTCTTTTTCTTCGGGAAGCGAGTAATTTTGCCTTTCCTGAAAGAGAGCCTTTAAAAGACAGTAAATCATTAAAACCATTAGGAGCATAAAAGGAAAACCGCCAATAATTGAAGCAGTTTGCAGGGCCTGCAAACCACCGGTAAAAAGAAGAATGGAAGCGATGGCCCCTTCAATTATTCCCCATGTGGCCCTTAACTGGTAAGGGGGATTTAACATTCCTCCTGAAGTTAGCATCCCATTAACATAGGTCCCTGAATCAGATGAAGTTATAAAGAAAATCGCAACCAGAAGCATACCAACCAAAATTAAAACCTGTGAAGCAGGAAGCAACTCCAGGGCGGCGAAAAACCCTGCAGCTTCATTTCGCGCTACGGCGTCTGCAATTCCCCCCGTGCCAAAATGTTCCTCGTAGAGAGCCGCCCCCCCAAAAACACTGAACCATATTATACTAACAAGGGTGGGGACCAGCAAAACCCCGACCACAAAAGTCCGAAGTGTTCGACCCCTAGAAATCCTTGCTATAAATGTTCCCACAAAAGGTGCCCAGGCCAGCCACCATGCCCAGTAAAATACCGTCCAGGCTCCATACCACCCTTCCGTCCCTTCCCCTGCAGCATCCAACCCAAAAGACATTTTTATTAAATTTTGCAGGTATTCTCCGGTAGAATGGGTCAGCAGGTTCAGGATAAAAAGAGTTGGCCCCAGCAGGAAAACCAGGATGAGAAGTCCTATGGCCAGAACTAAATTTAACCTGCTCAAATTTTTAATACCCCGGTCAATCCCTGTTATCGTAGAAGCAACAGCAGCGATAGTAATAACGACCACAATTCCCACCCAAAGACGCTCCGTGCTTTCAATACCAAACAGGGCTTCAAAACCCGAGCCAATCTGCATTGCCCCCAGTCCAAGAGATGTAGCCAGGCCAAACATTGTGGCAAAAACCCCGATTACATTAACCAGTACGCCCCAACCACCCTCAATTCCCTTTCTCCCCAGGATCGGCTCCAATGTGGAACTTAGCATCATCGGTAGATCCTTCCGGAAGCTGAAATAGGCCAGGGAGGCTGCGACAACAGCGTAAATGGCCCAGGGGTGAAAACCCCAGTGGAAAATTGAATACCGCATAGCTTGATGAATTGCTCCTGCAGTATACGGTTCTCCCATCGGCGGCCAGATATAGTGAGAAATGGGCTCGGAAACTCCCCAAAAAATCAGGCCAATACCCATACCACAGCTGAAAAGCATGGCAAACCAGGTTAAAAGTGGGTACTGGGGATGCTCATTATCCTTACCCAACTTAATACCTCCCAGGGGACTGACCAGCACGAACAAGATCAATATTAAAAAAACACTTACCGAAAGAATAAAACTCCACCCCAAATATTCAACCATGAAAGAAAAAATTGAATTCATCCATGCCTCTGCAGTCACGGGCATTGTCATCCCAAAGAGAACAAATGCTATGGTAATTATTAAGGCACAATATAAAGCAGGGTTTTTAAGTATAGTCCCTTGTTGATCCTGATTTGGTTTTTCTTTCATCCGAGACCCTCCCTTCCTAAAGAGTTCGGATCAATTAAAGTTCTTTGAGTAAAATCCTTTTTATTTTTAAAAAATCCCCCCGGCCCTTAAACCGGGGGGATTTAAAGTCACCTCGAACTAACCTTGTTTAGAGTTTGTCTGTTTTTCCTTCAGCTTTAAGATCCTTAATGGCTTCGTAAATTCTAGCCCGTTCAATTGGTAAAGAACCGGCCTGCATCTCTCCGTAGAGAGCTTTAAAGAGACAGTAAACCATCAGGATCATGAGAATCATGAAGGGGAAACCACCGATAACCGACGCTGTCTGCAGAGCTGAAAGACCTCCGGTGAAAAGAAGGATCGCAGCTATTGCACCCTCAATAACTCCCCAGGTAACCCTGAGCTGATATGGAGGATTGAGCATACCCCGCGAGGTCAGCATCCCGTTAACGTAAGTTCCAGAGTCAGACGACGTTATAAAGAAAATTGCGACTGAGATCATACCGACAAAGATGAGCAACTGTGAAGCGGGGAGCAGGCTTAATGCTTCGAAGAAGCCTGCCGCTTCGCTCTCGGCAACGGCATCAGCAATGCCTCCCGCACCGAAGTGCTCTTCATGTAAGGCAGAGCCTCCAAAAACGCTGAACCAGACAATACTTACCAGGGTGGGAACCAGGAGAACCCCAACAACGAAGGTCCTGATGGTGCGGCCCCGGGATACCCTCGCAATAAAGGTGCCTACAAAGGGTGCCCAGGCAATCCACCAGGCCCAGTAAAACACTGTCCAGGCTCCATACCAGCCTTCGGTTCCTGCTCCCGCTGCATCAAGCCCGAAGGACATGTGAACAACATTCTGTAAGTACTCCCCGGTTGAGTGGGTGAAAAGATTAAGTATAAATAGAGTGGGGCCAAAAATGAAAACCAGTACCAACAAAGTAAGGGCGATGACAATATTGATCCGGCTCAGATTTTTAATACCCCTATCAATACCAGTTATTGTTGAAATAACGGCTGCTGCTGTAACAACAATAACAATTACCACCCAGCTTACTTCATTACTGGCAATCCCAAACAATCTTTCCAGGCCGTTTCCGATCTGCATTGCTCCCAATCCGAGAGAAGTAGCCAGGCCGAACAGGGTAGCAAATACCCCGATTACGTTAACCAGAACTCCCCAGCCACCGTCGATACCTTTCTTACCCAGGATTGGTTCAAGGGTAGAACTGAGCATCATGGGCAGACCTTTGCGGTAACTGAAGTAAGATAGGGCACCAGCAACTACGGCATAAATAGCCCAGGGGTGAAAACCCCAGTGGAAAATTGAGTAGCGCATCGCAATATGAATGGTTTCTGCGGTGTATGCTTCACCCATGGGAGGCCACATGTAATGCCAGATTGGTTCAGAAACACCCCAGAAAAGCAATCCAATACCCATTCCACAGCTAAAGAGCATGGCAAACCAGGTATACAGAGGATACTGAGGTTTTTCATCATCCTTACCCAGTTTTATCCCCCCGAGAGGGCTCACCAGCAAGAATAGGATTAGAAGAAGGAAGATGCTGACAAACAGGATGAAGCTCCAGCCAAAGTACTCAATCATGAAGCTAAAAACTGAGCCCATCCAGGATTCTGCGGTATCAGTAAAAAATATTCCGAATAGGACAAAGGCAACCGTAATGACCAGGGCAATGTAAAAAGTGGGATTATTTAATATACTACCTCCCTGATCTTGAATCAGTTCTTTTTCCTCCACTTACACAACCTCCTTTTTGCTAATTTTTTAATTTTGGGAAGTTCAAAAAAAACCATCCCATTAACCAGTTTTTCCTCTCACTCAACACCCCCTTCGCGTACTCTTTTGCAGAGCAAAAAAATCAAGTTTTAAAAAGTGGTGTAATGATGACTGGGATAACTGGTTTGTAAAGACAGTTTAAATTAATAAAATATTTCTTGTATTTTGAAATGCTTATCTATTCCATCTATTGGCAATATTAAAACTATTTAAGTCTGCAAAAGCATGATTTAAAGCTACCAAAGGTTATTGCTCTAATAAGTTAAATACAAAATTCCAAAAATAACCTTCCAACCAAACTTCAGTAAAAATGGAATCTGAAATTTCGTTGGAAGTTCCGAAAAACTCAAGGATTTGCAACTTCTTTTTGCAATAAATGTCCTTTATTTTTTTCAGAAGCATTTCGCCTTGTTGTTTCTACCCTCTTATTAATAATTCCTTCTAAAATTTGAAAACAATTTTTCCCGTTTATTTTTTTTGTTTTTCTTGAGAGCAAAAAAATTCCCATAAGGAAAGGGTTTTTCGCCCGAAAAAAAATTCTTTATTTTTCTTAATTTTTCCAAAAGAAAACCTCTTCCCCAGATGAGGAAGAGGAATTTTATGGAATTTAATAATTAATTTTTTTATCTTTTTATACCCGTTCAAAACGAGCGGTAAAATGACGCAGTATTTTGGGCTCGTAAACAAATCTTACCCCGGATATTTCTTTGCGGCGTTTATCAATTCTTCGAAAAGCTTCTGCCACATAATCCATATGGTTGTCAGTATAGGTTCTTCGAGGAACTGTTAATCGCAGGAGATCCAGTTCGGGCATAAGGTTTTTACCTGTTTCTGGATCTCTCCCTGCTAAAATTGTTCCTACTTCGACTGCCCTCACTCCACTTTCCAGATAAAGCTCGATACAGAGGGCCTGTGAGGGGAATTGTTCTTTAGGAATATGGGATAACCAGGTTTTCCCATCTACAAAAACCGCATGCCCCCCTACAGGCTTCTGGATAGGAACACCAGTCTCCATTAGCTTTTTGCCTAATCTTTCAACCTGTCCAATCCGGTGAGCCAGGTAATCCTCTTCCTGAACCTCATAAAGCCCTCTGGCCAGGGCCTCCATATCTCTTCCAGCAAGGCCTCCGTAGGTGACAAAACCTTCCAGGGGAACCAGGCGTTCTTTTGCTCGCATGTACAATTCTTCTTGCCCTTCTGCCAGGCCAATTAGTCCCCCGATGTTTACAAGTCCATCTTTTTTTGCACTAACAGTACAACCATCGGCCAGGTCGAAAAAATCTCGGATTATTTCCTGTATGGATCTTGTTCCCTGTCCGTGTTCACGTTTTTTTACAAAATAAGCATTCTCAGCAAACCTGGCGGCATCTAAAAACAAAGGCAACTGGTATTTATCCGCAATTTCGCGAACCTTTTGCATATTATTCAGGGAAACAGGCTGCCCTCCCCCGCTGTTGCATGTGATGGTCATCAGGATAAAAGAAATATTATCCCGCCCATTGGTTTCAATAAAATCTACCAGAGCATCGATATCCATATCGCCTTTGAAAGGAAACTCAGATTCAAGTTTATAAGCTTCTTTTCGGACCAGATTAACGCCCCTACCTCCGGCAATTTCAATATGGGCCTTTGTAGTATCAAAGTGCATGTTTCCAATAACATACTTCCCTTTCTCTATTAAAAGGGGAAAGAGAACATTCTCTGCTCCCCGCCCCTGATGGGTTGGCAGGAAAAAAGGATAACCAAAAATATCCCTCACTGCCCGTTCCAGGTTGAAAAAATTCCTGCTCCCGGCATAAGATTCATCTCCCAGCATAATTCCCGCCCACTGATTATCGCTCATGGCACCTGTTCCGCTATCAGTTAAAAGATCAATAAAAACTTCATCACTTTTCAGCAAAAACGGGTTCAAACCTGCCCTTTCCAGGGCCTTCTCCCTTTCGTTTCGAGATAATAGTTTAATGGGTTCAACAACCTTAATGCGGTAGGGTTCGGCCTTAGGCCAGGATGATTCTACCATAACTAGTCCCTCCTCAATTATGTGCTCACCCTATTCTTTCCACCTCCGCACCTGAACTTCCTTTAAAAAAGTTAAACCGATGCCCACGGGGATCGGCATCGGTTTAACAAGGAGGGAATCAATAAGGAAACAATATATATGCAATGCGGTTCCAGGCCCTCTCAAACTCTTCTCTTCGATATTTTCTTCTCACTGTTTTCTCTCCGGGAGCAGCGGGGTCGTTGGTAACCACATATTCGGCGCCATTTTCCTGCAAAAACCCTGTCATCACAACCAGGTGGCCATTGCTTTTTTCCTGGGGAGCCCCGGTAAGTTCTCCCTTTTTATAAGCAATACTGGCAATTAGAGGAGTCCCTGCAGCGAGCCATTCCCGGGCTTCACCCATCCCAGAAAGCCTGTGGACAAAAGCGGGGAAACCCATACTTCCCGCCAGAGCCGTATTAAAAGGCCAATTCCCATAAATTCCAGGCCCATGGTCAAAAACTCCTCTGGCAACTTCAAGAGTGGGTAAGTTCTTTCCGTAAAACTCCATAACCATTGCCAGGCAGGTTGGACTGCAAATCACCCTCCGGTCAGAACTATCCTGGACCATCTGCGACCTTTTAGGGACTGAAATTTCCCCGGTCCAATCTGAATTTATTTGTGGGGGAACATCTTCCACATCCCAAAAAGTTGCCCCCACTAAAAACATCAGAGGCTTTTCCCCATTTTTGCCGGGTTCTGCTTCAATTCCCAGTTCAAAAGCATCACAGTTCTCTTCAGCAACTAAGGTATCTATGGAAACCTTAAACCTTTTCCCTCTGGGACTAAGTGTTTTAGAAGAAATCCCCTTACCCCAGGTCCCAAGTTTGACCCAGGGTTCCCAATCTCCTCCGGAAGGTCTTACCCTGAGGTTTAAGTTAAAAAAACTATTCCCGGGAGTTTCTCCATTCCAGAACATAACCAGGCGATTAAAATTAACATTTTCCCGGCGTAGGGGACTATCCAGGTCAACCCCGGAAAAAACCACCGTATTTTTCGAGTTAATCAAAATCAGGTCCTCCCCATTTTTAAAATTTTGCCGGGAAAATTCTCAACCTGTTTCCCTTTAATCAAAACCATCTCCCCGTTAACCATTACATATTCAATTCCTTGTGGTGATTGGAAGGGATTGGTAAAAGTGGATTTATCAACGACAACTTCCGGGTCAAAGACTGTAATATCTGCAGCAAAGCCCTCGCGCAATAAACCTCTTTTCCAGAGACCAAGCCTCCAGGCGGGCAGTCCTGACATTTTGTAAACCGCTTCTTCCAGGGGAAAAGTGCCCTGTTCCCTGGAGTAATAACCCAGAACCCGGGGGAAGGTGCCAAAATTTCTGGGGTGTGGTCTTCCCTCTCTATCGGTAATGGCACTACCGTCAGAACCAACCATGGCCAGGGGGCTTCTGAGAACTTCTTTCACGTCATCCTCGCACATTCCAAAACGAATCATAGTTGCTTCGGCTTCGCTTTCCATAACTAAATATATTAACGCATCCGATCCATGCATTCCTAATTCCGTTGCAATTTCTGATATCCTCTGGCCTTCAAATTTCTTATTTTTACCTTCAGGAAGGAAGGATACCATGATTTTCTCAAAATCTCGTTCCGATTCACTGCGGTTCAAGCCTTCTCGAACCTTACAATAAAAATCTTCATTCTTCAATTTCTCCAGCATTATCCTTGTTCCGCCATTATGGGCCCAGGAGGGAAGTAGGGCACTGAGTGAAGTGGAGGTTGCAATATAAGGGTAAACATCACAGGTAATATCCAGCCCGTTATGTCGCAATTCCTGCATGTAGGAAAGGGTTTCTTTAACTGCTCCCCAGTTTTTTTCCCCCCCTACTTTGTGGTGAGAGACCTGGACTGCGACACCCGTCTTCTGCCCTACTTCCGCACTTTCCTGGACCGACTCCAGCAAGCGATCGCTTTCATTCCGCATGTGAGTTGCATAAATTCCACCGTATTTTGCTGTAATTTTTCCCAGGGCTGCGAACTCTTCTGCATTCCCATAGCAAGAAGGAGCATATAACAAACCGCTGCTAAAACCAAACGCCCCCTCTTCGAGGCATTCCCCAAGAATTTTTACCATTTCTTTTAATTCCTGAGGCGTTGCTTCCCTTTCATCGTTGCCAACTACTGATTTCCGCAGGGCCCCATGGCCCACCAGCCCGGCCAGGTTGGCAGATGGTTTTGCTTTTTCCAGAGCCTCCAGGTATTCTCCAAAACTGGCCCAGGATAGTTCGATGCCTTTTTTTCCCAGGGAATTTTCTAAATCATCTGCAGCTACCCCGTAGGCTGGAGCAACAGAAAAACCGCAATTACCAAGGATTTCGGTGGTAACACCCTGTTCAATTTTACTTTTCCCCAGATTATTTAGCATATAAATAGTATCAGAGTGGGTATGAATATCAATAAACCCCGGTGCAATAACTTTTCCCTGAACATCAATAACCTGGTCGGACTTTTTATCAATTTTGCCCATTTGCTTTATGATTCCGTTTTTAACCAAAACATCCCCGTAAAAAAACGGGCTGCCCGTTCCATCTACAATTTTTCCATTTTTAAATAAAATTGTGGCCACTTCTTGGGCTCCTTTCCAGTTATACTAGCCTTGATATTAATTCGCTTTGATCTCCAGCCAGAAAATAAACCGGGGGTATTTCCACCATTGTATAAGCTCCTGGATCCATGCGCATCGAAGCCCGGGCAGACGAAACCATAACCTGCCCGGTCACTGCGGGGTTGGTAACCCGGATATCATAAGAAAACATCTGATTATGAGTTTTTCCCGCAATACCCTTTCTGTTAATTCTTACTCCATGTCCTACATCAACCAATTGACTGACATCTTCAGTATCTTCGATATAGGTTTCTCCGTTGGAAAAATAAGGGTCCTGACGGATCTCCGAACAGATATCATCAAAACTGGTTCCCGGGTAACGCTGAATGTAAACCATGCGGCGATGGATCCCGGTGTCGACAGGAATTGTTAGAACAAGAGCATCTTCTACTCCCGCTATTTCTTTGACCGCAACAGTATGACCCATACTCATCCCCGGTCCAAAGTTGGTATAGGTAAGCCCACGGGGAGCCATAATTTCCAGGGTTGCCCGGACCATTGAATCAGTTCCTGGATCCCAGCCTGCAGCAATAATTGCCACCTGTCCTTTTACCTTTGCAGTTTGTTCCAGTTCTTCTTTTAATTTAAGCAATTCATTTCCATGTAAATCAAAGCTATCAATTGTGTTTAAACCTTTGGACATAACCTCCCGGGCAACCCTGGGAACCTGCCGGGTTGGAATGGCTAAAATAGCAACATCGGCATCTGGAAAATCGTCTATTTTATCGGACACTTTTATCCCTTCGTTTTCTTCCTTAAATCTATCTATAGCTTCAGGGCGTTCAATAATCCCTTTCAATTCCATGTCCGGAGCAACCTCAACTGCTGAAACCGCACCTTTGCCCACGTTCCCGTAACCAAAAACAACAACACCTATTTTTTTCATAAACCGCCCTCCATGATAACAATTAGTATCTTTTACAATTTTGTGCAAAATTTGTACCATTTAATGGACCCTGACGGGTTTTTTGGTTTTTTTTTAAAATTCGATTCTGCAAAAGGAAAAAATATTTTTACAGGGAATATGTAATTATTAAACAAAATTCTGGGGGGAACTACGTGTTAAACCTTTTTTATGTACAGTTATCTTTATTTATCATTTACCTAACTCTTTTATTTCCAAATTTACTTCGCTTTGAAGACAACCGGACTAAAATATTCCGGCGGGCAATTCTACTATTTTTGCTTGTCAATTCCATTGCAGGGTTCATTTGCATTTTTTCCTTCCTTCCCCTGCCTCTGGAAACAACCATTTTAACCCGGGATCTATTGCCCCCGACATTGGGGTTTTTATTTGGGGTGAGTCTTGTCTTTTTCGAGTTCTGGCCTTTAAAAATGGGCAGGTTCCGCTCCATCCCTTTATTAGTTTTCCTGATCCCGGCCATTTATTTATTTTTTAGTGCACAACAATTGGATTTTCCAATTTCAGATTATTCCTTTAACCCCCAAATTACTGTTCCCGGGGAAAAGGTCCAGCTTGAAGTTCTTGAATATGAAATCCTATATAATATTCCTTACCTGGCTGAAGAGGTTTATTACATTGTAAACACAAAATTTATCCTTAACGATAAAATGGTTGAAAGACAAAATTGGCCGGTCCTTTTAAGAACTATGAGAAATACGGAAACTTTTCTTTACACAACCCATCTCGAAGAAGTAAAAACAGGGTTTTTGCCCGGCTTTTATAATACGGTTCTTGTAATCGATAACTATGATTTCCTCGAACTGAGATCTGAAAGACCGGATGCTGTCAGTTTTAGTCGTGAACTTCAGAGGAATCTTAATACTTTCATGGGGTGGTAAAATGAACTGGGAAAATTTTATTCTGGCAATCGGGGAGTTAATACTAATGTTTTTCCGCTATTTATTCTGGTTATTGCATCACCATAATTGGGTTGCTTTTGCCTTGTTTATTATAATTTTAATTTCGGTTTTGAGGGTAGTCGGTTTGGGTTTCAATAGTCTTCGTTTTTACCTTATCTGGAGAAAACAAAAAGCCAAAACCAGTTACCTTTCCATCAGCTACGAACTCTTCCAGGATACCTGGAGAGGAATTCTATGGACTTCCTGTTTAGCAGCAACTTTATTTAACCTTGTTTTCTGGTTTTAAAAAGGGCCCCCAGGGGCCCTTTTTTAGCGTTCTTCAATTATATAAACTATCCCAATCCAGGCATTCTCAAACTGCTCCGGGCAAAATTCCCGGCGCACAGTATCGTTATCTGGAGCTGCCGGATCATTTACGACAATGTATTCTTTGCCATCCCGTTCGGTAAAACCAACTACCAGAACCAGGTGGCCAGATGTTGAATTCATAGGAGCGTTATCCAGCTGTCCAGCGCCGTACCTGATCGAGGTTATTACCGGAACACCCTGAGCAATTTTTTCCCTGATTTCATTTAAACCCGGGTAGTGATCAATATAAGCCCGGTATCCCAGACTGCCCGCATAGGCGACATTAAAGGACCAGTTCCCAAAAATTGAAGCACCGTGATCATAGGAATTATGAGCAACAGATTCGGTTGACTCATCGTGACCTAGCATTTCCAACACCATGGCCATCGAAGTTGGGCTGCAAATTCTTGAGCGTATGGCCTGGTCCTCAATCATTTGAGACCGATTGGGAACTTCAATTTCTCGCAAGTACCCTTCGGGTCTGGGTATCGAAGGGTATTGTTCATTATTATCATAAGCTGTTCCTGCAAGTCCTGTTAAGACCGGGGTCTCTTCACCATCAGGGCTGATCAGGGTAGCCCGCAACCGGTACTTTTGAGCTTTATCTTCATGCAAAACCTGGAAAATATCAATGTTTATCCGGAAAGGATAGCCATCATTCCACTGCGATAGTGTGATGGAACGGGATTCAATGTTCTGTCCCCAGATACCCATTACCTGCCAGTCGCTCCAAGTTTCATCGGCGATTTTTACGTCAGCTTCTACGATTACATAGGTTTCTCCCGGGGTAATAACATTCCAGGATGCAACCATGCTGGCGAATGGATGTGTTGTTTCTATAATTGGGCTGGTATATATCCCATCAGCAACAAATTTTCCATCAACTTTTTCAAGTTCAAGGGCTCCAGGGTAATCTTGGGACAGGACCAGATTTTCCATATCTCCTTCCAGCCAGTCATCTTCTCCCTCGAAGAAGATGAAATTAGCCTGGGCAGAAAAAGAAACTGCCACTAAAAATAACCCCAGAGAAAAAAGCAAAAGTTTTTTTTGGGTCATATTTATCCTCCTTAAGAATTACCCGCCACCTTTCATTCGCGGATCTAGTATATCCCGGAGACCATCACCAAGGAGGTTGAAACCCATGACCACAAAAAATATGGCTAGCCCGGGAAATGTCATCTGCCACCATCTTCCCCTGACAATTGGAGAAGTTGAACGGGCCTGGGAAATCATCCGGCCCCAGCTTATTTGTGGTGGTTGAGCACCCAGTCCGAGGAAACTCAGAGCTGCTTCTCCTAATATTGGACCAGCAAGTCCAAGAGTAGCCATAACGAGCAGTGGTGCCATGGCGTTGGGTAAAACATGGCGGAAAATAATCCGTTTGTTGGTTGCTCCAAGAGCCCTGCTGGCCTGGACAAAATCTCTTTCCCGAAGAGAGAGTGTTTCTGCCCTAATTATCCGGGCTACTCCTGTCCAGCCCGTCACCGCAAGAGCAAAGAAAATGTTTTCAATCCCCGGACCTCTAACCGCCATTATGGCAAGAGCAAGCAATAAGTCCGGAAAAACCACAAAGCCATCGGCGATCCGCATTATTATAGTGTCAGTAAATCTCCCAAAAAATCCTGCTATTAAACCAAGAGGGACCCCAATAGCAAATCTGATCAAAACTACCCCAACACCAATAAAAAGAGATAGTCGAGCTCCCATAATTATCCGGCTTAAAATATCCCTTCCGGCATGATCTGTTCCAAGGATAAAAAGGACCTCTCTCTCGGTAAACATTTTATCCGGGTCTTCCTCGGTATAATCAACAACAGTTTGCGTTACCTGGCTCATAGGAGGCAGGTGCCGGTTAGGCAAATCCATTTGCAAGGGATCGTGAGGAACAAGCCATGGGGCAAATGCTGCTGAGAAAATAAAAATTACTATGATCACTAAGCCCGCAAAGGCTGTAGGGCGTTCCCAAATACCCTTAAAAATAGTCTTTATTGGATTTTCCATTCGGACCCCCGCCGATAGATCCTGCAATTCTTCTTTTTTTAAATCTTTTCTATCTTTCATTTTCAGTCCCTCCTCTCCAATCAATCATAGCGAATACGGGGATCCAGAAATGCATAAATAATATCAACAAGGACAACGTTAAGACAGAACACCAGCCCAAAGAACATAAGGGCTCCCAGAACCATAGGAACATCCCGGTTAATAAACCTTTCAAAAACCAGCCTGCCTACTCCAGGCCAGCTAAAAATTGTTTCAACAATTACAGAACCGCCCAGTAACTGCCCCACTGAGAGCCCAACCACGGTTACAACGGAAAGCATTCCATTCCGTAAAGCGTGTTTATAAACAACCACTCTTTCTCCTAAACCTTTCGATCTGGCGGTCCGAATATAGTCCTGTCGGAGAACCTCTAGCATACCCGACCGCAATAGCCTCATGGTTAGCGTTGCTCCTGCAGTACCCAGGGTAATTGCCGGAAGAATAGCATGTTTAAAACCTTCCCAGGTCCACAGAACGGGTCCCACCCGACCATACATAGGCAGAATCCCCCAAAGAAAACCTACTAAATAAATCAACATAAGACCCATCCAAAAGTTAGGAACACATAAACCGAATAGGGCAAACACTCTCCCAAAATGATCAAATGGGGTATTTTGCCTAACGGCAGAAAAAATTCCTATTGGAATTGCGATGGATAATGAGAGAATAAAAGAAACAAGGCTCAGCTCAAAACTTGCCGGAATTCTACGTAAAATAGTTGGCAAAACCTCTCGATTATCCCGAATTGAACGGCCAAAATCTCCCCTTAGAAGCCCCCCAACCCATTCTACATACTGTAACGGAAGGGGACGGTCCAACCCCATTGTTCGCCTTAAGTGGGCAATATCCTCAGGAGTTGCATCATCACCAAGCATCATGGCCACAGGATCTCCGGGAACCAAATGGATAAGGGAGAAGGTGATTAATGAGGCAATAAAAAGAACA
>Ga0207421_10005938_pt1 | contig 13467 bp, 10 predicted proteins | sample SodLakKL_010_SED_4_FD_187542 | JGI IMG/M metagenome (GOLD analysis project Ga0207421, IMG submission 187542) | Alkaline sediment microbial communities from Lake Tanatar, Kulunda Steppe, Russia - 8KL_010_SED (SPAdes) (version 2) | ecosystem: Environmental > Aquatic > Non-marine Saline and...
AGTGGTAAAGGGTGATGCACTCCGCTGCGGATAACAACCTAAAATAGGTATTCCGCGATCCAATTGCTCCCAATCGCGCCGCTTTCGGAAGTCCGTGCAGGCTTTACAAAGAACTCTGAAACAGGCTTCTTGATTCCAAAGATTTGCCACGAGGACACGAGGTCGCGAAGGTTCACGAAGTGTTCCCTCAAACAACCTTCGTGCTTCTTCGAGTCTTCGGGACTTCGTGGTGAAAAAGTGAGCCCGAAACCTATTTGTAGTTCAGAAGTTTTGCCACCAAAAGCCATCACCCACCCGCTCTACAATTCCCGCATTACAGCCCTGTGCTTTTTGTATCTTTGATTGCTAAGAATGATTTTAGATGAACCCATGTTCAAGCAAGGATGAAGCCAGATACGCAAAATATAAAGGAAGAAGACGCGACTGCCATTAATGGCAAGAGCGCAGCGGTAAAAGCCGTCATGGAGCGACCGCTCATCATCAGGGGAGCGCGCGTACACAATCTCAAGAATATTGATGTAACCATTCCCCGGAACAAGCTCACGGTAATTACGGGCGTTTCGGGCTCCGGAAAATCAAGCCTCGCCTTCGATACGATCTACGCTGAGGGGCAGCGACGCTATGTGGAAAGCCTCTCCAGCTACGCGCGTCAGTTTCTGGAACGTATGGATAAGCCCGATGTGGACTTCATACAGGGTATCTCGCCGGCCATGGCCATTCAGCAGAAAAATACGACCTCCAACCCGCGCTCCACGGTTGGGACCACCACCGAGATTTATGACTACTGCCGCCTGATGTTCGCCCGCATCGGCCGGACCGTTTCTCCCAAATCCGGACGTGAAGTCCGCAAGGAAAACCCCTTCACCGTTATTGATTATCTGTTTTCGAAGCTGGAAGAAAACACCAAATTCTACGTTCTTTTCGGCATACCGACCCGCGACCAGAAAGTGACCGACGAGCTGAACGTGCTTCAGGAAAAAGGCTTCACCCGTATTTTAACCGGCGATGAGTCTATTATCGATTTGAGCCGGGATGAGGTCAAGCCGCAGCAGATTAAGCGAAACGTGCATCGAGTACTAGTCGACCGGCTTGCCCTCAAGGACGACAAAGACGTGCGCAGCCGCATGGCCGACTCCATCGAAACCGCCTTTCGCGAAGGCTTCGGCACCTGCTACATCCGCATTCGAGGCGGGGAGGAATTCGTCTTTTCCGACAAATTCGAGCTGGATGGCATCACCTTTGAAGAACCAACTCCGCAGATGTTCTCCTTCAACAATCCGTTTGGAGCGTGCAAAAGCTGCGAAGGATTTGGCCGCGTAACCGGCATTGATGAAGACCGCGTAATTCCGGACTACGACGAAACCATCCGCGGTGGCGTAATTGCGCCCTACAACAGCCCCCGCTTTGTAGACAACCTGAAAGACCTCATACAGGTCTGTGCCCGCCATCAGCTCCCTATTGATACGCCTTACCGCGAGCTGAGCCGGGAAATGAAGGATATTATCTGGAAAGGCAAGGGTGAATATATTGGTGTCCACAAGTTTTTCGAAGGCATCAAAAAAGAGTTTTATAAGATGCACATGCGGATTTTCTACGCCCGCTACCGTGGCTACAGCCGCTGCCCCGAATGTGATGGATTCCGCGTTCGCAAAGACGCTCTGAACGTAAAAGTCGGAGGCCTGCACATTGGTGAAGTCTGCGAAATGACCATACAGCACGCGCACGAGTTTTTTGAGCAGCTCACGCTTACCGAATACGAGGAAGGTGTGGCCAATCAGATTTTGTACGAAATCCGCAAGCGCCTGAAGTATCTGAATGATGTGGGCCTGGAATACCTCACCCTGGACCGCCTCACCAATACCCTGAGCGGCGGCGAAGCACAGCGCATCAGTCTGGCGAATTCGCTTGGAAGCTCGCTAATCGGCAGTCTCTACGTTCTGGATGAGCCCACTATCGGCCTGCATCCGCGCGACAATACCCGCCTGATTGGCATTCTCAAAACACTGCGCGATATTGGCAATACCGTAATTGTGGTCGAGCACGATCCCGAAATGATGAAGTCCGCCGACAACATCATCGATATTGGTCCGCATGCCGGTATTCACGGTGGCGAAGTGGTTTTTACCGGTAAGTTTGAAGAGCTCAAAAAATCAAAGACGCTTACCGGACGCTACCTGAGCAACAAAAACGAAATTCCGATTCCTGAAAAGCGCCGCACGGCCGACCGCTGGCTGAAGCTTCGGGGTGCATCAGAGCACAATCTGAAGCACGTAGACGTCGACTTCCCGCTTGATGTAATCACCTGCGTTACAGGCGTGAGCGGTTCGGGTAAATCTACACTCGCGCATCACACACTTTATGCCGGCATTCAGAAGGAATTAGGCAGCTACAGCGGGAAAGTAGGCCGCTACAAAAAGCTGGAAGGGATTCATCACATCGATAAGGTTGAGATGGTTGATCAGACGCCCATCGGCCGCTCGTCCCGCTCGAATCCTGCCACCTACACCAAGGCGTTTGATGGCATTCGTGATGTTTTTGCAAGTACGCGTCAGTCGAAGATAATGGGATTCAACGCCGGAGATTTCTCCTTCAACAAGCCGGGCGGCCGCTGTGAAACTTGTCAGGGTGAAGGCACCCAAACCATCGAAATGCAGTTTCTGGCCGACATTGTTCTGCCGTGCGAGGTTTGCAACGGCAAACGCTACCGCAAGGATTTGCTACAGGTGGAATACCGCGGAAAAAACATACACAACGTGCTCGAAATGTCGATTTCCGAAGCGCTGGAGTTTTTCGTTGATGAGAACGCCATCACCAGTAAACTACAGGTGATGGAGGATGTGGGCCTTGGCTACCTGCGTCTGGGTCAAAGCGGAACCACGCTCAGCGGCGGTGAAGCTCAGCGCGTGAAACTGGCTCGTTTCCTGTCATTTAACGACAGCGGACACACGCTCTACTTCTTCGATGAGCCAACGACCGGCCTTCACTTCGACGACGTGAAGCGACTTATGATCAGCTTCAACCGGTTGATCGAAAACGGCAACTCGGTCATCATCATCGAGCACAATATGGACGTAATCAAAAGCGCGGATCATATAATCGATATTGGTCCGGAAGGCGGCTACGGCGGAGGCACGCTGGTAACGGCCGGAACCCCTGAAGAGCTGACCGCACACCCCAAAAGCCATACCGGACGGTACTTGAAAGAGGTGTTGTAATTTGGACGGACGCATGGGATATACGATATCTGATATGCGATATGCGATATGCGATTTTTGAAGTGATTTTGGGAGGGTTATCAGAGAGACCTTCGACTTTCGACCTTCGACCTTCGACTATCTTCACCCATTCAAAGATCAGCAATCAAGAATCAGAAATCAGACTTCCCTACAGCCTTCCGCTGGTGTTCTTAATCAGCTCCATATGGAAGTGAATCATCTCGAGGTAGTTATACACCCGGATGCGTTCATCGATTCCATGAACCCTGGAGCGGTCGTCGTGGGATGCCCGGATGGGCCTAAACCGATACATATTAGAGGTCAGGTTATGAAAATGGCGGGAATCACTGCCTGCGACAAAAAGTGACGGCACAACTACTGCCCGCTCAAAGTTCTCCTCTATGGTCTGCTGAAGTATTCTGTAAGGTCTGGCGTTAGTGCTGGAAACGGGCGATGGATTCCGCATTCGGGGCATCACACGGATTTCAACATCCTCGTTGTCGATAGTTCGCCTTACGTACCTGACCACATCATCGACCGTATCATTAGGGTGAATCCTGAAATTAATAACCGCACGTCCTTCGGTTGGAAGCACGTTTTCTTTGATGCCCGCCTCGAAGATTGTCTGGCCCGCCGTGGTGCGCAGTGCGGCGTTGGTAGCCGGGTTATCGCTAAGTCGCCGCTCGATTATTCCCTTGAAAAGCCAGGGGTTGTTAAACGCCAGCCGCTGTGACCACGACATATACGGAATTACAGGCTCGAACGTCTGGCGAATAAGTCCGCTGTAATTACCCGGCATAGGGTTATCGCTTATGCTTGTTAATGCACGGCCAAGCACGCTCACCACCGACAGACGCGGCGGCATGGACGAATGCCCGCCTTCATGCCTGTAGTACAATTCGATATTTACAGCTCCCTTTTTGGCCACTCCAATCATGGCCAACGGGAAATCGATTCCTTCGATGATTTCTTCGGCAATCGGGAGGCCTTCATCTACTAAAAACTCCAGCTCTACGCCCTGCTCTTCGAGATAACGGGCAATGCTTCCAGCTCCGCTGAGGCCGCCAATTTCTTCATCGTGGTTAAGGCCAACATAAAAGGTTCGCTCCGGCTCATAGCCCTGGGCAAGCAGGTGTTCAAAGGCTTCTACTACGGACATCAGTCCGCCTTTATCGTCGAGTGCGCCACGGCCCCAGATAAATCCATCGGACACCTCGCCCGAAAACGGCGGGTGTGTCCAAAGGGCACGGGAGCTTTCCTCGGCAGGGACCACATCATAATGACCAATAAAAAGCGCCGGCTTCAAATCCGGATTGCTTCCTTCCCATTTATAAAGCATGCTGTGCCCGCCGAGAATAGTAAGCTCCAGCTGCTCATTCATAAGCGGGTAGCTCTCCTTCACGAACTCAATGAAGTCGTCGTAAATGCTGTAATCGATAAGCGTGGTGTCTTCAACGGAAACTGTTGCGAACTGAATGGCCTGGCTCAGTCGATTTACCGCAGCGTCTTCATCAAAACCGTAGGCGCGCTCAACCGGCGTATCGATATCTCTTGGCGGCGGTGGCGGCAGGGTTTCGGTAGTTCCGCAGGATGCAAGAAGCAGTCCTGCCAAAAGCGCAAAAACTGGTATGGTTTGCCTCAGGGACGGTATGGGGTTTCTTTGATAGCCGATTTTCATGAACGCAGCGTCTTATTTTTCCGCTTATAATTGGTGATGTCTTTTCTACAAACCGAACACTTAAGTAATATAAATCAAGACTCAAAACAAAATAAGGAACCTCATTCCCTTTTGATTTTACTCAATTTGCTTTTTGTAAACTCATTCCTCAAATTCTTGCAGGAAGATGCCACACTTAACTAAACCAGTTTTTATGACCCGTTCTGCGATACAATCTATTCTGTTTTCACTTTTGGTTTTACTCATCCCTGCCGCGGAGATTAGCTTTGCTTCAGCTTCAGCTTCTGCAGTGGTAAGCACGCAGGCTGATGATCAGGTTGTTGTCGGCACCCGCATTGCACCACCTTTTGTTATCGAAGACGAGAACGGAGAGCTGAACGGCATCACCATTTCACTTTGGGAACATATTGCCGCAGAGATGGATATCGATTACCGGTACGAAATATTTGATATTGCCGGAATGCTTGCAGGCGTTGAGGACGGTTCCGTATACGCCGGCGCATCGGCCCTTACGATAACGGCCGAACGCGAAGAAATGGTTGATTTCACCCACCCGTTTTATGTGTCGGGGCTTGGAATTGCTACCAGCTATACGCCTCAGGGGATTTGGCAGGCGTTTATGGCCGTATTCGATCCGGAGTTCCTTTTTGTGGTAGGCCTGCTGATGCTCCTTCTGCTATTCTGGGGCGCACTGGTCTGGTATTTCGAAAGAAAAGGTAATGAAGAAGAGTTTGGCGGCAGTACGGCCGAAGGCATTGGTTCCGGCTTCTGGTGGGCAGCCGTTACCATGACGACCGTTGGTTATGGCGACAAATCACCCCGGACTCTTGGCGGACGCGTAGTTGGCTTTATATGGATGTTCGCAGCCGTTATCGTGATTTCCTTTTTTACAGCTTCGATTGCTTCAAGCCTTACGGTAACCCAGCTCGACAGCAAGGTCAGCGGCCCGGAAGACCTGCCGTTTGTACGCGTGGGTATTCTGGAAAACTCCGCTACCGAAATATACATGAATGAAGAAAACATTCGTCATCGCACCTACCCGACTATTGAGGAAGGCCTGCGCGCCGTTGAGGAAGACCGCCTCGATGCTTTTGTACATGATGCTCCTATCATCAGATACGAAACTGACCAGAATTTCCGGAATGAGGTACGCGTGCTCGGACAGACCTTTAACGATCAATATTATGGTATCGCTATTCCGTTAGGGGCCGAATACAGAAACCGGATGAATCAGATTCTGCTGGAATATATTGCTTCACCGGAATGGCGGGAGATTCAAAAACGCTACGGTGCGGATTGAGGCACAGAAACCATCACCCTGCAAAACAGACAATTACGTAAAAGCCTGAGCTCGATTAATACCATTTAGGTTGAAAACCATATGGCGTACCTACGGCACGCTACTTATTTTTTTATGCCTGTTTCTACCCATATACGGTCCCTGACGGGACCATTTGATCATCAACTTTTGCTGGATTTTTGTAGAACTATTGATCTCCGTCCCGTTAGGGACGAAATATGGGTAGAATGTGTGAGCGCCCTGCACATTCCTGTGCCGTAGGTACAGCATATAATTTGATCATGCAGTAAAGCTGCGACACCCATTAAATATTAATTTTTTTACCAAAGGAAAGCAGGTTTAAAACAAAAAACCCGGCTTCAAATTACGGAGCCGGGTTTTTGAGTTTCATACTATGGTGATGTGCAGCTGATTTGATTTGCTACATGCGCATCAGGTAGTTGAGGCCGATGTAAGCGGCAACGGATCCGAGCAGCGGTACAACGAACATCAGAATTTTTGCGCTTCCCTGAACTTTGTATGGCAACACTAAAGCAGCGCCGAGGAACAGCCAGATAAGCAGCTTAATCCATACATACAGGTTGAAATCAGATGGCTTTACGCCCAGGCTTACAAGACCAAGAAGGCCGAATACAAGAATGACGAGCAGACCGGCACCGTGCATGGCAGCAAGCGGTTTAGCCCATTTGTTATTTGCCTTTGTTCCACCGTTGAGCACATGAACTAATGTTCCGCCAAGCGCCATAAAAAGGACAAGCACACCGATAAGGTGAATAAATACGTAGGTTTCCAGACCCATACTTTTTTCCGTTAATTGAAGTTGATTAAAGTCTTTTGAAGGTCGGGTAAACTACCAAATTCCGTGCACTTTTTCTGCATCAAAACAAGACTTACCTGGCATTTAAACAGGTTGATCTCCGTATATATAACTTTTGAGCGTAGAGATTTCAACTTCCTGCTTTTTGATTACGGCTTTCACCAGATCTCCAATCGATACCATGCCCCCTACGGTGTCATCTTCTTTCATGACTGGAATATGACGTATTTTTTTCTCAGTCATAATTTTCATGCAGCTGTCGACAGTTTCGGCAGGTTTAACACAAAAAACCTCACGGCTCATAATTTCATCTACGCGGGTTTGTTTAGACGCGCGGCCTTTCAGGATGATTTTGTCGCGGTAGTCGCGCTCTGTGATGATGCCCATCATCTTTTTGTCTCTCATAACCAGAAGGGCGCCGATATTGAGATCCGACAATAGTTTCACGGCATCAAAAACCGTGGCATCGGGGGCAACGTTGTAAACATGGTCGCCCTTCGTTTTAAGGATTTCCTTTATTTGCATAAGCTTCTCCAATTTTATTGAGGTCAGTCGATTGAACACTATTTAAGTCAACGTATTACCAATAGTGCATTATTTTTTAGACAGATGCAATATATCAGGAGACAGATTTCAGGTAACAGGTTACAGTTTCAGGAGTACATTATACATTTTTCAGTTACAGCTTGTTTAATCAGCAATGAAGAATGAGAAGGAGCCCGGAGTTGATGTTGATGTTTTTGATCTCTGAAACGCGGCCTGCCTACTGAAGCCGTGGGTCGTCTTCCGGGTTGATGTACTCTATGCCCCAGGGCCCGTTTCCGTGAAGCTGTATGATGGTATCTTCTTCCACAAAACCAAACATCGGATCCCCCGGCGGCATTATGGCAATACTTCCAACCGGAAGTTCTCTTACTTCTGAACGGTCAAACTCATAACCGTGGGCGAAATACAGCGTGCCGCTTAGTACGGTAACCCGCTCATATTCGGGATGAATATGGGGAAGAATTTCGTAACCGGGCTCGAGCTTCAGCCGGAATGTAAAGGGCTCGGCTTCGCTTAAATTACCTTCGATTATAGCAATTTGGGCGCCTTCACCCATTGAGGCCACCGGGCCCCATACCAGTTCGTCGGGTGACAGCATAAAGTGGCCATCAGAGTCGTGGCCATGCTGGGCTTTCGTTTCGCATACAGCACCTGAGAGTAAAAGTGCTGCTACGGGAATTACAAAAGCGGACATCACAGTTTTTAAACACATTTTTTGGGTAATCATAGTACCTCCTTTTTTGATACATAAAAGAACGTGACCTGCTCTGCTAAAAAGCAGCAAGCAAGCCATGCTCTTATAGTTAGACAAAAAGAAATGTAAAAGTCAAATTGTTGAACTGCAACGAGATAGGCGAACAATCCTTGTTAATAAACAAAAAAGGCCGTCCGGAAATCCGGACGGCCTTTTAATTTTTTGACGCTTTTCAGAATGATAAATGAACCATTCTGAAGCTGTATAATACCTTACTTCTTCGGTGGTGTTCCGAGGTGTACGCCTTCGCCATAGGCTTCGGCTACGGCTTCCATTACGGCTTCCGACAGAGTCGGGTGCGGATGTACGGATGCGATAACCTCATGACCTGTGGTTTCCAGATCGCGGGCCAGTACCGGAGATGCAATCATCTCGGTTACGTTTTCGCCAATCATGTGGCAGCCGAGCCATTCGCCGTATTTCTCGTCGAAAATCACCTTCACAAAACCGTCGTTGTTTCCGGCAGCCGATGCTTTACCATTGGCCTGAAACGGAAATTTACCAACCTTGATTTTGTATCCGGCCTCTTTAGCGGCTTTTTCGGTAAGACCTACAGAAGCAATTTCCGGATGGCAGTAGGTACAGCCCGGGATGTTCTTGTGATTTACCGGGATAGCATCGATGCCTGCAATACGCTCGATACATTCGATGGCCTCGTGAGACGCCTTGTGCGCCAGCCATGGGCCGCCGATTACGTCACCAATAGCAAAAACGCCTTTGGCATCGGTTTCGTAGGTGTTCGGCTTAACAACGATTGAGCCTTTTTCGACTTTTACGCCGACTTCTTCAAGGCCAATGCCTTCCACGTTTCCAACAACGCCAACGGCTGAGAGCACCATATCGGCTGAGAGTTTTTCCTCACCCTTCTTGGTCTTAACGGTAACTTCCACACCGCTGCCTTTCTTGGTGACTTTCTCCACAGAGCTTTCGGTCATGATATTCATGCCCTTCTTCTTGTAGATTTTAGCCAGTTCTTTACTCACGTCTTCATCCTCTACAGGAACGATGTTCTTCTGCAGCTCAACGATAGTAACTTCGGTGCCGATGGTGTGGTAGAAATAGGCAAACTCCACGCCTATAGCACCGGCACCAACGATAACCAGCTTCTTAGGCTGCTTTTCGAGCTTCATGGCGCGCTCGGAGTTGATTACGGTTTCGTTGTCGAACTTCAGGTTTGGAAGCTCGCGCGAACGGGCACCGGTTGCAACGATAATGTTTTTGGCTTTAAGACGATCGGTTTCTTTGTCCTTGTCATCAAGGATTTTCACCTCGCCTTTTCCAGCAAGAACGCCTTTTCCTTTAACCACGTCGATTTTATTGGCCTTCATAAGGAACTGAACGCCCTTACTCATTTTATCGGCCACGCCGCGGCTGCGCTTAATTACGTTCGGGAAGTTTACTTTGGCTTCACCTACTTCAAGGCCAAAATCTTTAGCGTGATTAATTTTTTCGAAATACTCAGCGGATTTTAATAATGCTTTCGTAGGAATACAGCCAATGTTAAGGCATACCCCACCCAAATCTCTTTTTTCAATAACAGCTGTCTTAAGGCCAAGCTGCGATGCACGGATTGCCGCCACATAACCACCGGGGCCGGTTCCGATCACAACTACATCATATTCTTTTGCCATAATATCAGGTTTAAAGGAGTTAATACTTTCATTTCAATTTCAGTTTTGCAAAATAGGCATTTTAGGTGAAAATATTAAGAAGCGGTGAGGGAGGACGCAGAGGTTCACAGATTATGCCGCAGATTAACGCAAAGGTAATTTATGGATCCTGTTTACTGTTCACTGCATAACTGTCAACTGTCAACTGTCCTTAAGTTCTTTGCTCCAGAAGTACATTTCGGGCTCGTTTGGGGCGAACCCAAATCGTTTGTAGAGTGATTGCGCCCGGTTGTCGTCGCGCACCTCAAGGGTAATTTTGCAACATCCCATCTGCTCTGCCTTCTGCTCTACCGATTCCAAAAGAACCCGTCCGATTCCCCGCCCTCGGTACTCGGGAATCACAACCAAATCGTGAATATTGATCAATCGCTTTGCCTTAAAGCTCGATACGCCCAGAAAACAGTTGGCCAAACCAATCGGCTTCTCACCGGCGTAGGCCAGAATTGAAACCGCCGTCGGCATATCGTTGAGCTCATCAATCAGGTTTTCTTTAACAAACTCACTGAGGGGTTCACCCTGCCCCATAGGATCCCGGCTGTACGCATCCAGCACGTCGAGCACATCGTTTGCATCTTTTTCATTTTCGTAATCAGCTACTTTAATCTTGATATCCATTCTTAGGTCCTTGTGCCTGTTGAGGCTGTTTTTAGTTTTTTGATGACAGTGTGATGATAAACGTTTTCCGCACAAAAAATAAGACCGAATCAGCAGCTTTCGTTTCCAAACTCGTGTGAACCGGCTCTCACCAGACGATCCAGCCTTATCTCCTGACCGTCAGGAAGCCGGATAAATTCCTGCTTATCACGCGTAAAAACATCCGATATCCGTGTTTGCAGGGTGATGGGCTCCGCTGCCTCTTCCCCATTCCGGGTGGCGTCTGCTTCTTTGGAACCCGCATGAAAAACCAGCTCCACTTCACGCTTTTCAATAATGATGCGCTCCAGCTCGTCGTACAGCCGGCATGCGATAGGTTTGTAGTTCATAGTAGTGGTAGGTAGGTCGAAGGTTGTTGAAGTATGTTTGCAATTTTATCAAAATACGCATCAATATGCGAATTTGAGAGTCTTTTGTTGTCTATAGCTTTTAGTTTAGAAGCCTATCGCAACATAGTTGCATTTAAATCAGTGTTGACCTATATTGCAACTTTGTTGCATATAACCCTTATTAATTTCTCCCCAAAATGCGATTACCAGTAACTGTACTTAGCGGCTTTCTCGGCTCAGGAAAAACCACTCTCCTCAATCACATCCTGCGAAACAAAGAAGGCTTGAAAGTGGCCGTGATTGTAAATGATATGAGCGAAATTAACATCGACTCTAAACTGGTGGAAGACTCAGGCACGCTTTCACGTACAGAGGAAAAGCTGGTCGAAATGAGTAACGGCTGCATCTGCTGCACGCTGCGGGAAGACCTTATTGAGGAGGTCGGCCGACTGGCTCAGGAAGGCCGGTTTGACTATCTCCTTATCGAAAGTACAGGCATTTCTGAACCTCTGCCCGTTGCTCAAACCTTCTTTTTCGACATGCCGGAACTTCCGGTAAACCTGTCGGAAGTCAGCCGCCTGGATACGCTGGTCACTGTTGTTGATGCATCATCCTTTTACGCAAACCTGGAGTCGATGGATACGCTCATCGACCGGGGCTGGCAGGAGACCGAAGAAGACCAGCGTAACATTGTCCACCTGCTGATTGACCAGGTTGAGTTCGCAAACGTAATTCTTCTGAACAAAACCGACCTGGTATCACCCCAACAACTCGACCAGATTGAAGCCACCATCAAAAGACTCAACCCTGTGGCGAAAATCATCCGGACAAAACACAGCAACGTGGACCTCCCGGAGGTTCTTGATACGGGCCTTTTTGATTATGAAGCCACCTCCCAGTCCGCCGGATGGATCAAAGAGCTTGAGAATGAGCACACTCCGGAAACGGAGGAGTATGGCATCAGCTCTATCGTTCTGCAGGACGCCAGGCCGTTTCACCCAAACAGACTGTATAATTACATAAGGCACTACTGGCCATCTTCGATTGTACGGTCGAAAGGTCTCTTCTGGATAGCTTCGCGACCGAACATAGCCATTAACTGGAGCCAGGCCGGAGGATCTGTAAACGCAGAACCAGCCGGCGTTTGGTGGGACTCCCTCACAAAGCTTGAGCGAAATCAGCACCCGGCTTTTCAGGCTAATGAAGAGCGGATTATGAGCCGGTGGACCCGCAATTTTGGCGACCGCATGAACGAGCTTGTCTTTATTGGTCAGGATATGGATAAAGATCAATTGCAGCAGGAGCTGGAAGCATGCCTCTGCACGGACGAAGAGATTGAGCTGTATCTGCAGGGGTTTGCTTTTAATGACCCCTGGCCGGAATGGAATAGTCAGGCACAGGAAGCTTAGGCTGCTCAGGCTCATTTAATAATTATGATGATATACTCCGATGCAAGCTAAAGACTCTTCGCTGGAATGGGCCATTATAGGCGGCGGCATACACGGCACTTATCTTGCCAATATGCTGCTTACCCACGGGTACGCCTCACACAGCGACATCCGCATTATTGATCCCGGAACAAGACTGCTTCAAAACTGGAGAAAAGTCACATCCTCAGTTGATATGCAGTTTTTGAGGTCACCCGGCGTCCATCATATCGGCGCGGATCCGCTATCTCTGAAGGACTTTGCTCAAAAGATCGCCGCACAGGAAAAGCTTTTCATGTCTCCAAACGACCGCCCTTCCCTAAAGCTCTTTAATGCGCATTCCGATGATGTGATACTGAAAAACCGCCTGGCCGAATTACACTGTCAAGGTTTTGCCCTCAACATCGAAACAGGCTCCGGTCTGTCCCGAATCCACACCGGATCCGAAACTCTGAAAGCCCGAAACGTAATCCTTGCAACCGGGCAGATGGACTCCCCTTTCTGGCCGGAATGGGCCCAAAAAGCACGAATCGAGGGTGCAAACATTCAGCACGTTCTGGATCCCTTATTTAGCAAAACGGCAATACCGGTCAGCGGTGAAATCGTTGTGGTCGGTGGCGGTATTTCGGCCGTACAAACGGCGCTTTCCCTTAGCGGTGGCGGGCGCAACATCAAATTGCTTTCTCCTCACCCCATGCGGTATAATAATTATGATGCTGATCCCGGCTGGATGGGCCCAAAATACCTGAGCGGCTACAGCCGAATACGCTCATCGCGCAAACGAAGATCGGTAATCAGAGCTGCGCGCAACACCGGAACCATTACCCACGAGCTTCGCCACGAGTTAGCTCAAAGCCAAAAGCGAAAAGAGTGCACCCTTTTTGTTGATCAAACGGAGAGCTGTTCGGTAATGGCAGACAACCTGATGCTGCTCCGTCTTCTAAGCGGCGAGAAAACCGGAGCAAACTGCATTGTTCTTGCAACCGGCTACAAAAAAGAACGCCCCGGCGGCAGGCTCGTCGATCAGCTTATTGAAAGATATAGTCTTCAAACCTCAGCCTGCGGGTACCCGGAAAC
>Ga0207421_10005939_pt1 | contig 13464 bp, 12 predicted proteins | sample SodLakKL_010_SED_4_FD_187542 | JGI IMG/M metagenome (GOLD analysis project Ga0207421, IMG submission 187542) | Alkaline sediment microbial communities from Lake Tanatar, Kulunda Steppe, Russia - 8KL_010_SED (SPAdes) (version 2) | ecosystem: Environmental > Aquatic > Non-marine Saline and...
GGCGGGGATGGGTGCGGGGATGGGTGCGCGTGGGCGGGGATGGGTGCGCTTGCGCGGGGATCGGGGGGCGGGCCGCAGATGGGGCCGAACCGCCCTGCAGGCAAGGGGCCGGGGGCCCTTTGGGAGCATGAAAGGTGAGGGCAACCTAACCTTCCAAGACTGCGGCAGCCGATAGTAGGTGAGCCTAACCGAAGCTTTTGCTGGGACGGTCATCGTCCCGACCCGCGCCAGCGACCGCTGGCGGCTCCCGATCCGTGTGGGCGAGGGCCCACCATGGAGGACCTGCAGTGCGTGATCTCTCTCTGCGTGCCCGCGCGTTCATCGGCATCACCGCCGCGTCCCTGCTCGCGTTCGCCTGCGCGCCCGACCCCGTCGACGATGTCCCGGTCCCTGATTCCACCGGGGACGTGGACGTCGAGGATGAGGCACCCGGGCCCATCACGGTGTACTCCGGACGCAACGAGGACTTCGTCGGGTTCATCTTCGACGACTTCGAGTTGGCCACCGGCATCGAGGTGGCGGTCCGCTACGGCGACACCGCCGAGCTCGCCGCCACGATCGTCGAGGAGGGCGAGGCCAGCCCCGCCGACGTCTACTTCGCCCAGGACGCGGGTGCCCTCGGGGCGCTGCAGGATCAGGGCCTGTTGACCGAGCTCCCCGAGGACATCCTGGAGGTGGTCGAGCCGACCTTCCGGTCCCGGGAGGGCGAGTGGACCGGCACGACGGGCCGGGTCCGCGTGCTGGCCTACAACACCGACAACGTCGATCCCGCTGAGCTGCCTGACTCCGTCTTCGACCTCACCGAGCCCGAGTGGCAGGGCCGCGTCGGATGGGCGCCGACCAACGGCTCCTTCCAGTCCTTCGTCACCGCGATGCGGCTGACCGAGGGTGAGGAGGTCGCGCGGGCGTGGCTGGAGGGGATGCTGGCCAACGACGCCGTGGAGTTCCCGAACAACACCGCGATCGTGGAGGGCGTCTCCCGTGGCGAGGTCGACCTCGGTATCACCAACCACTACTACCTCTACCGGTTCCTGGCCGAGGACCCGGAGTTCCCCGTCGACAATCACTACCTCCCCGGCGACATCGGTGGATTGGTGAACATCGCCGGCGTCGGGGTGCTCGCCTCCAGCGACGCCGAGGAGGCCGCCTTCGAGCTGGTGCGGTACCTCCTGAGCGAGGAGGTGCAGGTCTTCTTCGGCCAGAACGCGGACACGATCGAGTTCCCCGTGGTCGCTGGCGTCGAGGCGCCCGGGCTCCCGTCGCTCGCCGAGATCGACCCGCCGAACGTCGACCTGTCCAACCTGGAGGACCTGCAGGGCACACTGCAGCTACTCCAGGAGGTCGGGGCACTGGCCTGAGCGAGGACGTCGTCGACGGAGCCCCACCCACCGTGGCCGAGTCCCCACCCACCTGCTGGTGTCGGTGGCGGCCGGGTAGCGTCGCGCGACGATGAGCGCTCACCTGCCGAGCCCCGGCGATCAGCTGACCCGCCCGGTCCCGGAGCGTCCCACCCGACGCTCCGGGACCCGGCGGGTCGCGGGCATCCACCCCGCCGTCTGGGTGCCGTCATTGCTGGTCGCAGCCGCGATGCTCCTGCCGGCGCTCTACCTCGTCCTCGCCACGGTCGAGCTCCCACCGGCACGCATCTGGGAGATCGCCACCGACCCCGCGACGCTGCGCCTGGGCGGGCGAACGTTGCTGCTGGGGGCCTCGGTGACGGCCGCCAGCCTGCTGCTCGGCATCCCGCTCGCCTGGCTGACCGTCCGCAGCGACCTGCCGGCCCGCCGGTTCTTCGCTGTGGCCACGGGTCTGCCCCTGGTGATCCCCACCTACGTCGGCGCCTTCGCCCTCGTCGGCGCGTTCGCTCGGGGTGGGCTGGTGGAGGAGTGGTTCGGCGTCGTCCCACCCGCGCCATACGGGTTCTGGGGCGCCTTCGCGGCGCTGACCCTGTTCAGCTTCCCCTACGTGCTCATCACCGTGCAGTCCGGCCTGCGGGGGATCGACCCCACGCTCGAGGAGGCCAGCCGGCTGCTGGGCAACGGGCCCGTGCGGACCTTCCTGAAGGTCACCGTGCCGCAGTTGCGCGCCTCGGCCGCCGCGGGTGGCCTGCTGGTGATGCTGTACGTGTTCTCCGACTTCGGCGCGGTGTCGATCCTGCGTTACTCGACCTTCACCCGTGGGCTGTACCTGCAGTACCGCGCCGCCTTCGACCGCTCGCCCGCCGCACTGCTCGGGCTGCTGCTGGTCGGAATGACCATCGTCGTGATCGTGCTGGAAGCCCGCGTCGCTCGTGACCGCGGGGGACAGTTCGGCGCCCGCGGCCCCACCCGGCCCGCCGCCGCGGTGCCCCTGCGGGCCTGGCGGTGGCCGGCCGCCGGGCTCTGCTCGGTGGTCGTGCTGCTCGGCCTCGTCACCCCGGTGACGGTGATCGGGTTCTGGCTCGTGCGGGGGCTGCAGGCCGGTGAGCAGGTCAACGTCGCGCTGGGCCCGGCCGGGCGGAGCATCCTGGCCGCGGGGCTCGGGGCCCTGGCAGCCGTCGCCGCCGCTCTACCCGTGGCGATCTGGTCCGCCCGGTCCTCCTCCCGCATCGCCAGGCTGGTCGAGCGGGCATCCTTCACCGGCTACGCGCTCCCCGGCATCGTGGTGGCATTGGCCCTGGTCTTCGTCGGGATCCGGTTGGCCACCCCGCTCTACCAGACCCTGGCGATGCTGGTGTTCGCCTACGTCGTGCTGTTCCTGCCCCAGGCCATCGGCGCGATCCGGACCTCGCTGCTGCAGGTCAACCCCAACGTCGAGTCGGCGTCGCGCGTGCTCGGAGGGACGCGCCTGACGACCCTGCGCCGGGTGACCCTGCCGCTGGCCCGGCGGGGCGCGATCGCGGGTGGGGCCCTGGTGTTCCTGACCGCGCTGAAGGAGCTGCCGGCCACCCTCCTGCTGGCGCCGACGGGGTTCGACACCCTGGCGACCCGGGTGTGGTCGGCCACCGAGGAGGCGTTCTACACCCGGGCGGCGGTCCCGGCCCTGTTCTTGATCCTGATCGGGTCGGTGCCCCTGGCCATCGCCATGATCCGGGAGCGCCGCGAACGCTGAACCAACGCTGAACCTCAGGCGTGCACGTCCTCCGAGGACGACGGTGGACGGGCCGGCGACGGCAGCGCCTCATCGGCGTGGTCACCGTGCCGGTCGAAGGCGACCACGGGGCCCGCGACCTCGAGCCGCACCCGGTCGCCCCGCGCCAGGTCCAGGCCCGGTCCGCGGCGCGAGCGCAGGCGGTAGCCGCCCTCCACCTCGACGGTCACCAGCTGGTCGTGGCCGAAGTAGGACAGGGCGGTCACGAGACCCGGCCCGTCCTCGGCGGGCCGCAGGCGCAGCGACTCCGGACGGACGACCACGGTGACCTCGCCTGCCCGCAGTGCCCGGTCCGTCGGCAGCCGACCGATCGGGGTGTCGACGAGGTAGCGGCCGGCGCGGCTCCCGGGGAGCACGTCGGCCTCACCGACGAACTCCGCGACGAAGCGGGTCGCGGGTTGGGTGTAGAGGGTCTGGGGAGCGGCGACCTGGTGGATCCGGCCCTGGTCCATCACCGCCACCAGGTCGGCGAGCGACAGCGCCTCCTCCTGGTCGTGGGTGACGAACACCGCGGTCTGCTCGGCGGCGCGCAGGATCGCGCGCACCTCCTCACGTACCGTGGCGCGGAGCGAGGCGTCGAGGTTGGAGAAGGGCTCGTCCAGCAGGATCAGGTCCGGCTCCGGCGCGAGTGCTCGTGCCAGGGCGACCCGCTGCTGCTGCCCGCCGGACAGCGCGGTCGGCAGACGCTGGCTCAGCGCCTCCAACCCCACGAGCGACAGGGCCGAGGTGACGCGGGCGGGCCGCTCGCTCCGTGGCAGGTGACGCAGGCCGTAGGCGACGTTGCGGGCGACGTTGAGGTGGGGGAACAGCGCGTAGTCCTGGAACACCATCCCTACGTTGCGTCGCTCCGGGGCGAGCGCCACCCCCGGTCCCGTCACCACGTGCCCGTCGATCTCGATCACCCCGGCATCCGGGTCCAGCAGGCCGGCCACCAGCCGCAGCACCGTGGTCTTGCCGCAGCCCGACGGTCCCAGCAGCGCGGTCAGGCTGCCCCGTGGCACCTCGAGGTCCACGTGGTCCACCGCCACGGTGTCGCCGTAGCGCTTGGTCAAGCCGGCGCAGCGCAGCGCCGGGAGGTCTGCGGCGTCGGGACGCACCGTGCCTCCGGCATCTCGGTCGGGGTCTGGGGACGCTCGGCCCCAGGGAACCAGGCCGGACGGCCGTGCGGGACACGTGCGAGGTTAGGCTACCCTTCCCCCAGGGTCCGGCGTCGGTGCCTGCTTGCTCTGGACCCCCGTTTCGAACCGCTCCCCGCTCCCGGATCCGGAGAACGACGTGGCAGCTGTCCTCCACGACGCCGCACCCGGCCACCACCTGCACGAGGTCGTCGACCCCGAGCGGGTCGCGAGCCTCGTCACCGAGGTGCTGGAGATCCTGCTCGAGCACCACGAGCTCGGTGAGCCCGTCGGCGCCACCGTGATCGCGAGCCGGTTGCCCGTCGACCCGGCAGTGGTGGACGCCGCCATCGTGCAGCTGCTGGACCAGGGCACGGCGGAACTCGTGGGTGATGCCAGCGAGGAGCGGCTCCAACTGAGCGTCGACGGACTGGATCGGGCGGTGACGGCGGTGCGGCGCCACCGGCTCACCGAGCGGCTGCTGTCGGACGTGATCGGCCTGGAGTGGTGGAAGGTGCACCACGAGGCTGAGCGGTGGGAGGGTGTGGTCTCCGGTGACGTCGAGGCCCGGCTGATCGAGTTGCTCGGTGACCCGGGGACCTGCCCGCACGGCAACCCGATCCCCGGTTCCCGCAACGCGCCCGCTCATCCCGATGCGATCCTACTCGCGGACGCGCCCGTCGGGCCTGTTCACGTGCTGCGCATCACCGAGACCCTCGAGGGCGACGACGAGGCCCTCCAGCTGCTGCAGAACTGCGGCTTCATGCCGGGCAAGGACGCCGAGGTGCAGCGGATCGAACGCGGCTGGGTCCAGGTCGCCGGTGCGCACCACGACGCGGCCCTCCCTCCCCACGTCGCGGCCCACACCTACGTCGCGCCGCGCTGACCTGACCTGACGTGGCCTGGCCGGTCCGCGGACGTGGCGTTGCGCCGCGGCCTGGCTGGCGTGCTGCACGCGCCGCTGGCTGGGTTGGGGAAGTGGGGCCTCGGTTTCCGGGGGTGGGGTTCCCCAACCCGGTGCGGGGTGCCGGCGGTGGCCGGGTGGGGTTGGGGAAGGTGGGCCCCGGTTTCCGGGGCTGGGGTTCCCCAACAGGGGGGAGCGGGCGGTGGCCGGGTGGGGTTGGGGAAGGTGGGCTTCGGTTTCCGGGGCTGGGGTTCCCCAACCGGGGGGAGCGGGCGGTGGCCGGGTGGGGTTGGGGAGCTGGGGCCTCGGTTTCCGGTGGTCAGGTTCCCCAACGCGGGGGCGCGGGGGCTGGCGCGGGGGTGCTGGCGCGGGCGCTGATCCGGGCGGCCGTCCTCCCCGTGCGGCTGCGGGCCCGCGAGACGGGCCCAGGGGGGACGACGGGTACCGTGGGAGCCATGAGCGCACTCGAGGACCATCAGGGCGACCGTCGCGGCGTCGTCGTGCTCGGCGACCGCGTGCTGGTCGCCCCGCCGGAGGACGCGGAGCGGCGTTCACGCGGCGGCATCGTGATCCCCGCCACCGCCCGCTCGGTGGACCGCAAGGGCATCTGGGGGCTGACGATCGGGGTCGGGCCCAACGTCCGCCAGGTCGCGACCGGGGACGACGTCCTCTACCTGCCGGAGGACGCGATCGAGGTCGACATCCAGGGTGAGCCCTACCTGATCGTGCGGGAACGCGACATCCATGCGGTCGCCTCCCACCAGGCGGACAACGCGACCGGGCTGTACCTGTGAGTCTCGCGGCCGGCGCCGCCGTGGGCCCGCCGCCCGGGATGCGCGTCCGCCTGTCCTCCAACGAGTCGCCCTTCGGCCCCTCGCCCGCGGCCGTGGCGGCGGCCGGCGCGGTGCTGGCCGAGGCCCACCGCTACCCCGATGACGCCAGCTCCGCCCTGCGCGCCGCCGTCGCCGCCGAGGAGGGGCTCGCCCCCGAACAGGTCGCGGTCGGCAACGGCTCGGCGGCGTTGCTGATGGACCTGATCCCCGAGCGCTGCGCCGGTCACCCCGACGCCGAGGTGGTCGCTTTCGAGCGGTCCTTCGTCGTCTACCGCCTGGCCGCCCGCAACGCCGGCGCCCGCTACGTCGAGGTGGCGACGGGCGGACCGGCGGTCGGGGATCAGCCCGGCTACCAGCGCGACGTGGAGGCCCTGCTGGACGCCGTCACCGACCGCACCCGGGTCGTGGTGGTCGACAACCCGGCCAACCCGACCGCCGCCCACGTCACCGGTGCGGCGCTGCGCCACCTCGCCGACGGCCTCCCCGACCACGTCACCCTGATCGTCGATGAGGCCTACCACCACTTCGCCACGGGTCAGGACCGCTACGCCCGGGTGGGCGCCCTCGAGCTCGAGCACCCCCACCTCGCCGTGCTCACGACCTTCTCCAAGGCCTACGCCCTGGCGGGGCTGCGGATCGGGGCGCTCCTCGGACCCGCCGAGCTGGTCGCCGCCACCGACGGTCGTCGCCCGCGCTTCAACGTCACCGCGCCGGCGCAGGCCGCGGCGATCGCCAGCCTGGCCGACACCGACCACCTCGCCGCCACCGTCGCGGGCACCGTGGCCGGCCGCGAGCGGTTGTCGGAGGGGCTCGCGGCCCTCGGCATCCCCCACTCGGCCGGGCTCGCCAACTTCGTCACCGTGGAGCTCGGCACCGACGCCGGACCGGTCGTGGCCGCCTTCGCCGACCACGGCGTCGGGGTGCGGGCGCTGCAGCCCTACGGCCTCCACGAGCAGGTGCGGATCACCGTCGGCACCCCCGAGGAGGTCGAGGCGGTGCTCGCCGCGGCCGCCGCGGTGCTCAGCGAGGTCCCGAGCCGGGCGTGACCACCGAGCCGCGTCGGTACCTTGCCGGCACGTTCCCGATCCCGAGCGGAGGACCTCGTCAGGTGTCCCGTGGCCCCGTCCGGACCATCGCCCGAGTCCTGCTGGTGACCGCTGTCCTGCTGGTCGGTGGGGCAGCCTGCACCGACAACAGCGGCGAGGTGGTCGACTTCGGTGCGACCCCGGGGGAGGACGCGCCCCGGGTGCCGGCCGACGACGGCGTGGACGTGTTCACCGTCGATCCTCCCGAGGCGGTGCCAGCCGTCGACGCCCGGCTCGTCCCGGGCGGTTGGCCCGAGGCCGCCGCGTTCATCGCCCGGGAGGCCGAGGCGGGCAACCCGACGCTGGTCAACATCTTCGCGAGCTGGTGCGGGCCCTGCCGGGCCGAGATGCCGATGCTGCTCGAGGCGCGCGACGCCAACCCGGACGTCACCTTCCTCGGCATCGACCACCTCGACCGCCTCGAGGACGGTGAAGCCTTCGTCGAGGAGTTCGACATCGACTTCGCCACGATCCACGACCTCGACGGGGACGTGGCCTTCGCCGTCGGTGGCCGCGGCATGCCGACCACCGTGGTGTTCGACCGTGACGGGCGGTTGGCGGGTCGGGTGGTCGGGGAGCTGACCGAGGTCACCCTGGCCCAGCTGCTGGACCAGGTGCGGTGACGGCGGACCTGACGCGGCGACCGGTCGCCCTGCCGGACCTGCCACCCGAGCTCGAGGTCCGTCGCCGCCGGGTGGCGGTCGCGGACGGGTCGCTGGCCGTCGCCGAGCTCGGTGCACCACAGGCGCCGGCCTGGGTCCTGGCGCACGGGATGGGATCCTCGGCCCGGTTCATGGCGGCCGCTTTCGCGGCCCCGGTGGTGCGCGCCGGGTGGCGCCTGGTCGCCTACGACCTGCGCGGGCACGGCGCCTCCTCACCGGCCCGCCGCGTCGAGCAGCACCACCTCGACGTCCATGCCGCCGACCTGGCATCGGTGGTGGCCAGCGTCGCCGGGCCCGTGACCGTGGTCGGCGGGGTTTCCCTCGGCGCCCACGCGGCGGTCCGGGCGGCCAGCAACGGCGTCGTGACGGAGATGGTGCTGGCGTGCCTGCCGGCCTGGATCGGGACCGCCACCCCCGGCCGGGGGCCGCATGCGGCCACGGCAGCCCGCATCGCGACAGAGGGGACCGCGCCCATGATCGCGGCGCTCAGGACCGACGAGGTGCTGGCGCCCTGGCTGCGGGCGACGCTGCTGGCCGACTACCCCCGCCACGACCCGGCCAGCCTGGACGCGGCGCTGCGGTCGCTGGACGGGGCCGAGGCGCCCAGCTACAGCGAGCTCCGAGGGCTGCGGTCGCCGCTCGTCGTCCTCGGCTGGCCGGACGACCCCGGGCACCCCCTCGCGGTCGCACGACGCTGGGCTGACCTCGCGCCCCGCTCGTCGCAGCTGACGCTGACGATCCGCTCCCTGGACGTCGCCGTGACCCGTCTCGGAGCGGCGGCGGTCAAGGCGACCGGGGCGCACCGTCGGGTGGGCTCGCGAAGGTGATAGGGGTGTCGAAGGCGGCGCGACGACCGGCGCGCCGCAGCGCCCGGAGGATCGGACGCCCGGTGACAATGACCAACGTGGCGGTGAGCACGGCCCGAGGGACGTCGAAGCCGAGGGAGGTGACCAGGGTGAAGGCCAGGAACCGACCCAGGTTGTCGAGGACGGGGTCGCCCGCCACGAAGGCGATGCTGCTGGCGTTGCCGATCACGAAGGGCCAGAAGGACAGGTTGAGGGCGAGGCCGTAGGCGAGTCCGGCGACCGCGGCGTAGGCCGCCAGCATCGCCAACTCGGCCCGGCCCCGCAGCGCGGGCAGCAGCCCGGCCCCGGCCCCGACCCAGGCCGCGCCGAGCATCTGGAAGGGCAGCCATGGTCCGACGCCGGCGGTGAGCAGGGCGGAGGCGAACAGGGTGACCGCACCCAGCACGAAGCCGAACCCGGGGCCGTAGGCCCGGCCGGCGAGCACCAGCAGGAAGAAGACCGGCTCGAACCCGGCCACCCCGGTCCCCAGCGGCCGGAGCGCCGCCCCCACCGCCGCGAGCACGCCGAGCATGGCGACGGTCTTGGCGTCGATGCCGCCCTCGGCGAGCTGTGCGAGCACCACGGCCAGCAGCAGCGGCAGCAGCAGGGCGAACAGCAGGGGAGCGTCGGTGGCATGGGCCAGCCCACTGCCGGGCTGGGCGAGCAGCGGCCAGCCGAAGGCGATCACCCCGACCGCGGAGACCAGCAGCAGCGCGGCCAGGGAGCGGGGTCCGAGGCGGAGCTGCCCTCGGGTCCGCAGGCTCGGCGGGGTGGGCGGGGTCGGCAGGGTCGGCGAGGTGGCCGGTGTGACGCCGTCGGAAGGGGTCTCGACCCGGCTCACGAGGCCACCTCGAGGCTGGCGCTGACCTCGTCGACGGTCAGCCACGGCAGGGGGGCCACGACCTTGGCGATCTGGGGCGCGAACGCCGGTGAACCGACGACGACCTCGCTGGTGGGCCCGTCGACCACCACCTCGCCGTCGGCCAGGACCACGGTGCGGGAGGCGACCGCGGCGACCAGTTCCACGTCGTGGGTGGCGAGCACGACGGCGCGCCCCTCGGCGGCGAGCCGGCGCAGCAGGGCGACGAGCCGGCGCTTGGCGGTGTAGTCCAGACCCCGGGTCGGCTCGTCGAGCAGCACCACGGGTGGGTCGCTGATCAGCTGGATCGCGAGCACCAGGGCGAGCCGCTGCCCCTCGGACAGGTCGCGGGGGTGGCGGTCGGGGTCCAGGCCGGGCACGAGTCCCTCCAGCAGCGCGGCGCAGCTGCCGCTCGGCAGGCCGGCGTCGCGGTCCGCCGCGTCGCACTCGGCGGCGACGGTCTCGGCGTAGAGCAGGTCGCCGGGCTCCTGAGGGACCAGCGCCACGTGGCGGACCAGCTCGGCGGGGGAGAGGCGCACCGGATCGTGGCCGGCGACGGTCACCAGGCCCCGGTCGGGTGCGAGCAGGCCGGTCCAGGCCCTGAGCAGGGTGGACTTGCCCGCGCCGTTGCGACCCATGACGGCGACGACCTCGCCGGCGGCCACCGCCACGTCCACCCCCCGCAGGGCGACGGTGCGGCCGTAGGAGATGGCGAGGCGGGCCGTGCGCAGCACCGGTGGCGCGTCGGTGACGGGCACGACCGCGCGGGTCGGGGTCGGGAGGTCGGCCAGGTCGCGGCGCAGGCCGGCGGCGCGCCGGCGGGCGTCGCGGATCGTCAGCGGCAGCGGGGACCACCCGGCGAGCCGGCCGAGCTCGACGATCGGCGGAGCGATGGGGCTGGTCGCCATCACCTCGGCTGGGCTGCCCACCTCGATGGCGGCGCCACCGCCCGGCAGGTAGACGATGCGGTCGGCGAAGGGCACCACCCGTTCCAGGCGGTGCTCCGCCAGCAGCACCGTCAACCCGAGGTCGTGCACCAGACGGTGCAGGGTGGCCAGCACCTCCTCGGCGGCCGGGGGGTCGAGCGCGGAGGTGGGCTCGTCGAGCACCAGCACCCGGGGGTGGGTGGTCAGCACCGACCCGATCGCGACCCGCTGCCGCTCCCCGCCGGACAGGGTGTCGAGGGGTCGTGCCCGCAGATCGGCCAGGCCGAGCAGGTCCAGCGTCTCCTCCACCCGCCGGCGCATGACCTCGGGTGCGAGCCCCAGCGACTCCATCCCGTAGGCCAGCTCCTCCTCGACCACATCGGTGACGAACCCGGCCCGGGGATCCTGGCCAACCACGCCCACGACGTCGGCCAGCTCCCGCGGCGGGTGGTCCGCGGTATCACGGCCGTCGACGGTGACCCGGCCATGGAGGGTCCCACCGGTGAAATGGGGGACCAGCCCGTTGATCGTGCGCAGCAGGGTGGACTTCCCGGACCCGGTCCGCCCCACGACGAGGCACAGCTCGCCCTCCTCGATGCGCAGGTCCACCCCCGACAGGGCCGGGGTGGCGGCACCGTGGTAGGTGACGCCGACGCCGTCGAGCTCGATCATGCGGCCACCTCCGACGAGGGGGACACCGAGGTGGCGGGTGGCTCGACGGTGCGGTCGGGCCGCCGTCGTGGCTGCCGGCGCGCGGCGGTCACCATGACCGGCGGCGGGGTGAGCCAGGCGGGCAGCAGCGCCAGCAGGATGCCGACGGTGGCGGCCGGGGGCAGCGGCACGGCGAGCAGCGGCCAGGGTGCCGGGTCGAGGGCGCCCGGCGCGGTCAGGGAGGTCGCGATCGTGCCCGCGGCCGCCGTCACCCCCGCGGCGGCGGTCAGCCACTCCGATCCGATCCAGGGGTCCGGCCGGTAGCGGGTCCGGGTCACCCCGGCGCCGGCGGACCTGAGCGAGGCGGCGGCGACCACGATCCCGAGCAGCAGCGTGGGCAGGCCCAGCGCGGCGGGCCCCGTGCCGTCCAGTAGCCCGTAGAGCCCGACCAGCGTCCCGCCGAGGCCGAGCAGGGTCAAGGTGGTGGTCAGCCGGCGGGTCCGGACCGGCACCGTGGCGCGACGTCCGTAGCCGCGGGAGTCCATCGCCGCCGCCAGGGCGAGCGAGCGTTCCAGAGCATCCTCGAGCACGGGCATCGCCACGGTCAGGATCGAACGCAGCCCCCGGTCCGGGCGTCCGCGCAGCCGCCGGGCGGCCCGGATCCGCTGGACCGAGGTGACCATCGACGGAGCGAAGGACAGCGCGACCACCACCGCCACCCCGACCTCGTACAGCGCGGCAGGGACGGTGGCCAGCAGCCGCTTCGGGTTCGCGAGCGCGTTGGCGGCGCCGATGCAGGCCAGCATGGTGGCCAGCCGGAGCCCGTCCACCAGCGCGGCGGCCAGGGCGGTGTCGGTGATCGGCCCGCCCAGGCTCACCCCGGCCGCCCAGGCTGGCAGCCCGACCTCGGGCAGGTCGACCAGCACGGTGCCCGGGGTCGCCGTGCCGAACAGCGACTGGGCCACGACCCGGATCGCGATGACGACCAGCCCGAGCTTGAGGAACACCACGAAGGACCGCGCCCACGGCGCGTCCGACCGGCGCGCCGTCACGACGTGACCGGCCACCGCCAGCACCAGCAGCAGCAACCACGGGTTGGTGGTGCGCGACGCCGCGGTCGCCAGCCCCAACGCCCACAGCCACCACGCCCCCGGGTGGAGGGCGCGCGGCGGGGGCGGGGACCGACGGGTCACGAGGTGGGTCCGGTCCGCCGCAGGCGCTGCCGCCAGGTCAGGCCGGCGATCCCAGCGAGCAGCCCGAGGCCGACCACGCCGCCCACCGGCAACGGGTCACCCCCGTCGGAGCGGTGGCTGGCCAGCGCCGTCGTCGGCTCGTCCTCGGCTGCTGGACCGGTCGCTTCGTGCGGCTCATCGGCCGCGTCGGGGAGCGGGGTGTCGTCAGCCGGTGGGTTCTCCCACTCGCCGGTGATCACCGGGTCGGGGCGCCAGGACGGCGCGCGCCCGGCCTCCTCGTCCCCGACCTCCCCGCGGCTGTCGTCGGTCGGCGTGGTGGCCTCGTCCGGGGCAGCCTCCTCGCCGCCGGTGTCCTCCGTGGCCGACCCATCGGGGTCGGAGGCGGGGGCGCTGGGCTCCGTCGCCGTGCTGTCGGGTTCCGCGCTCCCGGAGCCACCGCCGTCGGTGTCACCACCGCCGTCCCCGGAGCCGGAGGGGCTGCCGCCAGCGGACGAGCCCGCATCATCAGCGGCGCCACCGTCATCGTCCGCGTCGTCGTCGGGCTCCGCCGGTGGTGGTGGTTGGTGCTTCGGCGGTGCCGTGCCCGGTGGGGCGGAGCCGTCACCGAACCGCCATCCTTCGACGCTGCCCTGCGGGGGCGTGCGGTTGCCGGCACCCACGGTGGCGTAGGTCCAGGACCCACCCGGCTCGGCGTACCAGTAGGACCAGTAGGCACTGGCCGGCGCACCGTTGCAGGGATCCGGCCGCGCGTCGATCGTGCACACCATCCCCGGGATGCGGGGCACGAAGGCGTAGGTGTGCCCGGCCTGCTCCAACGCCGCGAGCCCGGTCGCCGGGCTCTCCGTGGCACAGCGGGTCGACAGCGACCCCCCCGCCGCCCGGGCGTCGACCACCACCCAGACACCCTCGCAGGTGTCCGCGACCGCGGGGGGTGCGGCGGGGCTGGCCAGCGTCAGCACGCTGGCCAGCACCGCGACGATCGCGGCGAGGTGGCCGGCCCGGGCGCGGGTGGTCATCGGGGCTCCCGGCGCTGCTGCAGCCCCGTCACGATCCCGCCGGCGAGCAGCAGGGCGCCGAGGAGGAGGGTGAGCACCTGCCAGGCGGGTACCGAGGGCGACAGCCCCGAGTCCACCCTGGTCGGACGGGGGATGTCCTCCTCCTCGGCGGCGGGCTCCTCGTCGACCTCCTCGGTCGGGGTCTCGCTCGGCTCCTCGTCGACCTCCTCGCTCGGCTCCTCGGTCGGCTCCTCGGTCGGCTCCTCG
>Ga0207421_10005940_pt1 | contig 13463 bp, 8 predicted proteins | sample SodLakKL_010_SED_4_FD_187542 | JGI IMG/M metagenome (GOLD analysis project Ga0207421, IMG submission 187542) | Alkaline sediment microbial communities from Lake Tanatar, Kulunda Steppe, Russia - 8KL_010_SED (SPAdes) (version 2) | ecosystem: Environmental > Aquatic > Non-marine Saline and...
TGCATTTTTAAATACAGATGGGGGCATATTATTGATTGGAGTAAATGATCAAGGAGAGCCATTGGGATTAGAAAAAGATGGCTTTGAGAACAATGATAAACTGCAACTTCATTTAGTAAATCTTGTAAAAGATAAAATGGGTTCAAAATATACCAGATTTTTTGATATGTATATAGAAGAAATTGAAAATAAAGATATTCTAAAAATAAATTGCAGACCAAGCTTAATTCCTGTATATCTGAAGCATAACAATGAAGAAAAATTCTATGTTAGAATGGGGCCAGCTACAAATGAACTGCAGGTTAGCGAAATACATGAGTATATAAAAGAAAGATTTATATAGAATTTAAATCTAGCACAATATTTTTTGCTTAAATAGAAATTTCTAATGATATATGATTTAATAGTCAAGCCTAGTCTATAAAAGTGTGTAAATTCCTCGGCCACAATATCAAGCCTATGCCACTGAGCTATTATCAGCTGCCCTGTCCTGGTTAAATAAGTCATAGTAATCATCCATATCCTAATATTTTCTGTCAGCAGATCATTCTCATCATATTCGATATAAGCATTGGTTGATTATTTTTATTAACAGCAATTATATTAACAGCAATAAAATTTTTGCAAAATCTTAAAACCAGACAGGTAACGGGAAGTTCTTGTTGAATTCTACTTTTAGTACTTTTAAAATTAAATTTCGGCTTTATCCCGACTTTAATTTATGTTTTCCGGGATAAAGCTTTTTTTGTTAAACATTTATTTCGAAATTCATTTTAATCGGTTTTATTTTCAAGTTCTGCAGTTATAGATTGTTAATATTTTATATTCTGACCTCAGAGGTGATTATAATGGCCGGTAATTTTACTTTCTTAAAGGAGAAGTGGCCTGAATTAAGCGAAATGGCAGGTATAGCGGAGGAAAATTTATATTGCGATCCCAATACCACAATATTTAAACTGAGACTGTTTGCCGAACAGCTTGTTGATTATATGTTTGCCTATGATGAGCTAGAAGAACCCGAAGAGAATTCACTTTATAATAAACTTAAACTTTTGGAGAGAGAAGAATTAATTGATGGCAAAATAACAGATATTTTTCACGCCCTTCGCACTGAAGGAAATAAGGCTGCTCATGAGGATTATAAATCACTTGAAGAAGCTCAAACTTTGCTTTCCTTAAGTCATAAATTAGCGGTGTGGTTTATGCAGGTATATGGAGACTGGGATTTTGAGCCAAAAAAATTCCGGATACCCGAAAAAGATGAACAGGATGATTTAGAAAAATTAGCAGAGAAATATGATGAAATCATTCAGCAGCTTCAGAAAGAAATTAAGCAGATTAAAGAGAGCCAGCGGAAAACAGTTGATTTAGATCAAAGAATTGAAAAAAGCAAAAAATATGGCGATCAGCTAATTTTCAGTGGTGAAGAGAATAAGATCATCAGCTTTTCTGAGGACAGGGAGGGTGATATTACAGAAGTTGATTCTGCCTATAAATTTATTACTACTGACATTATTGATCCTGAAAGCCAGCAAAATTATGTGCAGGCCTGGGGTTCAGTTCGAAGGGCATTTAGCGGCAGACAGTGTGTTGCTTACTGGAGATATCCTCTCTTTTCTAAAAGAGGAGAAAGCAGGAAAGAGCCGGATATTATTATTGTCGATAAGAAGATGGGAGTTATAGTTTTAGAGGTCAGAGAATATCAGCTTGAGAATATTGTGGAAGCTGATGATAAGAGCTGGAAGTTTGCAGATGGCAGCACAGCCAGTCCTCTATATGATGTGGAAGACCAGTTCTATGCTCTGCGAGGTTTATACCAGAATAATAGATCGCTTCGGAATATCACTGAGAAATACGGGATTATTCTGCCAGCGATAAAAGAGTCAGACTGGCAGCAGAAGAACTTTTATGATGAAAATATAATTTTTTCTGATCAGCTTGGCAGCAAAACCTTTTTAAACAAAATATCGGATTTCAAAGGGACAGGTAGTGGACATGAGCTTGATAATGAAGCCTGGAATGATATTTTGCTGGCGTTAACCGGTCAGGTGACCTATAGCGAAGAAGATGCTGCCGGGGGGTCTGGTGAACGCTTACGGGAAGATGAGGAGTCAGGTTCTCTGGTAAAAACTATTACCGGTTTATTTACTGGGAAAAATAACAAGAACAAAAAGAAGAAAAGAAGTCAGGTTAAATCAATTATCAAAGAAGATGTTTATGAAGTTGATATGCAGCAGGAGATTATTGGGAAAACAATACCACCAGGCCCTCAGAGAATTAGAGGGATTGCCGGATCAGGCAAAACTGTTTTGCTGGCTCAAAAAGCTGCTCACATGCACCTCAAACATCCTGATTGGAAAATTGCTCTGATATTTTTTACCCGCAGTCTTTATGATAATGTTTTAGGCGAAGTAGACAAATGGTTGAAGAGATTCAGCGGGGGTGAAACTGACTTTAATCTGGAAGAAAACGAAAATTTGCAGATCCTTCATGCCTGGGGAGCCAAAGATCAGCCTGGATTCTATAGTAAGATGTGCCGCGCTCATAACGCTAAATTTCTCCATGCTATGAATAAAAAACTGGGAGATGGAGATCCCAATGAAAAATTGATCAAAGCTTGCAAAATTCTATTAGAAGAGGTCGATCAGATTAAGCCTATCTACAATGCTATTTTAATAGACGAAGCTCAGGACTTAATTGTTGATGATAAGGAACTGAAATACGAAGACAAACAGCCCTTTTACTGGCTGGCATATCAGGCTATAAAACCCAACACTAATGGGCAGGGGAAAAGACTTATCTGGGCCTATGATGAAGCTCAGAGCTTAAATTCTCTCAATGTACCAACTGCTCCGGAGCTATTTGGCGATAAACCGGAGTTTAGGAGAATGGTTAGCGGATTTCACGAAGGCGGCATTAGAAAAAGCGAGATTATGAATAAATGCTATCGGACTCCCGGACCGGTTCTAACAGCAGCTCACGCCATTGGCATGGGTCTGCTTCGACCAGAGAGAATGCTGCGGGGTTATACCACTCAGGAAGATTGGGAGAACATTGGATACGAGATTCTGGAAGGCAGTTTCAATCCTCCCGGCCAGAAAGTAATACTGCACCGTCCTGATGAGATGACCCCCAACAGAGTCCAGGAACTCTGGCCTGAGGAGATTGTTAAATTCAATAGATATAATTCCCGGGAGGAAGAACTAAAAAAACTGGCAGAGAAGATAAAATACAATATTGATGTAGATGGGTTGGAGCCTAGTAGAGACATCCTGGTTATTGTTCTTGGCCATCCTCGGGAAGCTTTTAATTTAAAGATAGAAGCGGCTAAAGCAATCAGAGCTGCCGGAATAGATATTTATATCCCCAAATCGTTGAAAAATAACATTTTTCGTCCTAAATATCCCAGTGTCGATCCTGATAAATTTTGGAATGAAGGTGGGGTAACAATTTCTCATACTTTTAGAGCAAAGGGCAATGAGGCCTATATGGTCTATGTTATAGGACTTGATACAGTTGCTGAGGATGAGGATAATTTTACTTTGAGGAATCAACTATTTGTTGCTTTGACTAGAACCAAGGGCTGGCTTGAAGTCAGCGGAATTGGAGATTATCCTATGTATAAAGAATTTGAACAAGTCCTTAAAAGCAAGGGTACCTTTGAATTTACTTTCCGCCGTCCCTTAGCTGAAAAAATCAAAAATAATGAAACTGGTTCCGATACAAAGACTGCTGGCAATAATAATAATTCTAAAGCTAAAAAGAGCAGCAATGACAAAAACTCAAGGAAGATAAAAGTAAATGATGTCGTGGAATTAAGCACGGGTGAAAGAGCCAAAGTTATTGCTAAAAATAATAGCACCTTAACAGTGAAGATTTCTGGAAACAAGAAAAAGCAGGTAAAGGAGAAAAATTGCGAATTTATAAGAGAAGGTAAGCAGTATTATTAACTGCATACTGGTCTGAGTGAGGTAGCAGCAGTATTATTGCTTTTGACAAGGGCATTCCTGCCGAAAACCTCAGGTTAGATAAATTTGAAGGAATAGGAGATTAAAAAATGTTAAATAAAAAGAAAGCTATTGTGTTAAGTTCAGGAGGCCTTGACAGCACAACTTGCTTAAGTATTGCTTTAGATCGAGGTTATGATGTTTATCCCATGTCTTTTTTTTATGGGCAGAAGCATTCCAGGGAAATAGAGCAATCAAGATTAATCAGAGAAGAATTAGGGTTACCTGAAGAGAATCACTTTTTTATTAAAGTTGATAATATAGGACAATCTGCTCTAACTGACAAAAGTGTTGCCATATCAAATGATGATATTGAGAGTATTCCTGACACTTATGTTCCAGCTAGAAATATATTGTTCTTAAGCTATGCAATAAGCATTGGTGAAGAATTAGGGGTTGAATCTGTTTTTATTGGTATATCTAATATTGATTATAGTGGTTATCCGGATTGCAGGCCAGAATTTATTGATAAGTACCAGGAATTAATAAATATAGGAACAAAAAGGGGAGTAGAAAATAATCCAATAAAGATTAAAGCACCATTATTGAATAAATCTAAAAAAGAAACTATTGAAATTGGTTTGCAATTAAATACCCCTTATCACCTAACCACAACTTGCTATAATGGACAAGAAAAAGCTTGTGGCGAATGTTCTGCTTGTAAAATCCGGCTTAATGCATTTGCTGAAATTGGAATAGAGGACCCGATTCCTTATCAAAATCCCAACTAAACAAATTTCTTTATCACCTCTAAATTTGCTTGTTTAAGTAAACTTTTAGTTAAATGATAATAATTATGTAATGCTCTGGCATTAACAGCTTTTGCACCATATAATTCAAATAATAAATTGGGGTTTTCTTGACAGACAGGACAATCACAGTCTAGTGGATTTTTTAGAGTGAGAGAATAACTCTTACTATTCTCTGCTTTGGAGATTCCATAAGTTCTAAAGGGGTTACTATAAAATATTCCTTTGTAAATGGCGGCCATGGCTGGCCTGGAAGAGTCAATAGAATGGACATTTAACTTAATTAAATTTTTCATAATATCTAATCTGCTAATTCCAAAAATGTGCAATTTACTTCCTGGAATTATTTCTAGCACATATTTAATACGATTTATGATTTCTTCAGAAGAATATAGTGGAGCTACCGATCCCAGACCATAGTAATGAAAGCCGATATTTTTTAACTCCCTAGCACAATGCTGGATTGTACTTTTATTATTACCCTGGATTACACCTAATGTTTTTAAGTTCTTATATTTATATAAATCTCTTCTATCGAATAATTTCTTGAATTCATAGGCATTACCCATTGTCTTTTCAATTGCTATAAATGTTTTCCTATGTGAGTAATTGGATGGTGAAATTGGGTTATCTAAATGGCAAATAATAGCCGGAATATTAATATTTTTCAAAATAGTAATTTGTTGATCTAAAATTTCTCTTTGTAGTGGCAGGTCTTCATTTTTGGATAGATAGAAGAAAGAACCACTATCAATCATTAAACTGTCTGGCATATATGCCCATTTATCAACTATTGATTTATTTTTATATAAACTTGTTGGGCTAACAAGCATATTAGTGCTATTAAAATAATAACTATAGACAGGGTCACATCTTGACCAGGAAATATAAAATTTCATTTTTTCCCCTTCCTATTTAAATATTTATATGATATAATATATTATATCATAATGATTTATATATTTAAAGTATTTGGAGGGGGTTTTATGCTTTTTAAAACTATTTATGGGCCTGAAGTAAAATCAATTTATTTTTGGATACTTAAATATGGGCCAGTAGAAAATCAAGATCTATATCGTATATTTTTAACTGTGAAAAATAACGAATTTTCCTCTCCTGCTAACCTATTAGATGCTCTTTCTTTTTTAAAAACTGCTGGATTAATACAAAAAAAAGATAAATATTGGCTTCCCTTAATAAATCTGGATGAGGAATATTTCTTAATAATTTTAATTAAACATATTAGAGAGCTGCATTTAGGCAAAAGAAAAGCAGAACATGCTCTTGATCCTTATTTTTTTGGCATTTTAAATGATTTATTTATTATTCAAGATATTGTTTTTCGTTCAAATATATATAATGATGCTAATTGCCTCGACCCACATCTTAACTTCAGCAAAGAAAAAATAAATGCCTGGAAAAGAGTAATTGAGTTTTTAGGATTAGGCAAAAAAGGCTTTAAAGGAATTCATATTGTTTATGACCCAAATATGATCTTAAAAATAATTAACTTATGGTTAGATCAGCATGAAGGACCTTTACAAGATTTTCTGCATAATCATTTAAATGATTATATTCCCTGGGAAAATAAAAATAAAGAGATATCTAAATCTTTAAGCTTGAGTTTAAAATACCTTGAAAGCAAAATGTTAATAAAACTTGAAAGAAAACAGGATCTCCCTAAGAAAAGTTATCAAGGACTAAATAACACAAATTGGATTAGAAAGGGGTGGTGAAATGAAACTGCCCTGTTTAGATAAAAAGGGTTTAAACATATTTTCTATTACAGCTGATCAAAGAAATAAACTTGGAAATGAATTATTTCTGAACACCCATTTTCCTATTAAATATCATAGGTTCAAAAATCAAACATTATCTGACATTTGGAATGAAGATAAATTGTTTTCTGAGTTAAGTTATGACACAGAAAATAATATTAGAAATAAAGTATTTATATTATATGGAGCGGCTGGTTCTGGCAAATCTGAAACAATGAAATGGCTGGAGATCAAAATTAATACTAGCCAAAAATCAAGGGTGATTTGTAGAATATCTCGTACGGAATTGGATCCTTTATTAATCTTGCAAAAAGTTAATTCCTTTGGAGACCTGGAAGTAAACAGAAGTTTAGTTTTAAATAGGACTAAAATTGAAGGTAAGCCAGTTACCCTTGCTAATAATCTGATTTGGAATTCCTTAAGCAATTTGCTGGATATGGATGAGAATATTATCCCTATAAGCTATAAACTTCGTCCTATTGTTGAAAGAAATATAAAAGAAAGTTTTGAGAAATTCAAAAACACAAACGAACTTATTGATAACAGAGTTGAAATTTTTTCTATAGAAGATTTAGAAAAAGCTATATCTGAAAGTGATATTTTTGTTGAACTGGATTATGAAAAACTGAGATACTATCTGGTAAAGCAGTTTGAGAAAGAAATTTTAGGAGAGTATGATTTTATTGAAAGCCTTAAAAAAATTGGTAAGTATTTGGAAAACAAAACAGGCTCCAGGCCTCTCCTGCTAATTGATGATTTAGTTCAATCAATGAATATTTATTCTAATGAACTTCTCAATTATTTTATCACCTTTGGTGAATGCTATTGGGATGTAGTTATTGGCTTAACACCGTCCTCTTTCGAAGATAGCAAAAGAGGCAGAAAATTATTGACCAGGATTGATAACTTGGATACTTTTGATGATAGGGTAATTAAATTGTGGTTATCTGACTATGCTGGAGATAAATCATATTTTTTAGATGAAGAAACTATAGTAGAATATGCCAAAAAATATATAGTAGAATATAAGAAAATAAATGATAAATCTTGTGACACCAATTGTCCTAGTTATCGTAATTGCATTTATTTGCAGTGGGGTAATGTTGATGATGTAATTTTTTCTCCTTTTAATAAACATCTTATTTCTAGAATATTCAATAGTTTACCTATAGGCAAAGGGAAGGCCAGGCAATTTATTGAAATGGCAGGCAAATATGTTGAGTCTCTTCAAAATAATGAAACTATAGAATTTTTTAGAAAAAATATTGTTAGAGAAAAATTTGTTGATATTGAAGATGAAAATATAAGAATTTTTGTCGAGTCATTGATGCCTTTAGATTTGTTTGCTGAAAAAATCGAGGTTTCATCTCAGTTATTAACATTGGGAGGATTTCAGGGATGTAATGATCTAATGGCAAGTGTACTAGATTTTAATAGAAAAGATATTTGTAAGAAAAAAATCAATATGAATAATCAACTAGAAGAGAACTTACCCAAGCTTAAAGTTATAAGAGATTGGTTAGAGGATAAAGTGATTATAAATAAAGAATTATTAAAACCTTTTAGAAACTCATGCGCTCAATTAATTAAGGAGTTTAATGATCCTTTGGAATTGAAGAGAATTTCCACATCAAAAAAATGGAGCACTATTAAACGCAATAAACGCTTGGAAGGCTGTTATCTGCCTATAAAAATAGAAGATATTGATAAACATAAAGGAATTGAAATCAAAAAAAATATTGGATTTCAAGCCTTGAAAATAGCTGCTCTAACTGATATTGAAGAAAACCAAGAAAACTTAAACAATATACTTGAAAATTTTGAAGTCAGCAAATTAATTTTCGCAGCAGATGATTGGAAAGCTAAATGGGAAAGATCATTTCTGCAAATCTTTCATGTTAGTTTACAGGAGTTAGCATTTTTATTATATGTGTTTCGCTTACATACCAATGGCACTAACAAATTACCAATAATTATTAGGGATAATTATAATATTGAAAGTCTTGCTAGCCTGCCAGGAAATTGGAATGATAAGGTCAAATCTCTAAGCAAGAAAGAATTATTTTTTATAGACAATCTATTCTTAGACTGGTTTCAAATCAGAAGCAACTTTTTTGATTCATATATTATTCAGAGTTATATAGACAAATATCCTGATATTTTTTCAGTTATACAGCAATTGAGTTTGATTAAACCGGAAAAAGTTTCGAAAGATTATAGGCATAAAAACCATTATGTAAAAGATATTTTAATTAGTATAATTGGCTTTATTAATAGCTATAAAGAAGCTTTGGAAAATAAGAAATTTATTGCATTTTGTGATAGCAATATGGAGATTATTAAATATTTAAAATGCTTAACTAAAAGCGATATTAAAATAATATATAATGAGATTGATTGTCTTATTGATCAATTTTTGCAATCAGATTTTCGAACAAGAACTCCTGATATACCTTATATTGATCAAGCAAACTTTCAAACTTTAGATGATGATTTCTATCCTAAATGCTTGAAAAAAATTACAAAAGATATGCAAAACCCTATTTTTATCTGGCATAAAGAAATACATGATTTTTGGGAACAAGTTTACCAGGAAGTTCAGAGAAAATATTTGAGATTAAAGAGAGAAATTCCGAAAAAACTGCTGGGGGAAACCCTGGAAGTTGATAAAGTTGGTGAAAGTATAAACACCATGGCTTTTAATAATCTTAATGTAAAAGGGTCTTTTAAAGAATTAAATATTGTCTCAAATAAAATCAACGAAACATTTGAGTTAATAGACCAAATTAATCAAAAAATTTATTATGATAACATGTTTAAGTACTTGGAAAGCTTGCAGCTAGAGGGTTATTTATCTTTCTTTAATTCATTTTCAAAATTACTTTCAGATAAAAATCAAGATAAACTAAATTTCTCTTATTATAAAAATATATTAGAAGATTATCTGGCATCTCAAAATCATATTTATTATGATTTAATTATTAAAAATAATGATCTTGCTAAAAAGGTGTATATTTTATCCGATTTAAATTGCTTTGAAAAACTAAGCCAGGATATAGGTAGAATCATTGAGAATAAAATAAACATTTATAAGCTTTTGGTTGAATCTAAAGTAATTAATGTGTATTGGGATAATAAATATGATTATTTATTAATGAAGCTTAGTAAAGATAATTTTATCTCTGATATAAATGAACATGAAATGACATCAAATGAAATTAAAAATTTGATCAATATTTGTCAAGAAAAACTGCTTAATACAAGCAATAGCATTAGTTACAACTTAAGATTATTGTTAATTGAAATAGCAGATAATAGTTTTGCTTTAGAGGATATTAATGAAGCAAATTTAAAATCATTACAAGAAATTATTATTTTATTGCCAGATTTGTTCAAAAAATTTCAATTAGAATTGAATTAAAAATTAATTCGCTGTTTTCTTAATCGAAAAATAATTTTCCTATTTGAATCTTGATATTTATTAGGATATAATTGATTTTAAGAAGATGAGATATTTTATTTTTATATAATGGGGTCTTGAAAAATGCCAGATGAGTTGAAATGCAAATTGGGGAAAAGAATAAAAAAGCTCAGGGAAATGAAAGGCTTATCTCAGAGGGAGTTAGCTGCAAAAGTTGCTAAACTTAAAAAAACGCGAACCAGCAATGCTACTATCAGTGAGGTGGAAAATGGCAAAAGAAATTTAACCATTGAATCACTTTCATATATTGCCAGAAGTTTAGAGGTAAAGGTGGAATATTTATTTAAATTTGATGATCTTGAACAGGAAACTCCTAACATCTTGAAAGAAATACATAGCGAGTTTAATCAGATACCTGAGTTTATAATAGAAATATTCACTTTTTTATATAACTTAGGTTTAAGATTTGAGGATAAGAATGATTATTTGTATCTCTGGTTTTTTATTAAGACTTTAATGCAAAAAAATGAATAAAAGATTTGGGGGAGGATTTAGATGCAAAGGGATTTCACAAAAGAAGAGAAAATTTATCTTTTTTTAAGCGGCACTTTTGTAGCTCTATTGGTACTTAGCAACATTATTGCAGTAAAAGTTATTGAAATTGGCGGCTTGATAGGGCCTGCTGCAGTCATAATTTATGCTTTAACATTTGCTATTTCTGATACCTTAGTTGAAATTTGGGGCAAAAAAAGAGTAAAATTTATTATTAAATTAGGTTTTTTTATAAGTATTATATCTGCTATTTTTATAAGATTAGCTATCTCATTACCTTCTGCTCCGACTTGGGAGATGCAGCAGGAGTTTGAAATGATTATGGGGGCAAATCTTAGGATAGTAATAGCCAGTATGGTGGCATATTTAGTTAGCCAATATCATGATGTTTGGGCCTTTCAATTTTGGAAGAAATTAACCGGAGGAAAATATCTTTGGTTGCGAAACAATTTATCAACGGTGGCATCTCAATTAATTGATACAGTTGTTTTTATAATTATTGCATTTTATGGAACTGGAAACCCCATATTATCTATGATATTTGGCCAGTATATTATCAAATTAATAATTGCTATTTTTGATACCCCCTTGGTATATTTAGCGGTGAAATTAACAAAAGAAAACATAAATATACCAATAGATTCTTCTATAAAACCTGGATATATTAAAGACAAGTAATCAGGAGGGGGTTTTTTGATGAAAACGCTTGTTGTTACATCATGCACCTCAAATAAAATAACAGATGCAGAGGATAAAATTAAAAAGGAAGATTTTAAAAGAAATAAAATAGTTAAAGAACCCGAAAAAAAGAACACTTACAAAGCTGTTAATTTGTATGCTGGCCGACAACACCTTCATGTTAAGGAAGGTGTTTCTCTTTTGCGAAAAATATATGGAAAAGAAATAGTTGATCTCAAAATTATTTCTGCCAAATATGGACTTATTGATGAAAATAGGGAAATCTGCCCGTACAATTTATCTTTTAGTAACATGTCTGCAGAAAAAATTGATAACTGGTCAAAAAAACTTAATATAAACGAAGAGTTAGATAAAATAATTCAAAACTATAAATTGACTTTTTTCTTGCTTGGAGCTGACTATTTGCGTTCTTTAAAATTGCCTCTGGATAAACTTAAATCTGATCAGCATTTAATTTTTCTAGCCAGCAAAACAGGCAAAAAATATATCCCAGATCATCAACAGTATTATTATTTAGAGGTCAGTATTAATGATGCTAAAGATTATGGCAAGAATCTGATAGAGTTAAAAGGATATCTCTTTAAGTTGTTGGCCAGGGAAATATCTTCTAAGGACAAAGATATCCTTGCAGAAATCTACAAAAATCCTGATAAACTATTAGATATTATAAAGAAATATAAGAAAAAATCAAATCAGATGAAATTATTTTAACATTTTAAAGGAAGTGTTTGAATGGTAGAGATAATTAAGTCTAGAGAAAATTATGCAGCAAATTATGGCCAACCTATGTTATATTATATACCCGAATGGGATGATAGAGTAGACCCTAATTATGATTTTATCAATGACAAACACACTCCCAATAGAGATCCTTATTCTAATGATGTTTACGCTCATGAAATATATGATGATTCTATTTATGATGGCATTTTGTTATCAAAGACAAATGCTGAAACCTCCAAACAAAAAAGAGAAAAAATTTTGGAAAAAGGTGTTCATGAATTTTTGCGATTCCCACAGGAAAAACCAATTATGGGAGACTGTGGGGCTTTTAGTTATATCAATGAGAAAGAACCACCCTATGATACTAAAGAGATTGCTCAATATTATTCTGATTTAGGGTTTGATTATGGAGTTTCAATTGACCATTTAATTGCAGGTGAATATGCCAGAGATAAAACTGAAAGGAAGAGGAGATATAATTTAACTGCAGATAATGCTGAAGAATTCTTAAGAGTTTATCAGGAAAACGACTATGATTATGTTCCGATTGGCATAGCGCAGGGTTGGGATTGTGATTCTTATAAAGAATCTGTAGCTAATTTAATTCAAATGGGGTATCAATATATAGCTCTTGGCGGACTGGCAAAAGCAAATACCAAAGAAATAATGCCAATTTTACAAAGCATCTGCCCATTAATAACCCCTAACTTAAAAGTGCATTTATTTGGAGTTTCGAGATTAAATACAATTGAAAATTTCAGGAAATTAGGCGTTACATCCTTTGATTCAGCAAGTTATTTAAGGCGAGCATGGTTGAGTTCAAGTAGTAATTATATGACTATAAATGATGAAAAGTATACTGCAATTAGGATTCCCCAGGTTGATAGGGGTAGAAAAATAAATTCGTTAGTAAAATCAGGCTTAGGCTCCAAGGAAGATTTCAAAGTATTAGAGCAAGATGCCTTAAAAGCATTAAGAGCTTATGATAGTGGCGAAGCATCTCTAGAAGAAACCTATCATGCTGTCATGGATTATGAAGAAAAAGTTCAAAAAGATACTGGTAAATATAAAGTCAAGAATAGACTTGATAAAAGCGATCAAAATTTAGATGAATTATTCCAAAAAATTCAAATAATAATAGATGAGTTCAATAAATATAAATTGATTAAAAAGAATTTTGATGTTAAGAGATTTAATACTGCAGATAATATATTTGAAAAAATAGTTGTATTGTATGACTTAACAGAGGCAATAAGTGAGGAAAATGGATTAAAAAATACACTTGAGGAAACAGGTGGAGTTAGCAATTCTGAATTTAAAAAAGTAAAAGATATTTTTTCGCCTTATCATAAATCAGTCCTTGCTGTAGCAAGACATGCAGGCAAATACAGAAAAACTTTAAGTGACAAACCTTGGCAGAAATGTGAATGTAGAATATGTCAAGAGATAGGGATAGAAGCGATAATATTCAGAGGAAATAATCGAAACCGTCGCAGAGGATTTCACAATACTTATGTTTTTTATAAGCAATTTC
>Ga0207421_10005941_pt1 | contig 13461 bp, 12 predicted proteins | sample SodLakKL_010_SED_4_FD_187542 | JGI IMG/M metagenome (GOLD analysis project Ga0207421, IMG submission 187542) | Alkaline sediment microbial communities from Lake Tanatar, Kulunda Steppe, Russia - 8KL_010_SED (SPAdes) (version 2) | ecosystem: Environmental > Aquatic > Non-marine Saline and...
AGACAATAATTGCATCCGGTTCTTCAAAAGCAGGATCGATATAGACGCTTTGTTTTAGACCCTCGATATTGCTATAACCAATTACTGACTCGCTCGGGTCAGCCAAGCCTTTCTCAATGAAAATGTTGTTTCCGTTATTGGCCAAATTTGCTCGAAATATCGAATTTTTTATATGAACGCCGCCTCCATGGGTCAACGAGACTGCTCCTCCTTTTTCGGCCGAATTGCCAATGACAGTACAGTTTTTAATGTTAGCGGTGCCCCTAAAACAATTTAAAAACCCTGCATAAAGGTCGGCATTATTAGACAATATTCGGCAATTGCGAAAAGTCGCTATTCCTGCATCTATCTCGGCGACACCGCCGTCTGATGCATTATTGCCAATAATCAGGCAATTTATGAAAGCAGGGTGGCTTTGTTGTCCTACCCATATTACACCGCCCCATCTTTGTGATGAGTTATTCTTAATAATGCAATTGCGGAAAAGCGGTGAACTGTTGTTTGTGGTAAATATTGCCCCTCCATCTTGACCAGCAAAACCGGTAAAATTCCTTATTGTAATGCCCTCTATTACAGTATCAGGGCCTTCTCCGCTCTCGAAGGTAAATGCCCGGCCTCGCTGGTCGTTAGGATCCATCACCGTTGCCGACACTGTGTCAGGACAGTCAGGGTCACTGCCGCGTATTGTTATCGCCTTGCCGCTGGGGTCTATATTCATATTATCCAAGCCGCTGTAAATACCGGGCATCAGTATAATCACATCCTCGTCGGTACTGCGGCCAACGGCCTGGCTGATAGTCAACAGCGGCTCAAACTCGGTGCCTGCTGCCGAATCATCGCCGGTTTCAGGGCAAACATAGTAAGTTTCTGTTGATGCGGCAGGCGTCAGGCAGACAAACAGCATAATTGTTACAGTTGATAGAATTAGTTTTAGTCTCATCATCATTCCCTCTTTATTCTTGTTTATTTTAAGTTCCCAACCCCGTGAAACTGTGCATACGCCAGCTTCCAATTCCGTCCCACCAGAAAGTAAGGTAGTCTATCTTAATGGTCGTATTATATTTTTTTTCGACGGCATCGAGCGTCATTCTGCGTAGTTCTTTCATGCATTCAATACCGCCAATTTGCCAGGCCCTAACGCCTGACTCGATAATTTCGTGCTTTCTTTTTTCAATGTCATTGTGCCGGCCTGCGAATACAGAGGCCAGAAAATCCGCCTGTTGTGAGAGCAGGTTGTGCCATTTTTCCAGGTTCCGCTGTTCAATTGCCAGAGCTTCATCCAGTAATTTCTTTCGCTTTATCTGGTTTTGTATTTTCTGCTGCTTCAGCCGGGCCAGTCTTGCGGCTTTTTGCTTTCGACTGGCTGGAATGACTACCGGCTCCAGAGCCGTTGTCAGCGGATCTACAAAAATCCAAAAAGCAATCGTCGCGATAACAGTGGAAAATGCGGCCGTACTGAACATTTGAGAGAGGCTGTCGAAAAGACCCAGGCATCCGAGTATCCCGGCCAGGCCACCAAGAAAGGGCGTTACCACATACAGTCCGAGGTAATAAAAGCTGCTGGTCAGCGGATGTTCAGCTTCGACATCCTGTTTTTTGTCTAAACCCTTAAAAACAGCATACATATACACAAGAAGCAGAAAACCCATAAAAACCGCCGAATGACCGGAAAGCGTAAATATGGCCGAACGGCTAAAGCCGGCCTGATGCAGTGCCAGTATAAGAAGGTAGCCTACGCACACGAAAAACCAGAATATGCCGCAGGCATGCAATATTCTCAATATTTTGCTTGTTTTCATTGGCTATCTACTACGGTTTAATTGCCGGTCGAGCACGCCCAACTAAAGAAAAACTATAAAAGTCGGCAACTAAATTCAGTTATCAATACGCTGTACCTGCCATACAGTAGAGAAAGCTCTGCCGACAGGACTGAGGAACTCCTCAAGCACCAAACCCACAGCCGCCAGAGGTGTTGGCGGTACATAAACAACATCGCCTTCCTCCAGTAGTACATCCTTGCTGGTATCGCCGTGGACTATCATATTCTGGTAATTAACTTCAAATATTCTCGGATCTTCCTGCGGATTTTCCGACGGCCTTACGATCTGTGTCCGTTTATCCCAGGCCATTGATGTCGGCTGAGCGTCCGAAATCGCAAACAAAACGGTATCTCTGCCTGTATACATCTTTGGCCCCGGCCGCTGCACCTGACCTAATACATAATACCTTTTGCTCTGATATGCCGATATGCGCACATCAATAGGCCTGTCGCCCGGTAATGTGTAAAGCTTTGCGGCTTTCTCCCTGATGATATCTGCAAGCTGATCGGGTGTGTTGCCGGCAGCGATAACCGGTCCTATACCCTCGAAGCTGACCTTGCCGTCCGGCCGTATCCGCTGTCTTTGCTGATGCAGCTCAGGGACCTGACTGGCGTGAACCTCAACCTCATCAGGCGGCTGTAGTATATAGTCATCTGCCGTAACATCCACCTCATAAGGCTTGGTGAACGCCTTAATATCCTCAGGGCGAGAAGAAAAGCATCCTGAAAAGATGAACATAGACAATACAAAAGCGGCAACCGGTAACCCTTTGAAATATTTCATAGCAAATCCTTTCCCGTTAGAATCCTTTGCTGAAAGATACTCTCACTGCACTAAATCCCTTTTCGACAAGAACCAGTCCGACCTTAACACTTTACAGTATAGTAAACAAACCGTCAATGTCAAGATTTATCTGCCCTCAACTCGCAACGATACGAAGCACCGAATATTATAGGACCTGCTGATGCAAATGGAAATTGAAATACCCAAAATGTGATATTGACATCCTATTTTAGGGGCTGTATATTAGTAGCTCAGAGTTTTTTTGAAAGGTGAGCAAGTGAATTTAAAAGGAATTGTTCTTGCAGGGGGAACCGGATCGAGGCTGATGCCTCTTACGAAGGTTACGAACAAGCATCTGTTGCCGGTTGGTGAAAAACCGATGATATTCTATCCGATAGAGAAATTAACATCTGTTGGTGTCGAGGAGATTCTCATTGTAACCGGTGTTGAACATATGGGCGATGTAGTGAACCTGCTCGGCTCAGGAAAAGATTTTGGCTGTCGATTTACCTACAAGGTTCAGGATGAGGCAGGCGGAATCGCCCAGGCACTCGCCCTGGCAGAGAATTTCGCCAATTCTGAGCCGCTTTGCGTTATTCTCGGCGATAATATCTTTCAGTCTTCGCTTACCGGTTGTGCACAGAAATACCTCAAACAGGGCAATGGCGCCAGACTCCTTCTAAAAGAGGTTTCAGATCCCACCCGCTTTGGTGTTGCTGAAACCGAAGGTAACAAAGTGCTCCGCATCGTTGAAAAACCAGCCGAGCCTAAATCAAATCGTGCCGTAACAGGTGTATATTTCTATGATGCATCCGTTTTTGACATAATACGAACCCTCAAGCCATCAGCCAGAGGGGAGTTTGAAATTACCGATGTAAACAATGCCTACATTGCTAAAAATCAACTCGAATGTGATGTTATGCAGGGCTGGTGGACTGATGCGGGAACGCATGAATCACTTAAACGAGCCAACCGATTAGTTACGCAGGAGCCACCGGAATGACTAAAAAGATATTGCCCTTAAAGGTGGTTTTTGTAGATGAAGGTCTTATAGTTCGCGGCTCTAAAGAGCTTATCCATGGCGTCAGCGCACGGCGGGGAAAAGTTATTCCAGACCAGAGGGGCCGTCTGGGAGAAATCATGCGAGCTGATGATCCTCGTTTTGAAAAATTCGGTCAGGTCTATTTTACCACCACATATCCCGGGGTAGTAAAGGCATGGCACTTTCACAAAAAACAAACCGATAATTTCTATGTTGTAAAAGGCACAGTCAAAATTGCATTATATGACCAGAGAGACGACTCACCAACAAAAGGCCAGGTCAATGAAGTTTATCTCGGTGAGCATTGCCCCGGTCTGCTGACTATACCACCGGGAATTCAGCATGGCTGGATGGGCGTGGGCAACACCGAAGCTTACATTCTGAATATCGTCTCGGAAATGTATGATTATACCAGTCCGGACGAATATCGCACTGATCCTCACGATAATCACATACCCTACGAATGGGCGCGAAAGGATGGTTAACAGCTCAGTAACAATCCTTGGCGGTCGCGGTATGCTCGGCTCTGACCTTGCTGATCTCTGCCGCAAAACAGATATTGAAACACTCGTACTGGATTTGCCGGAATTTGATATTAACGAAACTTCTCAGCTTGAGGCGGCAGTAAAAGCTTCGCCATTACTGGTCAACTGTGCTGCCTATACCGATGTAAACAGGGCCGAGTCCGAACAAGACCTTGCCAATAAGGTAAACGCCCAGGCCGTGGCAAACCTTGGCAGTTTCGCCAGAAAAGCAGGCACCTGGGTACTGCATATCAGCACCGATTTTGTATTCGACGGCAAACTTGACCGCCCATATACCGAACAGGATACGCCAAATCCCATAAACGCCTATGGGCGCAGTAAATTGGCAGGTGAAAAACTGTTGCTGGAATCGCAGTGCCCAGCCGCGATACTGAGAGTAGAGTGGACTTATGGCAAAAACGGCAACAATTTTGTAAAAAAGCTAATACGCCTTGCTGAAAATCGCAAAGAAATTTCAGTTGTTGATGACCAGGTTGGCTCACCTACGGCGACCGTTGAGGTTGCAAAAGCTATTATCGATTTGCTTAAACAAAAACCGCACGGGCTTTTCCATTTCGCCGGCTCCGGTTATGTAAGCCGTTTTGAAATGGCGCGCTTCATATTCGAAAAATTAAAAATGGATGTCGAAGCCATGCCATGCAAAACAGCCGATTTCAAATCACCTGCGCCGAGACCGCTTAACAGCAGATTTGATTGTTCAAAAATAAGCTCACTGCTAAGTTTGCCAATAAAACCGTGGCAGGAACCTCTGGAAAAATTCTTAAAAGACACAGGCTGAATTACTTTGGAAGTGTCGGTCAAGCAAAGAATCAAAAAATCTATCCTTGAGCTATTAGCGAATCCGTAAAAAGATTTGAAAGAATAAAGAGGTGGCCAAATGTCAGTCGAAAATATCAAGCAGTGGCAAAAGGCATCGCAGCAATTAGCGTTTGAGGCGGCCGAGGCTGCTGTTAGTGGTTATTTGAATCAGTTGGGCGGTTCATCTCTGCCGTCATCTGCAGAGATCGAAGCTGCAAATCGTGAAGCAGAATTGATTTTGAAAAAAGAGATATTATCAGGAAAACGGATTTCCAAAATCAGTCAGCAGTTTTCCGCTCCAACGGAAAAAGTAGATTCGATAAATTTGGCTGTCCGAAGTATTCTGCCCGGGCTTAATTTGCCTGCTCCTCAGGTTAAAGAAGAACTCTCTCCGTATCGAATTGCATTTGCGGCGGCAGCGGGTGCAATTGCCGGAATGATGATTTTGACCCCTTTATCGCGGCTTCTTCTGGATATGCAGGATGTGGGTACTTTTGTTGGGGCTCCTCTGGGAGCTTTTTTAGTGGCGATGGCTTCATATTACAGTGCCAGGTCAAAAAAAATACGCATATTTTTGCTTGGCGTACTTGGCGCCGGCACTATATTCGAAATGTGGCAGATTATAAGCCGAGGAGGTATTTTCAGGCGAATATGGAATCCGCTGGGACGCCGGAGATCGGCAATAAAACGAATTTTTATGTTTATCGCTGTAATGGCAATAATATATGTCTCAAAAGCACATCCGAAAATTGACCGACAACAGCACGAAAAAGTGATTCGCGCGGTTATTGAGCAATGGTTAGCAGCGGCAGTGCTGCTTATCGGCAGTCTGGGCTCTGCAAAAAATGAACCGCCACAAACCCGCGACAAAGAAATACTAAGCCGTATTTCAAGAAAAATTATTGAATTAACCCATGTCCCATACCAAAACCTTGGTGCGGGAGTTGAAGAATTGTTTCAGGAAATGAAAAATCTCGGTTTCGAGATACCTGAAAATCCTGAACAATTTGTCTGGTCCAATGACTCGCATACGCGCTATAAAACTTTCGGGCATGTTGAGCTTGGTGATGAGGTTGTTGTAGAAAATGAGCCGGTCATTGTTAACGGTTCTGTTTTGCAGAAAGGCCTGGTCAGAAAAGTTCGGGGAAGGAGTTGATTATGCCGGCTAAAAATGTGCTCGCCATAGATTTTGGCACTTCCAATACCTACTACAGTAAATGTCCGGGCGATAAATTGATTCCTGAAGGTATAGATTTTGGAGACGGCCGTGACGGATTGGCGACGGCAATTTTATATCGCAAGAACAAAACTCCTCTGATCGGCAATAAAGCATCGGAAGAATACGGAGAGGCTACTCAGCAAGAGAGCAGACATTATAAATTCAGAACTTATTTTAAACCCGAAATAGTTTCTAGCGATGAAGCCCGGAAAAATGCTGTAGATTTTCTTTCAACTGTTTTAGTTGACGCCAAAAACCAGTTTCTTGATATCGATCCTAAAACACGCCAGGTTATTTTTGGAATACCTTGTCAGGCCGATGAAACATATCGCCAGGCCTTAACGGATGTAGCTGAAAAGGCCGGTTACGGCAGGATTCGAACCGTCCCCGAACCCATTGGAGCGGTCATTTATCATCTAAAAGAAGACCTGCCGGTGCAGGATGCTTTAAAAGGTTTTCTTGCTGTTGATTTCGGCGGAGGAACCTGCGACTTCGCTTTTTTGCGAAACGGTAAAATAAAGGCGGCCTGGGGCGATATGCACCTTGGCGGGCGTCTTTTTGATGATTTATTTTACCAGTGGCTGTTAGAGTCTAATCCTGATGCTTATCGGCTTATCAAGGCAGATACAAAAGAGTTTTTTGTATCAACATATCTATGCCGTGAAATAAAAGAATCATTTTCTCAGACTATGGCAAGAAACCAGTCCGAGCAGGTAAGCCGAGCGATGCGGCATTATGGCCGAATAAAAATGACCTGGGAAGATTTTGTCAACAGAGCGAAAAAGTATACCTTGTCTGACACATTCAAAAAATATCTTATTGATATAGGCCAGGATCCAACTGTTTTCCCGGGCGGTAACGGAGAAGTTGATCTGCTCAAACAGTTTCACTCGTGCATGGTCGAGGGTTTGCGAAAATATCAAATAGATAAGCATGATATTCGGTTTGTTATCCTTGCCGGTGGAAGCAGCCTCTGGCCTTTTGTGCCTGAAATTTTGATGAGAGAGCTCCTTATCGAAAAGCAGCAGATTAAACGCTCTGAGCGTCCCTATGTTGCTATATCCGCCGGCTTATCTATGTGGCCTGCACAGCAGTTGAAGTTCAGGAAAACTCAGAATAAGCTCAAGGAGCAACTGCCTGCGTTTACCAAAAAAATCGAAAAACTTATCGATGACCAGTGCGATGCTGTCGCAGCGGAAATTGCCCAGGAAATCGGGACCGAACTTTTCGACAAAAAAATATATCCCATATTGAAAAAATTTAAGTCTGAGGGCGGAAGTGTCTCTTTGCTGAAAAAGGAAATAGCCGGTGCAGGAGCCGGTTTTAAAACAAAAATTCCCAAAATAGTTGAGCCGAGCGTAACTGCTTTGCTTACATCTTTGCCGCAGCAGGTACATGATTTAATTGATGATTGGTTCAAAAAACATGAACTGGTTACGCCTGATGAAAGAGTTGACCCCAGGCAGGTAAATAGCAGTGAAATTGAAGCACCTGCCGTTGATCTGGATTTGATGAAGAAAATTGAAAAACCTATTTTGGCAATAAGCTCAGTAATAGGAGGGGCCATTTTTGCGACAATCGCCGCAGGAGAAGGTGTGGTCTTGATTGTCTCCGGCCCTATTGGGTGGCTGATTGGCCTGATAGTCAGCATGGCTGTTTTTTATCTGGCCGCCAAATATGGTATGGATAAAGCCAGGGAAATTGCGCAGGACTGGCATATTCCAAAATATGTCATTAAAGCAACTCTGACTGAACGCAAAATAAAAAAAGCTCGTGAGAAATTGGTCATACAAATGGAAAATCTGGTCAAAAAGAATCTCAGGGATATTAAGCCTGATTTGCAATCTCAGATAAACCGGCAAATCGAACGGGAAATAGAGGCTCTCAACGAAGTTCAAAATTTTTAAGATAAGATAGTTCCAGTGTTTGAGCTGGCTTTATGGTTTTAGCTCAGTTGCTACCAAGTATAGCCTTGACCATTTGGTTTTGGCAGGTTATGTTGAAATTCAGGCAAATAAACGGCAGACCAAAATTTTTATAGATTATTAAGGGAGGCATATTATGGACATTAACATCGAAATCGTTCGTTCATTTTTCCTGTGGTGCACTATTCTAAATGCAGTGCTGCTTTTGTTTTCGTTTTTGATGGTAACTTGTGTCGGTGCCGGAGACTGGGTATATAAAATGCACAGCAGATTTTTCCCAATTTCAAAAGAAGTGTTCTATACGGCAATGTACTCTTTTTATGGAGCGATGAAACTTATTGTGATTATGTTCAACCTGGTGCCGTACCTTGCACTTGTGATCGCCGGCTGACGAGGCTGTGTTTGTTCGTTTGATTTTGATAATTTCCGAAGTTAGAGGGAAAAAGAGACGATTGTGGAACAAAACAAGGTCTTGTTTTGTCAAAAAAGTAAGCCAAAGATCGCAAAGTAAAATCAAACGAATATTGTCATTATCAGGAGAAAAAGATGCGTAAACTGATGTCTGTTTTATCATTAATGGCTTTGCTTTTTATCTCGTGCTCTGATTCGCTGTCTTCGGACAATTTGCCGGAGTCATCTACACAGACGCTGGTTGAAGGGAATACGGAATTTGCCGTGGATTTGTATAATAAGCTGGCACAGTCTGACGGCAATGTTTTCTTTTCGCCTTACAGCGTTTCGTCGGCACTGGCAATGACATATGCCGGGGCGCGTGGTAATACGGCAGCAGAGATGGAGCAAGCTCTGCGTTTTCATCTTGGCCGGGATAATCTGCATCCGGCGTTTAATTATCTCAATAATACGCTTATGGACGCAGCAAGGGAAGATGAACATAAACTTAACATTGCTAACGGATTAAGTCTTACCCGTGGAGATGTCAGCGAGGAGTTCAAGGCTTTGCTGAAGAAGTACTATGACGCGGAAATTTTTCATGGCGATCTTGATAAGATAAATAGCTGGGTAGAGGACAAGACAGAGGGAAAAATCGAAACAATCCTGGATGAATTGCACCCTCTGTCAGTTTGCGTATTACTCAATGCGGTCTATTTTAACGCTGACTGGGCGAGCCAATTCGATCATGAGAGAACTCATGACGCGCCATTTAATGTATCGTCTGACGAGCAGGTGACCGTCGATATGATGTATCAGCAGAGTGATTTTCAACTGCTGGAGAAAGATAACTTTCAGGCGATTTCAATACCTTATAAGGGCAATAAGATGTCAATGGTTATTCTTTTGCCGAGTGATGTTGACGGCATTACAAAGCTGGAGGCAAAATTAACACACGAGAAACTCCTTCATTGGCTGGATAAGCTTGATAATCAGTCTGCGAGGGAGATTGAGCTCTTTTTGCCAAAATACGAGCTTGAAACCGAATATGACCTATCGTCCGCTTTCAAAGAAATGGGCATGAAAGATGCATTCGGTACGGATGCGGATTTTACGGGTATGGGCTGGCCTAAAGGAGAGCTGTTCATCTCACAGATAAAACACAAAGCATTTGTCAGCGTTGACGAGGAAGGAACCGAAGCGGCCGCGGCAACCGCCGTTGAAATGCGCACAACTGCGATGCCTTTTTATCCGGTGTTTCGTGCGGACCGTCCGTTCATTTTCCTGATTCGTGAAAATCAAACCGGCAGCATCCTGTTTGTGGGTAGAATTGCTAACCCGGCAGATTAGATATAAATTTCTGAGATATGCGATATGCCGACACCAAACGGTTAATAAAGCTGCCGTTCAACGAAGCTGGTGTCAACCTTGTTCTTGACATAAAGGTTATGCGACAGGATATCCAGGCAGGCCGGTATAGTTGTTTTAATCGGCGATATGATAAACTCTTTCAGCGCGCGCTTCATAGTGTTGATCGCCTCTGCCCTATCGGTATTATGCACAATCAGCTTACATATCATAGAATCATAATTCGGTGATATGACACTGCCCTGGCACATATGCGAATCCACTCGCACACCCGGTCCGCCCGGCACAACATACTGTTCAATTTTACCCGGACAAGGCGAGAAATTATTTTCCGGGTCCTCGGCGTTAATCCGGCACTCAATCGCTACTCCGCGATGTTTGATGTTCTTCTGCTTGATATCGAGTTTATGGCCGCCTGCAACCTTCAGTTGCCATTTTATCAGGTCATAACCAGTCACCATCTCTGTAACCGGATGCTCAACTTGTATTCTGGCGTTGGCCTCAATAAAATAAAAATTCTTATCTTTATCAAGCAGAAACTCAACCGTTGCCGCGTTCTCATAATTGGCCTGCTTGATAATCCGTATAGCCGCAGAACAAAGCTTCTCGCGAGTCTTCTCATCCAGCACCGGACAAGGCGACTCCTCTACCATCTTCTGATGCCTCCGCTGAATTGTACAATCCCGCTCGTAAAAATGCAATGCATTGCCGAAACTGTCGGCCATCACCTGAACCTCAACATGCCTGGGCTCGAGAATAAACTTCTCCAGATAAACATTTCCGTCCCCGAACGCCGCCTCGGCCTCTTGCCTGGCCGCTGAGAAAGCAGAGCGAAAGCTCATGTCATTATGTACGACACGCATACCCCTGCCTCCGCCGCCTGACGCCGCCTTGACCAATACAGGATACCCTATTTCCTCTGCCAGCTTTAATGCTTCGGCCTCACTATCAATGGCGCCCTCACTGCCCGGCACCACCGGAACTTTTGCTTTTTCAGCTATCTTGCGAGCCTCTATCTTGTCACCAAGCATTTGCATTGCCTCGACCGGCGGACCGATAAAGACAATTCCACAATCCCGGCAAACTTCTGCGAAATGCTGATTTTCTGCCAGAAAACCGTAGCCAGGATGAATCGCGTCAACATCAGCAATCTCTGCCGCACTCATTATCGCCGGTATATTCAGATAACTTTTTGCTGCCTCAGCAGGCCCTATGCAAATTGCCTCATCAGCATACTCAAGATAAGTCTCACCACGATCTGCCTCGGAAAAAACCACTACCGCCTCTATGTCAAGCTCATGGCAGGCACGGATTATCCGCAAAGCTATTTCGCCTCGGTTGGCTATCAAAACTCGTGAAATCATTCCGCTGTATCCGTAAGATTAGATAAGTTCAAAATATCGATGCATGTGCCTTAATCGGGTTTGACCCTGAATAATACCTGGCCATACTCCACAGCCTCGCCACTTGAAACGCAAATCTCAGCTATTGTCCCTGTTGTCTCTGCTTTAATCTCGTTCATCACTTTCATCGCCTCGATAATGCAGACCACGCTGTCAGGCTCGATATGAGAGCCTGCATCCACAAAGGGTTCGGCGTCCGGGCTGGGCTGTGCGTAAAAAGTCCCAACAATAGGCGCCGTAATATCTATCAAATTGTGATCCGCCTCCTCGGTCGTCCCGGCTGACTGAACCTTATGGACATGACCGGCATCGGCGGCAGGGACACCGCCGGCAAAGGGCATCTGATGTACTACCTGTGGCGTTGGCTGGCTGCGCTTCAGGTGGTATTTATCTTCGCCGTGGCTTATTTCAATTTCCGCCAGATCGTTCTTTTTCATCAATTCGATAAGCTCTTCGATTTTACGCAAATCGCTGTCTTTTTCAGCCATCTCGAATCCTTTCGTAACTTATCCGCTATAATTAAAACCACTACTATAGCCCCCGTTGTGCCTCTTGTAAACAATAAAGGAGTGTTTTAACCCTTTCAGGCGGGTAATTTATTTTTGTCCAGGGTCAGACCAGGGTCGTCAGGCGAATATTGCAGAGCCTACCCGGACCATTGTCGCTCCCTCTTGAACCGCTATTTCGTAATCTTGGCTCATACCCATATTGAGCTCCGTAAATTCAGGTCCTGTTACTCTGGCAGCCTTGATTTCCATGAATACCTCACGAGCACGCCGAAAACAGCTTCTTACCCGCTCATGGTCGTTGGTCAGCGGAGCCATCGTCATAAGCCCAGCTAACTTAATATTTTCCATCGTTTGCATCTGCTCAGCCAGGTGCTCGGCAGCCCCGACAGGAATTCCGTATTTCTGCGGTTCGTTTGAAACATTCACCTGCAACATCACTTGCTGCCGAATATTCAGCTTTTTGCCGACGGTGTTTATTTCCTCAGCCAGACGAAGAGTATCGACAGAATGAATACAACAGACCTGCCCGACAACTTTACGAACTTTGTTACGCTGCAAATGGCCTATCATATGCCAGCGAATATCCCCAGTCGAAAAAACGGGCGAATTTAGAAGAAACTCACGAATTGCCGGACAAACTTCCCCCAGTCTCTGCGCACGGCTCTCACCCAGGTCGGCAGCTCCTGCTTTTATCGCTTCTTGTATCTGTTCTATATACGCTGACTTGGTAACCACCACGAGCTTAGGCAGAGCGTCATCGCGCCCGGCCTGGCGGTGGGCATTTTCTATATTCTCTTTTATTTTAGCTATTTTTTGAGCGATACTTTCCATAAAAATTTCCTGGCTTATTTGCCGAGTTATGGCAGGAATTTCTTTCTGCTGCTCAACTTATCGGGTAGGTATTCATTAACCACAAAATCAAGCCCGTGCTTGGCAAATGCCTGTTGCTCTACGCGTACGCCCATCTTGAGCATCAGGTTGATCGCCTGCTGCCAGGGCTTGTGATGCTTGACAAAGGGGTCATTACGAAGGGCGTCCTTGGCCCGTTTGATGTCAACTTCTTTCAGCGGATGAGTCGGTAAATCATAAGTTTTTATATCCTGCGGCGTAACGCCTAGAAAACTAACCGACGGTACACAGAAAAACTGGTTAAGATGCGCCGCGTTACCCGAACCGGCCTTTAGCGTTCGATAGATGTTGAAATATCCGTATGGATCGCCGTCAACAAACGCGTAGACCGGTATCTTCAATTCATCCGTAAGCCGGCGAATAAACCGTCTGCAAGAGCGTGTGGGCACGCCGCCCATACTTATTAATATGCAGTTGGCTTTGTCCCAGTAGTCATACTTAACAAGCCGCTGAAACATACCCGCCGTTTCGATAGCCAGAACAAATTTTGCCTTACTTTTGAATTTCAGTTTTTCCACCTCGACCGGTATTGAATAAGCACCGCTACCGAAACCCGTACAGTCAATTTCCAGCTTCCTGCCCCGATGATCGCTATCTATAACCACGAGCCTGCCTGCCACCGCTCCGCCTTTTTCCTCAGGCGTAAAGCGGAGCTGTTCACGATTAACTGCGAACATCGCCTCGACATCTTCCATTATCGTATCAGACTCGGGCTGATCGGAAAATCCCGCCTTGCCCCAGTTTTTCGAG
>Ga0207421_10005944_pt1 | contig 13460 bp, 14 predicted proteins | sample SodLakKL_010_SED_4_FD_187542 | JGI IMG/M metagenome (GOLD analysis project Ga0207421, IMG submission 187542) | Alkaline sediment microbial communities from Lake Tanatar, Kulunda Steppe, Russia - 8KL_010_SED (SPAdes) (version 2) | ecosystem: Environmental > Aquatic > Non-marine Saline and...
ATTTCAATAAATCGCTCGTAGAAATCAATGGTAATCGCAGTATCATAGGGTTGAGGGACGAGTAGCACCGCCAAAAAAAGTAAAGCAAAAGAAACCAAAGCGGCAACAAATCCCATGATTGCCCCTTGAATAATAAAGGACCCTTGAATAAATAAATTAGAAGATCCTACCAAATGCATCACCTTTATCTCTTCTCTTAATCCGTAAATTGCCAATTTAATAGTGTTATAAACAAGAAGGATAGCTACCAAACCAAGAATTGCTCCAGCAATCATTCCTCCCCTTCTTATACTCTCGGTAAGACCAAAAATCCCTTCTATGACCTCTTCTCGGTGGTAAAAATCAATGTTGTATATAAGGTCGGGGTGTTCCGTTTCCAAAAAATCCGTTGCTTGGCGATAAATATAGGGATCGTCCGCTTTAATATTCAAAGAAGCAGGAAAAGGATTTCCTACCTCATCTAAGGCCTCCATGACATCCGCCCGATCGCCGAACCTTTCAATAAAAATATTCTTTGTATCTTCCCGGGAAACGTATTCTATTTCTTTTATCTCAAATTTCTCATTAAGTTCATCTCTTATTTCAAAAATTCTCTCTTCGGGAACAGCGAGCTCAAAATCGACCGTAACATCGGCCTTGTCTTCCATATCCTCGATAATGGCCTCTGCCATATCTCCAATAATAAAAAGAGAAGAAGCAAGGAGAACCACTACCGTAAGAACAAAAACAGCAACAAAAGAAAGGCCGCTTTCCCGGTAAAAATTCTTCCAACCGAAACGCGCAGCTCTTTTAAATGAAGTTAGAAATCTTGCTTTCATATTTTAATCTTAAGTATCGAAGTTTATAATATAAATCTTCCTTCTTTAGAATCGCTTGATATTCTCCCTTCTTTCAAAGTCAACACCCTCTTTCCAATGTTGTTTATTATATCCTTATCGTGAGTTGCTAGGATAACCGTTGTTCCGGATTTGTTAATATCAAGCAAAAGCTCTAAAACTTCCCTTGCATTGTAGGGGTCAAGATTGCCGGTGGGCTCATCTGCTAAAATAACATCCGGATCGTGGATTAAAGCCCTGGCAATAGCCGTTCTTTGTTTCTCCCCTCCGGAAAGTTGGTGCGGAAGATGCATTGCATGTTCCACAAGACCCACCGTATCGAGTATTTCCGGTACGTATTTTTCAATCTCTTCATCACTCACTCCGGTAACCTCCATAGCATAAGCAATATTCTCGTAAACCGTTCTTGAAGAAAGCAACTTATAGTCTTGGAAAATAGTTCCAATCCTTCTTTTCAGCATGCAAGAGTCCGATGAAGAAAGTTCATGAACATTTTTTTCCTCGAAAAACACCTTCCCGCTGGTAGGTTTCTCTTCCCCTAGGAGGATCTGAAAAAGGGTCGTCTTCCCTGCTCCCGATTTTCCGACCAAGCACACAAACTCCCCCTTTTCCACCTTAAAAGAAGCTCCATCTAAAACCACCTTTTCTTTTTTTATTAAGTGAGGAGGGTATATTTTTGTAACACTATTGAAAAAAATCATCTTTGAAAATATCCAAATTGCCGTCTAAAACGTCCTCTACATTCGACGTTTCAATTTGCGTCCGCAAATCTTTTACCAGCTTATAAGGATGCAAAACATAATTTCTAATTTGCGTCCCCCAGCTCGAACCAAAGGTTTCTTCCCGGGCTTCGCTTTCTTTTTCCTTCTTCTTCTCTTCTTCTATCCGTTGAAGTTTGGATCTTAAAATCTCTATTGCTACTCTTTTGTTTTCTCCCTGCAACCTTTCACTCTGCGAGCTCACCACTATATTTGTCGGGAGGTGCGTAATGCGTACGGCGCTTTCTCTTCTGTTTACGTATTGTCCTCCAGGACCCGAGGAACGAAAAGTATCTACCCTGAGGTCTTCTTCTTTAACTTCTACTTCCGCTTCAGTATTACTCATTATGGGAAAAACTTCAACCTGCACAAAAGAGGTGTGTCTGGTCCCCGAAGAAGAAAAAGGAGACTTACGAACCAGTCTGTGCGTACCCCTCTCTTTTTTTAAAAAGCCAAAAACATAATCTCCTTTGATTTCCAGAGAAACGCTCTTTATTCCGGTTCTCCCCTCGGGTCCTCCCGCTTCTCCGTAAGAGGCGGAAATAATCTTCACCTTGAATCCTTTTCTTTCAGCATAACGGCGATACATGCGCAGCACCATGGCTGCAAAATCTTCCGCATCTCTCCCTCCCGCTCCGGAAAATATTTCTAAAAGTGCATCACTTTGGTCAAACTTCCCCGAAAGAAAAACTTTAAACCACTCCTTTCTGATAATCTCTTTTATCTGTAGAATCTCTTCTTGGACCTCGCTGAGCATCTCTTCTTCACTTCCTGTTTCTTCCCATATTTCTTTAACCTCCTTGGTTCTTCTTTGAAGTTCTTCTACTTTTTGCACTTCTTCTTTTAAAAAGGAAATATCCTTTTGTTTCTTGACCGCTTCTTCCGGTTTTCCGTTCCATAGTTCCGGATCTTGCACCTCTTCTTCGAGCTTCTTTAGTCTTTCTTTCTTTTTTTGAACGTCAAAGACACTCCTCCATGTGGAGGACTTTGCTTTCTATGTCTTTGATTTCTTTTTCGATATCCATGGAATGTTTCAAAAATTAGCTTGAGCCGAGGAGGGGATTTGAACCCCTGGCCTATCGCTTACGAAGCGATTGCTCTGCCACTGAGCTACCTCGGCCTTTAATCCGTCCAAGGAAGAAAGTCTATCAATGCTTCAAAGGTTCCTTTCTTTTCTTCCACCACCTCCTCCTCTTCTTCTTTTCCCTCTTCTTCCTCTTCTTCTCTGGAAATCACAATGACCTCTTCTCCTTCTTTTCTCAAGAGAAGTTGTTCTCTTGCTATTCTCTCTATCTCCTCTTCCGTATCCGCTTCCATCATTTGTTTTTCAAGGTCTTCTTTTCTCTCTAGAATGTTTTCTAATTCCTCTTTGGCCTGCAAGTACTTTTCCTTTTCTTTTTGTCGCGTTTCCCACACATCAATGTTAAAAAAGATGAGCAGAACGACAACAATAAAAAGCAGAGAAACCGCTAGGTAGCTTGTTTTTTTATTTTTCCTTTTCTTCCTTTTCATTCTTTCATTATATAGCAATCACTCCCTTTCTTGCAAAGTGCTATTTCTTAAAAACTTTAAAATAAGCTTCTTGGGGAATATTTACCTTTCCTTCTTTTTCCAATCTCTTTTTTCCTTTTTTCTGTTTTTCTAAGAGTTTTCTTTTCCTTGTAACGTCTCCTCCGTAAAGATCTCCGGTAACATCCTTTCTACTGGCTTTTACCGTTTCCCGGGCAATGATCTTTCCTCCCACTTTGGCCTGCAGTGCTACCGGGAACTGTTGCTGGGGAATAACCTCCTTTAATTTGCTGACGACTTCTTTTCCTTCTTGATACGCCTCATCTCTGGAAACTATCACCGAAAAAGCCTCGTCCACCTGGTGGGCAACCATTATCTCGAGCTTTACCAAGTCTTGCTCATAAAATCCTTGCATTTTATAACCAGCGGAGGCAAAGCCCTTGGTAGCACTTTTCAAGTTGTCGTGAAATCCCGTTATGATCTTCCGTAAAGGAGCGTCGTAAACAATCAGCACACGGCTCTGGGAAAGATATCGCGTATCCACGTAATTCCCTTTTGCGTCTTCTAAAACTTCCATTACGTTCCCCAAGGTACTCTCCGGGGTAATTATTTCCAGTCTGACCCAGGGTTCTCTCTTTACAGAGATGGCACTCTCTTCGGGCCAATCGGAAGCGGACTTTATCTCGCACTCTTCATTATTGCTCTTTTTAATTTTAAAAACTACCGAGGGAGCGGAAATAATAAAATCAATCCCGTACTCTCGGCGCAATCTCTCGGAAATTATCTCGGAGTGTAAAGATCCCAAGAAACCACACCTAAATCCCCTCCCGAAAGCTTCTTTAAACTCCGGCTCAAAAACAAGTGCCGGATCCATGAGCTTTATTTCATACAATGCATCACGGAACATGGAGTAATTTTGCGGATCACGCGGATAAAAACTGTTAAAAACTACCGGCATCGGTTCTTTGTAGCCCTTTAAGGGCTCTGTTTTCTCTCCTTTCTTGCTAATAGTGTCTCCGGACTTTACCACTCCCACTTCCTTGATTCCGGTGGCAAGATAACCAATCTCTCCCGCAGAAAGCTTCTTGCACGGAACCCACTCCGGGGAAAAGAATCCAAGCTCTTTAACCTCTCCATTCGTCTGTGAAGCAAAGAGATAAATCTTGTCTTTAGTAAGAAGCTCTCCTTCCATTAGTCTGATATGTGCGACAATCCCTTTATACGGGTTGTACTCGGAGTCAAAAACAAGAGCCCTCGGGGGAAGTTCTTTCTTAGTGGAAGGCGAGGGAACTCTCTTGATTACGGCTCTGAGCACTTCTTCAACATTAGTTCCCTCTTTCCCGGAAATTTTAATGATTTCTTCCTTTTTAGCTCCCAGAGTTTGCATCATCTCTTCTTCTGTTTTTTCCACTTGTGCACTGTCGAGATCTATTTTATTAATCACCGGAATAATCTTAAAACTCTCCCCTCTTTGTTTGGCAAGTTCCAAATTGGCAACGGTTTGTGCTTGGATTCCTTTGGTAGCGTCAACCAGAAGGACCGCTCCCTCTACTGCCGCCAAAGAACGAGAAACTTCGTACGAGAAGTCCATGTGCCCCGGGGTATCTATCATATTTAAAGCATGCTCCTCCCCTTCCATTTCATAAAGCATACGAACCGGGCGCATCTTAATGGTAATTCCCCGCTCTCTCTCAAGTTCCATGCTGTCCAAAAACTGCTCTTGCATGTTTTTTTCGGAAACCGTCTTGGTTATTTCCAAAAATCTGTCCGCCAGCGTGGATTTCCCATGATCAATGTGGGATATAATGCAAAAATTTCTGATATTACTCATGATTCTTTGTTCTTAAAAAAAGATTCTTTAATTTCCAATAATTCACGTGATTCCAGTATTTTAGCGGTTAAAATATAAACCAGAAATCCTGCAAGGAAGGCAACTAGTCCTTGGGTAAGCACTTTGAAAAAAGTGTCCAGATTTAACATATTTCCTGCAATGTTTCGCGTTAGATAAACCACCCCTCCCATAAAAAAGGAAGCAAAAAGCGTTTTTTGCAGGCACTCTTTAATGCCAAACCCCTTAAATCCTTCCAATTTCTCCTGTAAAAAGAAAAAGAGAAGTATTAAGTGTAGCAGAGAAGAGAAGAATATCGCCAAGGGAAAGGCAATCACTTCCACATTACCGACTCCCTCCAGTCTCAAAACACTCACCAAAAGGCTACGAAAGAAGTTTTCAAATCCTAGCGCCCACACGAAAAAGAAAGCAAGCCCTATGTTAAGTCCCATAGACAAAACAGAAGCGATTACCGGTGTGCGAGTATCTTGAAAAGAAAAGAAAACGCGAACTAAAACATGAACCAGGGTAGCGGCAAAAAAGGAAAAGGCAAAAATTCCCAAAGAAGCTGCCGTGAGCTGCGTTTCACTCCACCCAAAACCTTCTACTCCCAGGACAACACGGACAATCTGTGCCCGCAACAAAAAAACCATAATACTCACCGGAATGATCAAAAAAAGAACCTGGCGCATAACTAAGGAGAGTTTTTTAAAAAAAACATCCTTTTCCTTGAGGGCCATTGATTTGGAAAGAGCGGGAAAAGCCGCAACAGCAAAAGCCACCCCGATCGCTCTTACCGGGAAAGCTTGAAGGTGATTTGCCAAGTTAAAAACGGAAATACTTCCCGCGGCAAGCATGGAAGCCAGCGCGGTGATGACAATAATGTTTACTTTCACCGAGGCCTGACCGATAATCCGAGGAACCATCAGATAAAAGATTCGGCGAAGTTCTTTTTGATTAATATCCAAAACCGGCCGATAAGAAAAGCCTGTAAAATAAGTGGGGATTATTTTAATTAGAAGGTGTAAAACAGCTCCCAAGATGACACCGTATGCCAGCCCCGGGAGTCCAAATACCGGCGTAAAAAAGATTATTCCGAAAATGATCCCAACGTTATAAAAAATGGGAGCCAGAGAGTAGGCCAGAAAACGGTCGTAGTATTGTAAAATACCGGAAAAAAGTCCGGCAATCCCTAACAAAACAGGGCTCACGAGCATGATACGCGTCAAAAAAACCGTTTTTTCGATGTCCTCCGGGGAGAATCCCGGAGTAATAAGCTCCACTAAAAAGGGAGCTATAAGAAAAAGAAAACCACAAAGAAAAATTAAAGTAACCGACAGTGCATTTAAGGTATTGCTTGCCAACTCCCATCCTTTTTCTCTGTCTTTTTCCACAGTATTTGAAAAAACGGGAAGAAAGGCGGCGACGATACCACCGGTAATCAATATTCCGTAAACAAAATCCGGTATACGAAAGGCGGCAAAGTAAATATCAACACTACTGATTCCAGCAAGATGTAGTTCGGCTTGCTGGATAAGAATACGATCCCTTAAAAGACCTAAAAGAGCGCTGACTCCCACCGAAAAAGCAATAAGTCCGGCGGAGAAGGTAATCGTCTTTGACCGTAGGTTTATAATGCGCTTGATCATCCTTTGCGGATATTATTAGGTATAAAAAAGCTCAAGCAGGACGTAAGCCGAATTCTGTTATCCTCGTTAAAGAGGATGGCAATCATTTATCTCGCTCTTTGATTGCTCAAAGAGTCTAGCGAGCCACCAAAACTTGCTCTTGCACCCTGGTAAGGATTTAGCCGTTTCACTCCCGAGATTACTCTCGGGGTTCGCCCTTAAACCGCTTTGGCCTAAGGGCGGCTCTTTTCTTGCGAAAAAAACCGTCTCTGTTCGCACCTCTCGCCTTGCGGCGGACGGGCGTTACCCGCTACCTTGCTCCTTTGCAAGACAAAGGGGGTGTTCGGACTTTCCTCCCCTCAACTCGTCTTTTTCTTACTATAATAGAGGAACAAACTGCTTTCGAAAGGCAGTCCTTCCCTAAGCAAGACAAACGAGTCAAGAAGCGATTGCCTCGCCTGCTTGAGCAATATACATACTGGCATAAAACAGGCTGCATGTCAAGGTAAAAAACCTTTTTGCATAGCAAAGGAGGACATTAATTGTCCCCCTTTTAACGTAACAGGTTTTTCGGGAGGTTTTATTCTATGATTCCTCTTTTGATTTCCTTTTCCTTCTGGGAATTTGTTTATCAATAATTCGAATAGCGGCTTTACACCCGTTATTCCCAAAAGATTCCGTCCCGCCAATATTTGTATTCTTGATGGCTTTGGCAAGTTCGGTGTTTTCATCGATTATTTTGATATCGTTACGTTCTTTGGTGGAAACATATTCTTTCTCATACCCCACCTTTCTTTCAACTTTTTTAACAATGACTCGGAAAAATCCTTGTGAACTTTCCTCACAGTCCCCTTTGCAGATTTTTTTCTTACAATCTCTCTGGGAACAAGTAATCATAAAGAGGTGCGCTCTTACCACCGTTGTCCCTTTTTCTTCATCGATACTTTTTAAAAGATCGATGGCATTACGCACTCCCAGTTCACAAAGAGTGGATTGGGCTTCGATCATTCTTTCTTCCCTGTCGTTTGATCCTCCGAATGCCTCCCTTATCTGATCTTCCATTTTACTCTTCTGTAGCTTTTCACCGGAAAACGACATCAAAATACCTCCTCGTAGTTTTTGTATTATAAAAGAGCCTCCCGAAAAACCATTACTCCCTCTCTTTTAATGATTTGATATTATATCACTTCTCTTTAAAAAATCAATAACGCCCCGTAAAGGGGCGCTCTTTTTATTCCGTAGTATTTCCGTCAAAATGCTCCTCGTCTTCCATTGCCTCTTCTCTCGTTTCGTGAATTACTCCATCACGGTGCTCTGGGGGAGAGTAAACGGTATAAAGTTTTAAATCTTCTTCCCCGTCGTTTATAATATTGTGCCTTGCTCCGGCAGGCACCACCACGGCCCACCCTTCCGCAACACTTTGTTCTTCACCGTTTAATAAAGCTCTTCCTCTTCCTTTTTTAACACAAATAAACTGGTCTAAGTCGTGTATTTCTTCTCCGATTTCTTCTCCCGCCTCTATATTCATTAGAGCGAGCTGGCTGTTTTTTGCCGTATAAAGCACCTTACGAAACTTATCATTTTGTTCCGTTTCTTTTTCGATGTTTCCTGTATATCCTTTCATTTTTCTAAAAATTAACTAATAAAAACAAAAGGATTCTAGCCAAAGAAGGGGAAAAAGTCAAACTCTTAGACAGGGAAGCCCTTCTCTCTTAAGGCTTTGTTGGTTTCCTCACGATAAAGACAAAAGTCGCATTCGGGAGATTTGTTCGGCAAGTCCTCACTGTCTAAGGTCTCTTTGATTTCATAAAGAGCTTTCTCTACCCAAGAGTCATCTCCCTGATACTCGATAAGAGTAACATCAAACTCTATCTTTCCGTCAAAAGCTTCCACATCGGTTCTTCCGTTACAATAGACAAAATATCCTTTATTAGAAACTGCTAAATCGTTTTTCCTGAGAAGCCACTGGTAAACCTCCATCTGCCTTTTGTAAGAATCTTGCCATTCTTTGTTGAGCTCAGTGATTTCCTCGTCTTTACTGGTCGCTTTGTAATCCACTACGACATACTCCCCTTCTCGATTGATCCACAAATCATCGATTGCTCCCGTAATAATGAAATTGGTCGGTTGGTGATGGAAACGCACCCCCTTAAAGTTTTCCCTCCACTCTTCCAGTTCATCTCTTTGAGCCGGAATGGCATCAATATTGTACTTTTCAAGCAACGGATGTCTTGTTCCGTCCGTTCTGTGAATATCAAACTCCTGTTTTAAGAGCTTGTCCACCGCGGAGTTAATGGCAAAAGGAAAACCGGGAGGAGTTCCCACTCCAAGTCGTCGGTCGATATAAAAGCAACGAGGACAATTTAAGAAAAGATCTATTTTAGATCTGCTCAACTTAAAAGACTCCTTGCTTCCGGGATCATAGATATTTCTACTTCTTTTTCCTCGATAATACTGTGACATAGTCTTTTTTAAAATTCAGCTTGATTGACAAATAAATGAACAACATAAATTCCACAAACAGCGAAAAGGAAAAGCAATAAATAAAGATAATCTGCAAAAAAGTCGCTCCAGTGAGTACCGATGAAAATCCCGAGTGATATCACCGCTGTTTCGTAAAAAAGAAGTTGCCACCATTTAATCTTAAAAATCATTAGTCAATGGTTGTTATATGAAAAAACTCTTTGTCTTTTTCCCATTTTGATAAAGCTTTTTTAAGGTCTTTGGGTCGTATATCTTCCTTTTCAAATCTTTGGCGGTCAAAAAGATGAAATTCAATATGCCCTTCCTTACTCTCCGTCTTCAACTTATCACATTGGACATAATAAACAAAATTTATTTCCTGCTGATATTTACTCCCTTGAAAGTATTTGTTTTCCGCAATACCGATGAGCTTAGTGTCTATCACTTCCAAGGAAACTTCTTCTTTTAACTCTCGCAAAAGAGCACTTTCTGTGAATTCTCCAAACTCTACGTGCCCTCCCGGTAGAAAATAATGTTTCTTCTTTTTATCACGACAAAACAAAACTTTCCCCCTTTCCGCGATTACTGCCCTGCTAATTATCTCTATTTTTTTCATAAAATTTTCTTTCTAATTTTCTGGTTTTCTTCTCATCGAAACCGAAGTGGTGTGCAATTTCGTGATAAACAGTTCTTTTTACTATCTTTTTAATATTCTCCTCTTTTTTGGCAAATCTTTCAATAGAATCTTTAAAAATGGTAATCTTGTCGGGCAAATTATCTCCAAAACCTCTTCCCCAAGAATTCTGGGGAACTCCCTGATAAAGCCCCAAGAGATAACTGTTTTTCCAAGCACCCTCCTCCTTGTCAGCCCTCCGGGAAGGTTTTTCTTCCACGCATATTGCTACATTGTCCATTTTTTCTCTAATGGAAAGAGGAAGTTCTTCCACCGCTTCCCTTACTATTCTTTCAAAAGACTTTTTTTCCATGGTTTTCGGTAAGATGATACTTTTTTATCCAAATTTTTATTGTTTTTTTCTTTTCTTCTCCGTGCCTTAGAGCTAAGCTCTCCACCTCTGCAATGGTTTTTTCTCGAGAGAGATCTTTGGCTTTACTGAAAAACTTGTCAGCCAGAGCAATAATTTCTTCTTCCACAGAAAGAGGAATCATATCTCTTTCTGGTAAGGAGAGATTTTTTTCTTTAATTTCTTGTGCTGTTATTGCCACCCCCACGTGTCTCTCACAAACCAAGGCATGCTTTGCAAGTCCCTCCGTTTCGAGAACCTCTCTTCCTATTACTCCGTGCAAAAGATAGGGTTTCTCTCCAAAACACCCAATATCCGGAGCATGAGTTAACGTAACGCCTACGTCGTGCAAAAAAGAGGCTTCTTTTAAAAAACCAATATCCGCTTTTTCTTGCGGATTTTTTTGAGCAATCTCTAGCGCTTTCCGGGAAACAGCTTCTCCGTGCTCTACTAAAATCTTTAAAGCTTCTTCTGTTGCACAGTATTTTTCGAGTATCTTGACCGGATCTACTATCATCCTTCGATGCATTCCTTTTTAAGCCTTATTTGATTATTGTAATCCTCAATAAGCGACTGGAGAGATCTTACCAGGGGGTTGTACTCTTCAATAAGACTATTGTATTCTTCCACCTTTTTGGCATATTCCTCACCCCTGGTGTCTTTTGCATTGTCAATTTCTTCCTTTAACTCTTCTATTTTTACCTGTAGAGAATCAATTTCATCTCTCTTGCTTTCAATTCTTTGGAGGAGGCCACTGTCCACCCCGGGGCATGCAGAAGTTGGCATGCTAAAAACTTGAACAGCTATCCACACTTCTCTTCCTTGATAATTTCCTTTTTCTGCCGCCACTCCTATTTCTTCGTACCGCTCATCTAAAATATTCCTGCGATGACCCTCGCTGTCCATCCAAGCTTCCACTACTTCTTGGTCGTCTCGGTAATTTCCTTTGGCCAGATTATCGCCAATCAGCAAAAAGTCATAGCCCACTTCTTCGGCAATATTGTCGACACCCACTCCGGAGGGAGATGTGTGAGCAAAATACTCTTTTTCAAACATGTTATCCAGCTTCCTTTGGGCAATTTCTTCCAGCACCACATTTCCCAAAAGAGAAGCGACTCCGTTCTTTTCTCGCTTTTTATTAGTCTCTCTCACTATTCCTCCTTTGGTTAACAACCCTTCAGAGAAATTATTATTCTCTTCTCTCACCAAAGGCTCGGGAGACCATTTTCTTTCAAGGCTAGCAAGCCTCTCGGAGTCATTAAGCTGATCGTAAACAGAAGTATCAATGGTAATCACTCTTTCTCTGACCACCTCCCTTAGCGGAAAATAGAAGAAGTAAAGATAAAAGAAGGTGATTAAAGAAAAGATAAAAATCGTTAGCAGGACGCCTGTTGTTTTCTGGAAATACATTTTTCTAAAATTAACTTAACTAATTGCTAATTATGATATTTTTTTACTTTTAAATCAAGGAAACACTCTCCGGGCGTCTTCGATTCTGTATTCACCCACTCTCGTCCTCCGCAGGCCGAGAAGCACTCCTCCGCTTCCAAGAATCTTTCCGGATTGGTGAGCGATGCTCCTTACATAACACCCGCTACTACAAGCAACACGCACCTGCAAAACAGGCCACGCCTCTTGCCCCTTCTTCTCCAAGATTTCTTCCCACCTCTCTTTGATAATTTTTTGACGGAAATTCCCTCTTACTTTCTTTATTTTCCCTAACACCTCCTCTTTTAAAGAATCACTTTCCACGCCTTTTTCCTCCAAGACATCCAAAGAGTAAATAACGGTCTTTTTTTCCGGAATTTGAATTTCGTTAATTCTTCCTTGCAGGGCCCACCAAAAAAGCGGTTTTTTCTTTATTTTATAACTTGCAAAAGGTGGGAGTGGAAAAGAAAAATCACCAACCAAACCCGAAAGAACCTCTTTTATTTCTCTTCCTTCCGGTTTTTTTTCTTTTTCTTCGGGAATTCCCAAGATATCATAAGTATCCGACGAAAAGCCGAAAAGTATTTCTGCTTCGTATTCTTTGTCTAAATTTAAATACTTTTGAGTGTCTTTGATCCCTCTTTCAACTAAAAGCAGAAGAACTCCTTCCGCTAAAGGATCTAATCTACCGGCATATGCTACCTTTTTTCTTGCAAACTCCGGGAAGTCTCTTTTAAGTTTTTTTATAACATCGTAAGGAGAAAGACCTACCGGTTTATAGACAGAAAGCAGGTTTTTGCCTTTTATGTTTTCCATGCAAAGTTTATTATAACAAAAATCGCCCGAGAGGGCGATCTTTGCTTTTTAATTTCTTTCTTTATTGTATCCACTCTTCACTCATTTCGTAACGCGCTTCTTCTATTCTTTTGATAAAAGCGACAATGTGCTTTCTAAAAAGGATTGTTGCCAAAAGCGCTAAAAGAAAAGGAATAAAAAGATAGTCAAAAAAGGTATTTCCGGTAATTCCCGTCGGGACTTCCGTGGGAGGTTTATCATCAACTCTTTCTACGTGGACGGTTGCACTATCACTTGAATCTCTCTTATCAGAAGAAACATTGGCGACATTGGTAATTGAAGTCGTTCCGATTAGGAAATCATCTTCCGGGGCGGTTCTCACTTCAAAGGTTATCACTTTCGACTTGCCAGCCGAAATGTCTCCGATATTTACTCCATCTCTGATATCTCCGGAAATAGAGCTTCCGTCAAGTTTTAGATTTCCTTCGTATTGCAATCTTTTTGACAAGATATCTTCAGCGACTACATTTTCCGCTTTTTCTTCTTCTGCAAAAACTTCAATAGAGTACACCAGAAGTTCATCGGGAGAAACATTGAGTGATTTGGAAAATCCAGTATCTTGGTCTTTACTCTTTACTTTTTTGTAAACGATAAGTTCTTCTTCCGCATCATCACGTAATGTTCTGCAGGAAGCTTCGGCTAGCTTTTTATAGGAAGTAGCCTTTCCGTCGCGCAAATAGTAAGTGTATTCGGTGTCCGGAGAGAGATTTTTATCCCAGTGATAGCCGTCTTCACTTCCCGATCCTACCGAAAGAAGTTTGGTATCTTCTCGGAAAAGACTGGCATCACTAAGGTTTTCCCCTTCGTAAAAAATCTTAATCGCTTCTTTTTCTACCTTAACGCATTCCAAATATCCCCAAGGATCTTTCGTTTTTTCTTCTTTTTTAAAACTTCTAATGCTTCCTTTGCTTTCTCCGTGAACATTCTCGGCCATCGCTCGGAAATAATAAGTTGTTTCTTCTGAAAGACCGGATATTCCTTGACTAAACTGAGTACTAGAAGACCCTATACTTTTCTTGGAAGTGGTTTTGTTGAGATTACTAGAACTTGTTCCCCATTTAAACCACACCTTTGTACTTTCCCCGTGAGGATTAACATATCCATTCAAGGTAGCCGTGCTTTGATTAACGTCA
>Ga0207421_10005945_pt1 | contig 13459 bp, 8 predicted proteins | sample SodLakKL_010_SED_4_FD_187542 | JGI IMG/M metagenome (GOLD analysis project Ga0207421, IMG submission 187542) | Alkaline sediment microbial communities from Lake Tanatar, Kulunda Steppe, Russia - 8KL_010_SED (SPAdes) (version 2) | ecosystem: Environmental > Aquatic > Non-marine Saline and...
GATGGAAGAAAAGAGCGCCGAAGCGGGTGCGCGTCTGCCCAAGCCCCACGAGATTAACGAAGCGCTCAACGAGCACGTCATCGGTCAGGAGCACGCCAAGAAGGTGCTTTCCGTGGCGGTGTACAACCACTACAAGCGGATGCAGGCCCCGCGGGGTCGCGATGACGTGGAGCTCACCAAGAGCAACATTCTGCTGGTGGGGCCCACGGGCTCCGGCAAGACCCTGCTGGCCGAGACACTGGCCCGGCTGCTGGATGTGCCGTTCACCATCGCCGACGCCACGACGCTGACCGAGGCGGGTTACGTGGGCGAAGATGTTGAGAACATCATTCAGAAGCTGCTTCAGAAGTGCGACTACGACGTTGAGAAAGCCCAGCAGGGCATCGTCTACATCGACGAAATCGACAAGGTGTCCCGCAAGGCGGAAAACCCCTCCATTACCCGGGATGTCTCCGGCGAGGGCGTCCAGCAGGCGCTGCTGAAGCTCATCGAGGGGACCACGGCGTCGGTGCCCCCCCAGGGCGGGCGCAAACACCCCCAGCAGGAGTTCCTGCAGGTGGATACCGGCAACATCCTGTTCATCTGCGGGGGCGCCTTTGCCGGGCTCGAAAAAGTGATCCAGCAGCGCTCCGAGAAGGGCGGCATCGGATTTTCCGCCGACATCAAGGGTGAGGCCCAGAAGCGAGGTGTTGGCGAAACGCTGCGGGACGTGGAGCCGGAGGATCTGGTGCGCTACGGGTTGATTCCGGAGTTCGTCGGCCGCCTGCCCGTGGTGGCGACGCTCAACGAGCTGGATGAAGATGCCCTGGTGCAGATTCTCTGCGAGCCCCGCAATGCGCTGGTCAAGCAGTTCCAGCGGCTTTTCGACATGGAAGGCGTCGAGCTGGAATTCCGGGATGTCGCACTGTACGAGGTGGCTCGCAAGGCCATTGCGCGCAACACCGGGGCACGGGGGCTGCGGACGCTGGTGGAGCACGTTCTCCTGGATACCATGTATGACCTCCCCTCACTGGAAAACGTCAGCAAGGTGGTGGTTGACGATTCGGTGATTCGTGGCGAAACCGCCCCCTACCTGATTTATGACGGCTCGGAGCAGTCCGCAGCGGCCTCTGACTGAGCCGCTGGCGGGCCGAGCTCCGGCCCGGCGAGGAATTCTATGAGCGAGCAAGTCCCCTCTTCACCGGCATCGATGATGCCGGTGTTGCCGTTGCGTGACGTGGTGGTCTACCCCCACATGGTCATCCCGCTGTTCGTGGGTCGGGATAAATCTATCGAGGCGCTGGAAGCGGCGATGGCCGACGACAAGCGCATCCTGCTGGTGGCCCAGCACAGCGCGGAGGTGGATGAACCGGCGGCAGACAACATCTATGCCATCGGTACCATTGCCAACATTCTGCAGATGCTCAAGCTGCCGGATGGCACCGTCAAAGTGCTGGTGGAAGGCGCCGAGCGAGCCACCGTGTCGACGCTGCAGGTGGATGGCGATTATTTCCAGGCGGGTGCCGTGGCGCTCGCGGAGCCGGACGTCACCGACGATCCCGAAGTGGAGGTCATGACCCGGTCGCTGCTCTCGCTCTTCGAGCAGTACGTAAAGCTCAATCGCAAAGTGCCTCCGGAGATTCTGTCCTCGCTGCAGGGGATCGAGGAGGCGGGCCGGCTGGCGGATACCGTTGCGGCCCACATGAGCCTCAAGATCGAGGAGAAACAGAAAGTCCTCGAAATGAACGACCCGCGCAAGCGCCTTGAGCACCTGATGGCGCTGATCGAGGGAGAGCTCGACATCCTGCAGGTTGAAAAGCGCATTCGCGGGCGCGTCAAGCAGCAGATGGAAAAGTCCCAGCGGGAGTACTACCTCAACGAGCAGATGAAGGCGATCCAGAAAGAGCTCGGCGAGCTCGAGGATGTGCCCAATGAAATCGAGGACCTCGAGAAGAAAGTCGAAGAAGCCGGGCTCTCCACCGAAGCCCGCGAGAAGGCCGACCAGGAGCTTGCCAAGCTGCGAATGATGTCGCCGATGTCCGCCGAGGCCACGGTGGTGCGCAATTACCTCGAGTGGCTGCTGGCCCTGCCCTGGAAGAAGCGCACCCGGGTGCGCCATGACATCGCCCGGGCCGAGGCGATCCTGGACAGCGATCACTATGGCCTCGAGAAGGTCAAGGAGCGCATTCTCGAGTATCTGGCGGTTCAGCAGCGGGTGCGAAAGCTCAAGGGTCCGATTCTCTGTCTGGTGGGTCCACCCGGCGTGGGCAAGACCTCGCTGGGCGAAAGTATTGCTCGCTCCATCAATCGCCGCTTCGTGCGGATGTCCCTGGGCGGGGTCCGGGACGAAGCCGAAATCCGCGGCCACCGGCGGACCTACATTGGCTCGCTGCCCGGCAAAATCGTCCAGAAACTCTCCAAGGTGGGAACGCGTAACCCGCTGTTCCTGCTCGATGAAATCGACAAGATGGCGATGGACTTCCGGGGCGACCCGGCGTCGGCCCTGCTGGAGGTGCTTGATCCCGAGCAGAACGCCACCTTTAACGACCACTACCTGGAGGTCGACTTTGACCTTTCCGATGTGATGTTCGTCTGCACGGCCAACACGATGAACATTCCGGGCCCGTTGCTGGACCGCATGGAAGTGATCCGGCTGTCGGGCTACACCGAGGAGGAGAAGGTCAACATTGCCAACAAGTATTTGCTGCCCAAGCAGATCAAGGCCAATGGCCTCAAGAAGCAGGAGCTGGAGGTGAGCGACAACGCGCTGCGGGACACCGTGCGCTACTACACCCGCGAGGCTGGTGTGCGGAACCTGGAGCGGGAAGTGGCCAAGATTTCCCGCCGCGTGGTCAAGGAAGTGCTCCTCAAGCCGCGTGACAGGACCGTCCAGGTGAATACCCAGAATCTCGACAAGTACCTCGGGGTCCGGCGGTTCCGTTATGGCATGGCGGAAACCAGCGATCAGATTGGCCGCGTCACCGGACTGGCCTGGACCGAGGTGGGCGGTGAGTTGCTGACCATCGAAGCGGCGGTGGTGCCCGGCAAGGGCAGGCTTCAGAACACCGGCCAGCTGGGTGATGTGATGAAGGAGTCGATTCACGCGGCCCTGACCGTGGTCCGCTCACGCTCCGAGGCACTGGGTATTGACCCGGGATTCAACCAGGTGAGCGACATGCACATCCACGTCCCCGAGGGTGCGATTCCCAAGGATGGCCCCAGTGCTGGCATCGGTATGTGTACCGCTCTGGTTTCATCCCTGACCGCCATTCCCGTCCGCGCCAGCGTGGCAATGACCGGTGAAATCACGCTGCGTGGCGAGGTATTGCCCATTGGCGGGCTCAAGGAAAAGCTGCTGGCGGCGTTACGAGGCGGTATCGAGACGGTGGTGATTCCGGAGGAAAATCGCAAGGATCTCGCGGACATCGGCAAGGATATCAAGGGCAAGCTCGACATTCGTCCGGTGCGCTGGATCGACCAGGTGCTCGAGGTGGCTCTCACCGCCCAGCCGGTCCCGGCTCCGGGCAATCGGATCGGGCAATCCGAGGAAAAGGGTGCCGAAAGAGGCTCAACCGAAGGGTCGGTACGACCGCATTGATTTGACAGGGATGAAAACCCATTGCTAAATGCGCTTGAATCACCGTGTATGTCCGGTTGATCCGACGTCGCCCAGTTTGGCGGCACACTTTGTAGTGGGGGCAACGCACGCGGTAGCATTCGCAGAATTCGTCGGGATCGACGATGGTTTTGACAACAGAGATTTAAGGGGACCTCTCAATGAATAAATCCGAACTGATTGATGCCGTTGCCGAGTCGGCGGGCCTTTCCAAGGCAGATGCGACGAAAGCCGTGGACGCTTTCTCGCAGACTGTCACCGATGCGCTCAAAAAGGGCGATCAGGTTACGCTGGTGGGCTTTGGTACTTTTACGGTTCGTGAGCGCGCCGCTCGCACCGGCCGCAACCCTCGCACCGGGGCTTCCATCAACATCGCTGCATCCAAAGTGCCGGGCTTCAAGGCTGGTAAGGCGCTCAAGGATGCAGTAAACTAAGCATCGCTTTCCGGGGTGGTTAGCTCAGCTGGGAGAGCGTCGCCCTTACAAGGCGAATGTCGGGGGTTCGAGCCCCTCACCACCCACCAAAACCGGATACGGAGCGGTAGTTCAGCTGGTTAGAATGCCGGCCTGTCACGCCGGAGGTCGCGGGTTCAAGTCCCGTCCGCTCCGCCACTAGCTTTAGTTTTCAGGAAGGCGCCACGGGCGCCTTTTTTTTACGGTGCGCCAAACATGCTGCTAGCCATTCGGGACCGCGTTCGCGGTTGGGTTGCCTATCTGGTGGTCGGGCTTCTGGCCGTCCCCTTTGCGCTTTTCGGTCTTTATAACTACCTGGGCGACGGCACCGGAGACCGGGTCGTGGCAACGGTGGAAGGGGAGGAAATCACCCGGGGCACTCTGGATGAGCGCTACCGAAGCCGGCAGGCGGAACTCCGGCGAATGCTGGGTGATCAGTTCGACCTCACCGCCATCGATGGTCCGCAGCTGCGGCGCCAGGTGCTTAACGAGCTCATCGACCGTGAGCTGCTGCTCAACTATGCCCGTGACGAGCAGTTGCAGGTGAGCGACGCAGACATAGCCCGCTACATTCGCCAGCAGGAGTTCTTCCAGGCCGACGGCGAGTTTTCGGTGGAGCGCTATCGCGCCTTGCTGGCCCGCAATAATCTGACGCCGGAGCGCTATGAGGCACAGGTCCGCCAGGATCTGGCCACGCAGCTGGTGCAGGGCGCCCTGGAAGGAACCGTCTTCGCCAGTGACCGCGAGCTGGATCGGTTGCTGGCCCTCCAGGATCAGCGCCGTGAGATCGCCTGGACGCAGCTCCCGGCAACCGCGTTTGCCGATGAAGTGCCGCTTGATCAGGCCAGCATCGAAAACTGGTTTTCGGAGAATAGTGAGCCGTTCCGTCGGCAGGCCCGGGTGCGCGTGGAGTACGTCCGGCTGGATGCCAAGGCACTGGCGGCGGACATTGATGTCAGCGATGAGGCCGTAAGAGCGCTCCACGAGGAGCGGATGCAGACTGGCGCCGATGACGGCGAGCGCTCGCTCCGTCACATCCTGGTGCAGGTGGCACCCGACGCTGACGATGTCGAGGTTGAACAGGCGCAGCAGGCAATCGCGGCGGCGCGAACCCGCATCGAAGAAGGCGAGGGCTTTGCCGAAGTGGCCGCAGAGGTTTCCGATGATCCCGGCTCGGCGCGCCAGGGCGGTGACCTGGGTGCCGTCAGCCGGGGCGATCTGGTGACGCCTTTCGCCGACGCGGCCTGGGATCTGGCGCCGGGGGAGCTGAGTGACCCGGTCCGCACCGAGTTCGGCTGGCATCTTATTGAGGTGACCGAGGCGCCCGAGACCGCGGAGGTGGCGTTTGAAGAGGTCGCCGATGAGTTGCGCCGGGAGATTGCCGAGGAACGGGCTCGGCAGCGGGTGTTCGAGCGGGGTAATGAACTGGAGTTGGTGGCCTTTGAGAATCCGGACTCCCTGGAACCCGCCGCCCGTGCGGTGGGACTGGAGGTCCGGGAAAGCGACTGGATTCCGCGCAGCGGCCGGGAGAGCGGTATTGGCAGTGAGTCCGCGGTGCTGTCCGCCGCCTTTAGCGAGGCCCTGCTCGAGCGTCGGGAAAACAGTGACCTCATCGAACTCGATGAAGATGCCTATGTGGTGCTACGGGTGGCGGACCATGAGCCCGCGCGCATCCCTGACTTCGCCGAAGTCGAGGATCAGGTGACGGAGGTTTATCGCGAGGAACGGGCCCTGGAGCTGGCGGAAGAAGCGGGGCGCTCGTTCATGGAGGGCCGGCAACCGTCCGAGGCCCTGGAGGCAGCCGCGGCGGTCGAAGGCGCGGAGCAGCACCCGCCGCGCTGGGCAGGGCGAGGTGACGCCGAGATCCCCCGCGGCGTGAGGCAGGAGGCCTTTCGGCTCTATCTGGCGGAGGGCGAGCCGGCGGTGGCCGGACTGGCGTCAATGGACGATGGCTACGCCATCGTTTCGGTCAGCGCCGTTGAAGACGGTGATCCCGACGCCGTTGACGCGGCGGAGCGCGAGGAGCTTCGCAACAGCCTCAACCGGGTGGATGGAGACGTGGCCATTGATGCGCTCATCCACGAGCTGCGCCAGCGCTCCAGTGTCCGGATTTACGAAGAGCGCCTGTAACGGATCAGGCGCTCTTCGAGGTCGCTGAATCAGCCCTCGCCGAGGGCATTTCCGGACAGGGCCACCGCATGAAAGCCGGCATCCACATGGACGACTTCGCCGGTGATGCCGGATGCCAGGTCCGAGCACAGAAAGGCACTGGCGTTGCCCACTTCCTCAATGCCGACATTGCGGCGCAGCGGGGCCGCGGCCGCGTTGTAATCCAGCATCTTTCGAAAATCTCCGATGCCCGATGCCGCCAGCGTCCGGATGGGCCCGGCGGAAACGGCATTGACGCGGATGCCCTCCGACCCCAGATCGTGGGCCATGTAGCGCACCGCCGCCTCGAGACTGGCCTTGGCGGGTCCCATGACGTTGTAGTTGGGCAGTGCCCGCTCGCCCCCCAGGTAGGTGAGCGTCAGCAGGCTGCCGTTGCGATCTTTCATCAGGGGACGGGCGGCCTTGGCCAGTGCCACGAAGCTGTAGGCGCTGATGTCGTGGGCCATGGCGTAGCCACCGCGGGTGGTGTTGTCCACAAAGGAGCCCTCGAGCTCTTCGCGAGGCGCGAACCCTACCGCATGCACCACAATATCGAGATGGCCCCAGACGTTTTCCAGCTCGTGGAAGACTGCCGCCATCTGCTCGTCATCGGTGACGTCCAGCGGCAGCACCGGTCCACCCCCACAGGCGGCCGAACACTGCTCGACCCGTCCCTTGAGCTTTTCGGTTTGATAGGTGAGCGCGATTTCAGCGCCTTCCCGATGCATGGCTTCTGCCACGCCCCAGGCAATGGACCGATTGCTCGCCACGCCAACGATGAGTGCCTTGCGGCCGGAGAGAAAACCCATGCGAACCCCTTTGCCCCTGAGAAAATCCCGGTTACGTTACTGAAAAGCGTCGATGCGGCCAACCGCATGACGCCTCGTGTCTTCCACTAGGGTAGCGAAAATGTTTGCACGCCGGGTTATCAGTTTTGGCCTTGCTCTTGTCCTCTCCATGGCGGTCTCCACCGTGTCAGCGGGCGACCATGCGCTGGCGCTGCATGGCGAGCCCAAATACGGCCCGGATTTCGAGCACTTTGACTACGTCAACCCCGACGCACCCAAGGGCGGGCAGATCCGTCTGGCCAACGTGGCGGCGTCCACGTTTGACACCCTCAACCCGTTCATTCTGCGGGGCACACCGGCCCAGGGTCTCGGCCTGGTCTTTGACACCCTGACCGAGCGGTCTTTGGATGAGGCCTTCACCGAATATGGCCTGATTGCCGAAACCATTGATGTGGCGGCAGATAACAGTCATGTGCGATTTCTGCTCCGGGAAGAAGCCCGTTTTCATGACGGCGTGCCGGTGACTGCCAGCGACGTCGCCTGGACCTTTCGCACCCTCCGTGAGGACGGTCATCCGCGATATCGCCCCTACTACCGGGATGTGGACCGGGTGGAGGTGGTCGATGACCACGAGGTGATTTTCCACTTCAGCACCACTCAAAATGCCGAGCTGCCCATGATCCTCGGCCAGCTGCCGGTCCTGCCGGAGCACTACTGGGCCGAGCGCGAATTCGGCCGCACCACCCTGGAGCCGCCGCTGGGCAGTGGTCCCTATCGCGTCGCGGAGGTGGATCAGGGCCGGCGCATCGTCTACCAGCGAGTCGAGGATTATTGGGCGGCGGATCTCCCCACGCAGCGTGGCCGCCACAATTTTGACCGCATGCTCTATGACTACTATCGGGATGGCACCGTGGCGGTTCAGGCCATCAAGGCCGGGGAATACCATCTGCGCCAGGAGAACGTGGCTCGCAACTGGGCCACGGCCTACGACACCAGCGCCGTGCGGGACGGTCTCCTGCGACTCGAGGAAATCCCCCACAGCCAGCCGGCGGGCATGCAGGGATTTTTCTTCAATACCCGCCGCTCCATGTTCTCGGATCCCCGGGTACGGGAAGCGCTTGCCTACGCGTTCGACTTCCAGTGGACCAATGAAAACCTCTTCTACGGGGCTTATGAGCGCACCCGGAGCTACTTCGAGAACTCCGAGCTGGCGGCTACCGGGCTGCCTTCCGAAGCGGAGCTGGAAATTCTCGAGCCGTTTCGCGACCAGTTGCCGGAACGGGTTTTCACCGAAGCTTATGAGCCCCCCAGCACCGAGGGCCGAGGGATGCGGGGAAACCTTCGTCAGGCCTTCGCGCTACTGGATGAAGCCGGCTGGTCAGTGGTGGACGGTGATTTGACCCACACCGAAAGCGGCGAGGTCATGGACTTCGAGATCCTGCTGGTGAGTCCTTCCTTCGAGCGGGTGGTTCTGCCGATGCAGCGCAATCTGGAGCGGCTTGGGGCCAATGTCAGCGTACGGACCGTTGATCCGACCCAGTATCAGAATCGGCTGGATCGTTTTGATTTCGATATCACGGTCCATGTGGCGCCGCAGTCGCTGTCGCCGGGCAACGAGCAACGCGACTTCTGGAGCTGTGAGTCCGCCGAGATCAGCGGTAGCCGCAACATTGCCGGGGTCTGCGATCCGGTGATTGATGAGCTGGTTGAACGGATTGTCGATGCGCCGGACCGGGAATCCCTGATCCACCGGACCCGGGCGCTGGACCGGGTGCTGCAGTGGAATTTCTACGCCATCCCCAACTGGTACATTGATCGCTTCCGGATCGTGTACTGGGACCGTTTCGGGCGTCCCGGCGACAATCCGCCCTATGGGTTCGCTCTGGATACCTGGTGGGTGGATCCCGACAAGGCCCAGCGCGTCGATGGGCGTTAACTGACAACCCGGAGTCTCGGAGCCCTTGTACGCATATATCGGGCGTCGCCTGCTGCTAATGATCCCGACCCTGCTCGGGGTTCTGCTGATTAACTTTGTGGTGGTTCAGTTCGCGCCGGGCGGTCCGGTGGAGCAGGTGGCCGCCCAGGTTCAGGGCACGGCAGATTTCTCCACCGCCCGGTTTTCGGGGGTCGCGGCGGACGAGGTGGCCAGCGAGAGCCGCGGTGCCCGGGGACTGGACCCGGAGTTCATTGCCGAGCTGGAAGCACAGTTCGGCTTTGACCGTCCGGCCCATGAGCGATTTCTGCTCATGGTGGGCAACTACGTCCGGTTCGACTTCGGTGAGAGCTTCTATCGGGATCAGACCGTGGGCGAGCTGATTGTCGAAAAATTGCCGGTGTCCATTTCCCTGGGGCTATGGACGCTCCTGTTCACTTATCTCATCTCGATCCCGCTGGGCATTCGCAAGGCCGTGCGCGACGGCTCGGCGTTCGATGTCTGGAGCAGTGCCGTGGTGATTGTCGGCTATGCCATTCCCGGCTTTCTGTTCGCGATCCTGCTTATCGTGGTGTTTGCCGGGGGCAGTTACCTGGACTGGTTTCCGCTGAGGGGGCTGGTCTCCGAGGACTGGCATGAGCTCTCCTGGCCCATGCGCATCCTCGATTACTTCTGGCATCTGGTGCTGCCCGTGCTGGCGATGGTGATCGGTGGCTTTGCCGGCCTGACCATGCTCACCAAGAATTCATTCCTCGAGGAAATCAACAAGCACTACGTTATGACCGCGCGAGCAAAGGGGGTCACCGAGCGGCGGGTGCTTTACGGCCACGTGTTTCGGAATGCCATGTTGATTGTCATTGCCGGATTTCCCGCGGCTTTTGTGGGGGTGCTGTTCACCGGGGCGCTGCTGATCGAAGTGATTTTTTCGCTGGACGGGCTGGGGCTACTGGGCTTCCAGTCGGTGGTCAACCGTGATTATCCGGTGGTTTTTGGCACGCTTTTCATCTTCACGCTGATTGGTCTGGTGCTGAATCTGCTGGGCGACATCATGTATGTCCTCGTGGATCCACGCATCGATTTCGAAGCCAGGCAGGGCTGAGCCGGTGGCCATTCAGCTCAACCCCATCAACCAGCGTCGCTGGGCCCAGTTCCGGGCCAACCGGCGGGGCTGGTGGTCACTGTGGATTTTCCTGGTGCTGTTCATTCTGTCGCTGTTTGCCGAGTTTCTGGCCAACGAGCGGCCACTGCTGGTTCATTACGACGGTGGCTGGTACGTGCCAGTGCTGGTCAGCTACCCCGAAACCACCTTCGGCGGAGACTTCCCCACGGAAGCCGAGTATCGGGATCCCTATGTGGCCGAGTTGATCAACGCGGACGGCTGGATGCTGTGGCCGCCGCTTCGGTACCACTATCGGACCATCAATTTCGAGAGCGAAGCCGCGGCGCCCGCGCCGCCCTCCGCGGAAAACTGGCTGGGTACCGACGATCAGGGCCGTGACGTGCTGGCGCGACTGATCTACGGCTTCCGGATTTCCGTGCTTTTCGGTCTCGCCCTCACCATCGGCAGTTCCCTGATCGGCGTGGTCGTCGGTGCGGTGCAGGGGTACTTCGGCGGTCGTACGGATCTCTTCGGGCAGCGCTTCATCGAGATTTGGGCCGGACTGCCAGTGCTCTATCTGCTGATCATCATGGCGGGCTTCGTGCAGCCGAGTTTTTGGTGGCTGCTGGGGATCATGCTGCTGTTCAGCTGGACCCAGCTGGTGGGCGTGGTCCGGGCAGAATTCCTGCGGGTTCGCAACTTCGACTACGTGAAAGCCGCGAAAGCCCTGGGGGTAACCGACGGGGTGATTATGGTCCGCCATGCCCTGCCCAACGCCATGGTGGCCACGGTGACGTTCATGCCGTTCATTCTTACCGGCTCCATCACCACGTTGACTTCACTGGATTTTCTGGGCTTCGGGCTGCCGCCGGGATCCCCGTCGCTGGGGGAGCTTCTCGCCCAGGGAAAAGCCAACCTGCAGGCCCCCTGGCTGGGCCTGACCGCGTTTTTCAGCCTGTCGATCATGCTGTCGTTGCTGGTGTTCATCGGTGAGGCGGCGCGGGATGCTTTCGACCCCCGCAAGACGCTGGGAGGGCACGGCGGGTGAGTCAGTTGCTGTCCATTCAGGACCTGTCCGTCTGTTTCGGGCATGGCGAGCGGCGGGTCACCGCCGTGCGCCAGGTGAGCCTGGGACTGAATGCCGGTGAAACCCTGGCGCTGGTGGGGGAGAGCGGTTCCGGGAAATCGGTGACGGCGCTGTCGATTCCGCAGCTGCTGCCATACCCCTATGCCGCTCACCCCACCGGCCGAATACATCTGGACGGGGAGTCCCTACTGGATGCCTCTCGGGCACGCATGCAGGTGGTCCGGGGCGGTGAGCTGGGAATGATTTTCCAGGAGCCCATGACCTCGTTGAATCCGCTGCACACCATTGAAAAGCAGATCGGCGAAACCCTGCGGATTCATCAGCGGCTCAGTCCGGCCATCGCCCGGGATCGGATCGTCGAGCTGCTGGAGATGGTGCGGCTGCCGGAGGCGGCCAGTCGTCTGGGGGCTTTCCCCCATCAGCTCTCCGGGGGGCAGCGTCAGCGGGTGATGATCGCCATGGCCATCGCCAACAGTCCCCGCCTGCTGATCGCCGATGAGCCCACCACGGCGCTGGACGTCACCATTCAGGCCGAGATCCTGGATCTGCTGGCGGACCTGCAGCGCCGCCTTGGCATGGCGATGCTGTTTATCAGTCATGACCTGGGCGTGGTTCGACGGATCGCCGATCGGGTGGCGGTGATGAAGCAGGGAGAAATTGTCGAGCAGGGCTCCATCGACACGGTTTTCAACCACCCGACGGATCCCTATACCCGGCTGCTGCTGGATGCCGAGCCCGAGGGCCGGCCGGCCGCGGTGCCCGCCGGTGAGCCGGTCCTGGAGACCCGGGATCTGCGGGTGTGGTTTCCCCGTCGCGGCGGACTGCTCAAGCGGGTGGTGGGGCACCTCAAAGCCGTGGATGGCATTGATCTGTCCGTGCGCCCGGGAGAGACCCTGGGCGTGGTCGGGGAGAGCGGCTCCGGCAAAACCACCCTCGGCATGGCCTTGCTGCGACTGCAGGATGGCCGGGGTGCCATCGAGTATCAGGGGCAGGACATCACCCGCTACTCCAACCGTCAGTTACGTCCGCTGAGACGGGAGCTGCAGGTGGTGTTTCAGGATCCCTTCGGCAGCCTGAGCCCGCGCATGTCGGTGGGGCAGATCATCGGCGAAGGGCTGGAAGTCCATGGCATCGGCGAGGGCCGCGAAGGCCGGGAGGCACTGGCCCGGGACGCCCTCGCCGAAGTGGGACTGGACCCGGCACTGGCGTCGCGGTTTCCCCACGAACTCTCCGGGGGGCAGCGTCAGCGGGTGGCGGTGGCCCGTGCCGTGGTCCTGAAGCCGCGTCTGATTGTTCTGGATGAGCCCACTTCCGCCCTGGACCGCTCGGTTCAGGCCCAGCTGGTGTCATTACTGCGCACGCTTCAGGCCCGTCATGGCCTCGCCTACATTTTTATCAGTCATGATCTCAAGGTCGTTCGGGCCATGAGTCATCGCATGGTGGTGATGCAGGCCGGCCGGATTGTGGAGGCCGGCGACGCCGAGGCGATTTTCGAGAGTCCGGCCGACCCCTATACCCAGCGCTTACTGGCGGCGGCGCTCTAGGGGCCCGCGCTGGTATCATCGCGCCATGAACAACCCCGTTATTGCCCTGGTCGGCCGCCCCAACGTCGGCAAATCCACCCTGTTCAATCAGCTGACCCGTACCCGGGATGCCCTGGTGGCGGATTTTCCGGGCCTGACCCGTGATCGCCAGTACGGCGTCGGGCGGGTCGGCGAGCACCCGTATGTGTTGATCGACACCGGTGGGCTCGGTGAGCCGGACGACGTCACGTACCATCACATGCAGCGTCAGGCGCTTCGGGCGCTGGACGAGGCCGACGCGATCCTCTTTCTGGTGGACGCCCGCACCGGTGTCACCCCCGGCGACGAGGCGCTCACGGCGGACCTGCGTCAACGGGGCAAGCGGGTCTGGCTGGTGATGAACAAAGTGGACGGGGTGGACGCGGATGTGGCGGCCGCCGATTTCCACGGTCTGGGGCTGGACACTCCCTGGCCCATCGCCGCCGTGCGTGGTCGTGGCGTGCGGCGGCTGATTGATGACGTGCTGGAGACGCTGATGCCGGCGGCGGAGGCGGCCGACAGGGACCCTCAGCCAGTGCCCGACGGGTTGTCAGCGCCCGCTGGCGACGATCCGACAACGGCCATCGAGGTCGCCGTTGTCGGCCGGCCCAATGTGGGCAAGTCCACGCTGGTGAATCGGCTCATTGGCGAGGAACGGGTGCTGGTGTACGACATGCCCGGCACCACCCGGGACGCCATTCGCGTGCCCTTCGAGCGCGACGGCCGTGCCTTTACCCTTATCGATACCGCCGGCGTGCGTCGCCGCAGCCGGGTTCGGGAGACCGTCGAAAAGTT
>Ga0207421_10005948_pt1 | contig 13455 bp, 8 predicted proteins | sample SodLakKL_010_SED_4_FD_187542 | JGI IMG/M metagenome (GOLD analysis project Ga0207421, IMG submission 187542) | Alkaline sediment microbial communities from Lake Tanatar, Kulunda Steppe, Russia - 8KL_010_SED (SPAdes) (version 2) | ecosystem: Environmental > Aquatic > Non-marine Saline and...
ACCCCTGAACCACGTGGGGTTCAGGGCCGCAAACCCCACGTGGTTTGCGGTCTTGGCCATTGAAATCATTGTATTTTTGACCATGGATTAAGCAAAACACGGCAAGGAAAATTCTAAAAAAAGTAAAACTGAAAGCAGTAGTGAAAAGCCCAAAAATCATAAAAATACCGATTAGAACGGCGACGGGCAAGGTCGACCCGTCGCCGGCCGCCCGATTTTTTGAGCCTTGCCCGTGGAGTCGGGGAAGGTTCAAAAAGAGAGCAATTAATTGTGCTCGATATCCTCTTTTGAGAGACCACACCTCGAATCACCCAGCGGTGATTCGGGCCTTACGCTCTCGGAATTTCATTTCCGACAAAGTCGAAAAACCATGCTGAAATTCCTGCGAGAGCCCTCTCAAAGAGGGTATCTTCGCTTATGAAAAGGAAAGCTCGTGCCGAACCGCCTCCGAGAGCTCTTCAAAGAGGGTATCTTTGCTTCCAAGGTAGAGCGAGAGCTTCTTTGAAAAGAGCATCTTCATTTAAGGCTAAAAAATGAAAATCATAAACAACCTGCCTCGCGGCGATTTTTTTGTTTGTAAAAACAATAGTCATTCTGAGCAAGCGTGGCGCAGTGCCTGCCTGCCGGCAGGCAGGAAGAATCTCTTGGAAAGACGGCGGAACAAAGAGATCCTTCGGCTGGCGCCTCAGGATGACGGGGGAAGAGGAGACGCTTCGCTCCGCTCAGGATGACGAGCGGGGTGGGTTCAGGATGACGAGTAGGAAGGCCGCCAGTCGGCGGGTTTTGTTTAAAGATTTCCAATTACGGATTACCGATTAAATCCACTTTTAGTGGATTTTCTCGTTTTTAACATTCAAATTATCTTATTTTGTGTTATAATGGACGCATGATAAAAAGAGAAATTAAAGAAAAAATAAAAGATTCTTTGGAGCGGATTTATGACATATCCGTAAGTCTTGAAGATTTGGATTTGGAGATACCTGCGGATAAAAGTCACGGAGATTATTCCGCCAATATCTGTTTTAGGCTGGCCGGGGAAGTGGGAAAATCCCCGAAGGAAATCGCCTCGGAAGTTGCCAAGGACATTAAAAATGATCTTTTTATTTGTGAAAGCAAAAACGGTTTTTTGAATTTCCGTCTTACCGACTCGGCTCTTGAAAAAATGGTTAAAAAGGTCTTGAAATTCGAAACCGAAAAAAGGGAAAAAACGATGGTTTTGGATTACTCTTCCCCCAACATCGCCAAGTCGTTCGGTATCGGCCATCTTCGCTCTACCATAGTAGGACAAGCTATCTATAACATATATGAATATTCCGGATGGAATTGCGTGGGAATAAATCACTTGGGAGATTGGGGAACCCAATACGGAAAACTTTTATATCAAATAAAAGAAAAAGATTTGAATCCCAAAGAGCTTTCGGTCAAAGATTTGGAAAAGCTTTACGTTGACTTTCATAAAAGGGCGGAAAAAAATCCGGAGATGGAAGAGGAGGGAAAGCGGTGGTTCAAAAAACTTGAAGACGGGGATCCGGAAGCTACCCAAATTTGGGAGATTTGCGTGGAAAAAAGTATGCGGGAGTTTGAAAAGATATACGATCTTTTAAATGTTGAAATCGATCATCATATCGGGGAAAGTTTTTATCAGGACAAGATGGAGGCGGTAATTGAGGAGGCCAAAGAAAAAGGAGTGGCCAAAGAGTCGAAAGGAGCCCTGATTGTTGATTTTGGAGACGAGATTCCGCCGGCGATGCTTTTAAAATCGGACGGCGGAACCACTTATTTTACCCGGGATTTGGCTACCGTAAAGTACAGAGTTGATCGCTGGGATCCGGAGCTTTTCATATATGAAATAGGCGCCGATCAGAAGCTACATATGAGACAGCTTTTTAAAACCGTAGAGATGCTGGGCTGGAAAAGTGAAAGCGACTTCATGCACGTCGCCCACGGAATGTATCGATTGAAGGACGGGGCGATGTCGACCAGAAAGGGGAAAACAATTCATTTGGAAGATGTTTTAAATGAAGCCATGAAGAGAGCCGAAAAAATAATAGATGAGTCGGAGACGACCGGTGAAATTACCGAAAAAGAGAAAAAAAAGATTGCCGAGAAGGTGGGAGTCGGAGCGGTCAAATACGCCGATCTTAAAAAACACTATAAAAAAGATATAGTCTTTGACTGGGAAAAAGCTTTTTCTTTGAAGGGGAACTCCGGCCCTTATTTACAATACACTGCCTTGAGAGCGAAAAGCGTTTTGGATAAGCACGATGAAAAGTTTAAATTGGAAATTAATAAACTCTCCGACCCGGAAAAAGCGGTATTGAAAGAGATTATTCTGTTTGATGAGGTTATGGAGACGGCGGAGAAAAATTTTACACCTTCGAGCATTGCCAATTTCAGTTATCGGGTGGCGAAAAAATTCAACGCCTTTTACGCCGAAAAACCGATATTGGAGGCGGATACGGAAGAAGAAAAGATACAACGATTATCGATTACGAAAGCCGGCTTTGAAGTTCTGAAAAAATCTTTATCCATTTTAGGGATTGATTTGCCGGAAAGAATGTAAATCTTTTATGAATCTAAAAAATAGCTATTACATCTTACGACACGGTGATACCGAATACCAGTCGGAAAAAACCGAGGAGATTTATCCTCGGGATTGCACCGATAAGATTCCGTTGTCCGAAAAAGGAAGAAAAAAGGTTTTAAAGACGGCGGAAAAGATTAAGGCTTTGGGAATTGATAAAATATATTCATCCGATTTTTTAAGAACAAAACAGACGGCCGAGTTGGTAAAATCAAAGCTGAGAAACGTAGAAATAGTTTTTGACGAAATGCTTAGAGATATGGATTTGGGTGTCTGGCATGAAGAAAAAAAGAAAGATTTTTATGATAAATTTCCGATAAAAAAAGAGAGATATGATAAGAGACCGGAAGAAGGTGAGAGCTGGCGGGAGGTTGAAGAGAGAATGAAAAAAGTTTTGGTCAACATTGAAAAAGAAGAGAACGGAACGATTTTGATTGTCAGTCACGGAGATCCGTTATGGATTTTGGAAGGATGTGTCAAGGGAATAAGTAAAGAGAAGCTGATGGATATAAAAAGAGAAAAAAAGAAATTTATAAAACCCGCCGAGCTCAGAAGATTAAATTAAAGGTTAAAAATTTAAAAATATTAAGAAATTAACCCGTTAAAATAGTATGGATTTTTCAAAAATGGAAGAAGAGATATTGGATTTTTGGAACAAGGAAGATATATTCGAAAAAACTCTGGAAATCAGGCAAGATGCCGATCTTTTCAGTTTTTATGACGGACCCCCTTTCGCTACCGGGAAGCCGCATTACGGGCATATTCTGGCAAGCACGATAAAGGACAGTGTTCTCAGGTACAAGACGATGAGAGGATACAAGGTGCCGAGAAGAGTCGGATGGGACTGCCACGGACTTCCGGTTGAGAATTTGATTGAAAAAGAGATCGACGTAAACAGTAAGAGAGAGATTGAAGAGGAGGTGGGAATTGAAAAGTTCAATAAAAAATGCAAGGACTCCGTTTTCAGATGCGTTGATGATTTTAAGGAGGCTCTTACTCGTGTCGGTAGATGGGCCGATTATGAAAATGACTATTCAACGATGGACAAAGAATATACCGAGTCGGTCTGGTGGGTTTTTAAGAAGCTATGGGATAAAAAATTAATTTACAAGGATTACAGGATTTCTCCCTATTGTCCCCGGTGTGGAACTCCGATTTCCAACTTTGAGGTCAATCAGGGATACGAGATGACGACCGATCCTTCCGTTTTTGTAAAAATGAAGGTGAGGATCGGCAAACTGAAAGGAGCTCATCTTTTGGCTTGGACGACTACTCCGTGGACTTTACCCGGAAATGTAGCGTTGGTTGTTGATGAGGAATTTGATTATGTGCTCGTAAAGGTGAAAAATGAAAAATTGATTTTGGCGGAAAAGAGACTGGAAATTTTGGAAGAGGATTTTAAGATTGAAGAAAAGCTGAAAGGGAAAGATTTAATCGGCTTGGAATACGAACCACCTTACGACCATATGAAAAAAGCGAAACCGGAGGGAATTGAAAATTCATTCAAGGTTTATTCGGCGGATTTTGTTACTTTGGAAGAAGGAACGGGCATAGTTCATACGGCGGTAATGTACGGAGAAGATGATTTTCAATTGGGAAAGGAGAAAAACCTCCCCTTCTTCCATCTGGTGGATGAGGAAGGAAAATTCAATGAATATGCCGGAGATTTCAAAGAGATGTTCGTAAAAAAGGCTGATAATAAAATTTTAGAGGACCTGGAAGAAAGAGATCTTCTGTATAAAAAAGAGGATTATAATCACAGCTACCCATTTTGTTGGCGATGCGACACTCCTTTGCTTTATTACGCTTTTGAAAGCTGGTATGTGAAGGTAACTTCCTTTAAGGATGAGCTGATAGAAAATAATAAAAAAATTCATTGGGTTCCGGAACACCTGAAAGACGGAAGATTCGGAAACTGGCTGGAGGGGGCCAAAGACTGGTCGGTTTCCAGGAACAGATTTTGGGGGGCTCCGATTCCGGTTTGGGAGTGTGAAGATTGTGATCGGGTCAAAGTCGTAGGAAGCGTGGAAGAATTGGAAGACGAACCTGAAGATTTGCACCGCCCCCACATAGACGAGGTCGTTTTTGATTGTGAGTGCGGAGAAGAGATGAAGAGAGTGGAAGAAGTTTTTGATTGCTGGTTCGAGTCCGGATCGATGCCGTACGCGCAAAGACATTACCCCTTCGAGGACAAGGAAAAGACGGAAGAAGCTTTTCCGGCCGACTTCATAGCTGAAGGAATGGATCAAACCAGGGGCTGGTTTTACACTTTACATGTTTTAGCGACGGCACTTACCCTTGAAGATGTGGGGCTGGGAGAGGGAAATCCGGCTTACAAAAACGTGATTGCCAACGGACTTTTATTGGATGAGACGGGGAAAAAGCTCTCCAAAAGACTCAGAAATTATCCGGAGATGGATCATATATTCGATAATTACGGAGCCGATTCCCTGCGCTTCTTCTTACTTTCTTCCACCAAGGTTGGAGAGGACTATCGATTTTCAGAAGAAAGAGTCAAAGAGACAAACAGAAAAGTTATTTCCACTTTGTGGCACAGTTATCGTTTTTTCAATACTTATGTTGAAAAAGATGAATTAACCGACAAGCTTGAGGTCCGAAATTCGCTGAATAAGTGGATCTTGTCAAAAGTCAATCGTGTTAACAAACTGATTATAGAAGAAATGGATGATTATAAGTTAACCCAATCTTCCCGTTTGATTGAAGAGCTGATAGACGATTTATCGAATTGGTATATCAGAAGGTCGAGAAGAAACCTGCAAAAGCCGGAATCGAAGAAGGAAAAGGAGGAGTTCGCAAAGACATTTCATTATTGTTTGGTCAAAATAGCCAAAATGATGGCTCCGTACTCTCCTTTCATTGCCGACAAGCTCTTCAAAGAGCTTACCGGAAAAGAATCGGTACACTTGGCGGATTATCCCGAGCCGGAAGAAAAGTATTTGGACGAAGAGTTGGAAAAAAAGATGGAGACGGCGAGAGACTTGGCTCAGAAGGCGCTTTCCAAGAGAGCGGAAGCGGGAATAAAGGTCAGACAACCCCTCTCAAAGCTGATAGTAACGGAAAAATTGGACAAGCATATAGCCGATATATTGAAAAAGGAGATCAATGTTAAAGAGGTCGTTTCAGGAAAGAGGTTTGAATTGATTACCGAGATTGATTCCGAATTGAAAAAAGAAGGAATGGCCAGAGAAACGGTTCGTCGGGTTCAGCACTTGAGAAAAAAAGCGGGACTTACTCCCGATGACAAAATAAAGCTTTACTACAGGGGAGATTTCAAAGATTTCTTCAGTGAAAATGAGAAATACTTCAAGAAAGAAACTTCCGCTGAAAAAATAGAAGAGATGGGAAAAGATCACCCCGAATGGACCAAGGAAATTGAAATTGACGATCGAAAGTTGATTTTGGGATTGGAAAAGGTATAAATTTCGGCTGAAAATGTTTACCCGTTACAGAACAAAAGGAATTTTTATCAAGAAGATTAAAAAGTTTGAAGCTGACGAGTATCTGATCGCCTACACCGAGGACTTCGGTAAAATAGGACTAACCGGTAAATCGATAAGAAAGATAAAATCCAAGCTGAGTTCGGGATCGAGACTTTTTTGTTTCTCCAATATAGAATTCGTTAGGGGTCGCCATTACAACATTTTAACCGATGTGGAGCTGATCAGCAGTTTTCCGGAGATAAGAAATGATTTGAGCAAGCTGTCCGTCGCTTTCAGGATGACTTCTTTAATCGGATCTTTTTTAACCGAAGAGGAGAAAGATGATATTCTTTGGCAGTTTATCGAACGGAGCTTTTTTCTTCTTGAGGATTACTCATTCGGAAGCAATCCGTCCTTAAAAAAGAAGAGAATCAGAAGGTTTTATTATTATTTCGCTTTTAAATTTTTGGAAATTTTGGGATACAAGCCGGAGGTCGGAGAGTGCGTAGTCGATAAAAAGAGAAAAACGACGGCTTTCAGTCCGCGGGAAGGGGGGCTGGTTTGTCGGCTCTGTGCTCAAAAAATAAAAGATCCGTTGCAGGTAAAGATGAAAGAAGAAGATAGAATATTTTTAAAAGCGATTTCGGAGAAAAAGTTTGAAAACTTTTTAAAAGAAGAGCTCGAGTTTTCTGAAATGGGTCAAGTTTTAAAAAATTATATAACTCTCCTTCCCTCGGGCATGTCTTGAAGTCAGTAGTCGGGTCTGTTAGAATAAAAGATAGAAAATAACAAAATAACAATCAGAGACCAGAAAACATGAGAAATATTTTAAAAAAGACAGCATTCTTTATTTTTTTATCGGCTTTTGTTGCCGTAGCTGTAGCTTTCTTTTATTTCGACCGGACAAGCTTTGATGAATCCGATCTCAGACTCGAAATAATAGGCCCGGAAGAAGTCAGTGTGGGTGAAGAGATGGAATACAGAGTCCGCTACAGAAACAATAGTGACATTCGTTTGGAAAACGTTTCCGTAATTTTTGAATATCCGGAGACCTCCGTTCCCCTTGAAAGAGAAGAGGATGAAATTATTGAAGGAAGTGATAATTTCAGGAAAAGAAAAGAATTGCCCGATATAAATCCGGGACAAGAAGAAATTATCGATTTCAGCGCTCGAGCTTTTGGTGAAAAAGGAGATGCCGTAGAAGCTTCGGCTTGGTTCAGCTATTCTCCGCAAAATTTGTCCGCAAATTATGAAATTTCAAGAAGTCACACGGGAATAATTACCGAGATTCCTTTGACTTTGGAATTTGTTAGTGGTGATTCTTTTGACGGATCCTTTCCTGACAGAGTTGAGGCTGGCCAGGATTTTTCTTTCGGTCTCTATATTTTTTCCGATTTGGATTATGACATAGGTGATTTGGGACTGAGAGCCACTTATCCGTCCGGATTCGAATTTATTTCCAGTAGTCCGGAAGGAATAGAAGATAATGAATGGGAAATAGAGAGCTTGGGGAGCAGGAACGGAACGGGCGTCACCGTTTCCGGAATATTGGAAGGGGAACCGGGTGATACCAGAGGTTTTCAAGCCGAACTCGGTGTTTGGAGAAGAGATCGTTTCATACCGATTAAAAGAGTTGAAGATAGAATATTAATACCCAGTAGAGAATTTTTCATGGACGTGGTTGTCAACGATGATCCGGATTACGTAGCCGATCCCGGAGACGATCTTCTTTATGATATCTATTTTAAAAATTTGGGAGAAGAAACGATTGAAAATCTATTTTTAAGAGTAGATTTGGATACGGATATGATTGATGAGGAGCGACTGGAGACGATGCAGGGCATGCTTAGAGGAGATACCATAATTTGGAATCATTCTTCTACATCTCAGCTGAGAAGATTGGGTCCGGAAGAAGAGGAAAAGGTTTCTTTTATGATGGGAATCAAGGAAGATGATTTGGGATACAATCCCGAAATCAGGATTTCAGCGGAGATGAACCAAGCAAGAAGAACAATTCAAACCAAAGTGAATACGGATTTGGAAATCATGCAGAACTTTATGGGTGAAGATGATCCGTTCAGGTCTTCCGGGCCTTTGCCCTTGAATATGAACCAGACCTCAACTTATACAATTTCTTGGGAAGTCGGAAGCTCTTTCAATGATGTTGAAGATGTGGAAGTTAATGCCGAGCTCCCCGAAGGGGCAACGATTATAAATAGTGACTATCCCGAGGAAACCGAATTTGAATTCGATTCGGAAACCGGAGAAATCATTTGGAAGCTGGAAAGTCTGGAAAGAGGAACGGGAATCTCACGGAGTGCTCCGAAAGCTAATTTTCAAGTGGAATTCACCCCCGACTTTTCCGTCGAAGGAGACACGGAACTTATCTCCGAAGCGGTAATTAGAGGAACGGATACATGGACCGATAGGGAGCTGGAAAAGGAGTCGGGATCATTACTGCACGGAGACTTATTGGGAATTTTCGAAATAGGGATTGATGATGAAGTTGAAGAAATTGAATTTGAAGAAGAAAATCAAGAGGAAGACGATGAGGATGATCCGGATGAAGATGAGAATAATTAACAAGAACTAAAATTATCAAATTATGAAAAAGTCAATTAAAAAAATAACCGCTCTAACGAAGCGCAAGGGTTTTGTTTATCCGTCATCTCTGATTTATGGTGGATTCAGTTCCACTTATGACTTCGGTCCGCGCGGTGTAGCTTTGAAAAACAACCTGAAAAACGAGTGGTGGAAAGAGATGACGAGATGTCAGGATGACGTGGTCGGTTTGGATTCTTCAATAATAATGAATCCGAAAATCTGGCAGGCTTCGGGACATCTTTCCAAGGGTTTTGCCGACAAGCTCAGTGAATGCAAAGATTGCCATAAAAGATTCAAGGATCTGGAGGAGGACGGAAAGAGTACCGAAAAATGCCCGGATTGCGGAGGAGATCTGATGGAACCCAGAGATTTTAATTTGATGATGAAAACTTTTGTCGGCCCGGTTGAAGATGATGCAACTACCGCTTACCTCAGAGCTGAAACATGTCAGGGAATATTCGTTAATTTTAAAAACGTCATGGATTCGATGAGAGTTGATTTGCCTTTCGGCATCGCTCAAATCGGTAAATCCTTCAGAAACGAGATTACTCCCGGAAACTTCATCTTCAGGATGAGAGAGTTTGAACAAATGGAGATGCAATGGTTTTGCAATAAGAAAGAGGCCGATGAATTTTTTGAGTTCTGGCTGAAGCAGAGACTTGAGTGGTATGAAAAAATGGGAATTGATATGGAAAAGATAAGAAAAAATGAAATCGGTGAAGACGAAAGAGCTCACTACGCTCGCAGGCAAGTGGATATCGAATACAAGTTCCCCTTCGGATGGGGAGAGATAGAAGGAATTCATAATCGGGGAGACTGGGATCTTTCGAACCACTCAAAGCACAGCGATGAAGATTTAATGGTGGATGGTGATTATCCGTGGGTGATAGAAACTTCCATAGGTGTAGAAAGGTCATTTTTAGCTTTTTTGGTTGATTCTTATGAGGAGCTGGAAAGTGGACGAAGTAATGATGCGGAATCGAAAGAAGTGGTTTTAAAGCTCGATCCCAAGCTGTCTCCGACTAAAGTTGCCGTGTTTCCTCTTCTGAAAAACAAAAAGAAGCTCACGAAAAAAGCCAAACTAATCTTTGAGGAAATAAAAAAAGAATTTGATGCCGTTTACGATGAAACGGGATCGATAGGAAAAAGATACAGAAGGCAGGACGAGGTCGGCACACCTCTTTGTGTAACGGTTGATTTTGACAGCCTTGAAGATGACTCCGTTACGGTTAGGGAAAGAGACAGCATGGAGCAAATAAGAGTGAGCGAAAAAGAGTTGAAAAAGGTGGTGCGACGATTTATGGAAGGAGAAGAATTCGGCAAGTTGGGAAAAAAAGCTTGAAGATCTTGAAAGAGTTCAGCAAATAAAAAACCGCCTCTTCGGGGGCGGTTTTTAATTTTTAATTATCTCTTCTATTTCATATTCCGGTGAATAAGTATAGTATCTTTTTTTATTGAATTCGGTAATTACTTCAAGAACAAGCAAGCTGACCGAAAAAAGAATTAAGAGATATATGATTATTGAATTCTGATAGTACAAAAAAATAACTGAAAAAATCAAAATTGTCGCGGAGAAAATGAAAGCCTTGATAGTAAACAATTTTTTTTCCGCTGTTTTTATTTTCCAAACGGTTATAAAACCCATCATGCCCGGAATATATTTAAAGACATTATATTTCGTTTTTCCGGTGGTTCTGGGACGATGTTTGGTTTCGATTTCTCCGATATTTTTTTCCTTAATGATTAGTAGTGCGGGGATGAATCGATGCAATCCGTCGAATAGATTAATACCTTTCAATGCCGATTTTTTAAATATTTTCAAAGTGCATCCACTGTCTTTTGTTTTATCTTTCAGTATTATATTTCTCAATTTGGAAGCTATTAAGGCGAATATCACCTTACTTTTTTTATCTTTTCTGTTTTTTCTCCATCCGCAGACGGCATCTAAATTTTCATCTTTCAATTTGGCAAACATTCGCGGTATTTCATTCGGATCATTTTGTCCGTCACCGTCTATCGTTATTATGTAATCTCCGGAGGCATAATTGATTCCGGCGTCAAGTGCCGTGGATTGACCGTGGTTTTTATCCAAAATAATTAATGTAGATCTTTCTCTCTTTTTAACTTCTTCCCGTGTTGAATCTTCAGAGCCGTCATCAACAATTATGAGCTCCAGCTCTTCGCCCCATTCGGAGAAAACTTCTTTAATTTCATCCATCAACCCACCTATGGCATCTTCTTCGTTGTATGCGGGTATAACGACGGAGAACAGTCTTTTTTCTGCCATATTACTTTCCCCCTTTTTCATAAATTGATTTTAATTTTTACAGTGATAATATTGAAGATTATTAATTATCCGAGGCTTGCATACATTAATTCCATTTTGCGAATTATAAAATTATTTTTATTTGATTACAACCGATGTTGCTTATAAAACCGTTACAAAAAGACTTATCGAGTTAAAAGTTATTGATTAAGTTGCTGATTTTGGTTATTGTAAAAAGTAAAGTGAGCGAGAAAAAGATTAATTAAAGCGATACCAATCAAGTTATTTTTATGTGTGGGATAGCCGGTTATTTTGGAAAAGGAAGCAAAAAAAGTTTAGCCGACATGGTCGGAGAGATCGATTACAGAGGACCGGATGGAGTTTATTTTTACAAAGACAGAGATGTCGGAATAGCTCAAAACAGGCTGGCTATAGTCGGGTCGGATTATTCTTCGATAATTGCTAACGAGAATAAAAATGTTATTCTCGCCTGTAACGGAGAAATCTACAATTATAAAAAATTGAAAAGAAAACTCGATGGCCATGATTTTAAGACCGATACGGATACGGAAGTGATAGTTCATCTTTATGAGGAGTACGGAATTGATTTTTTAAAGATGATCCGGGGAATGTTTTCTCTGGCTCTCTATGATAAAGAAAAAAAGAAACTTTTTTTGGCAAGAGACAAAACCGGACAAAAGTCGCTTTATTGGGGAGTTTTCGACGGGACACTTATTTTTTCTTCAGAACTAAAAGGGGTAGCACAACACCCTTCTTTCAAAAAAGAGATCGACTTAAGTGCATTCAACAAGTATCTACTTTATGAGTATGTTCCCGCTCCGGATACGATAATTAAGGGTTTGAGAAAATTGACCGCCGGAAGCTATCTTTCTTATCAAAAAGGAAACATTACGGAGAAAAAGTATTGGGATTATTCTTTTAACGATACTTATAAAGAATATTCAAAAAAAGAAATCTTAAAAAGGTTCGATGACGTCCTGGAAAAGAGTATCGACACGGTTTCTCCCTCCGGCAAGTTCGGTATTTTTTTAAGTGGAGGAATAGATAGCAGTACTCTTGTTTATTATTGTAAAAAATTAGGCAGAAATTTTGAAACCCTAACAGCTGAATTTGAAGAGGAAAGTTTTAATGAGGCCGGTAGGGCGACTCGTATTGCGGAGTATTTTGATATAAAAAATCAAAAAATATCAATTACGCCCGAAAAAGTTATAAAGTCATTTGATGATATTTATGAATTGCTGGACGAGCCTCAATCCAACATGACATTAATACCTTCTTATTTTTTATCGCTTAAAGCCAAAAGTAAGTTTAAAGTTTGCCTTGAGGGTAACGGTATTGATGAGTTGATGTGCGGGTATGGAACACTCACTGCCGAGAAAATTGTCGAATTCTACCTTAAATTCCCGAATTTTTTTAGAGAAAATATCTTTCCCCGAATGGTTGACTTGTTGCCGACTTCCCGAAAATATTTCAGTCTTGATTTTAAAATTAAGAAATTCATAGATGGGGCCGATCCCGATCCGATAAAAAGGCATCATTACTGGTGCGGATCTTTCAATAGAAAGCAGCGCAAAAGATTAATGAAAAAAAATCTTCTGAAAAAAATTAAAATAGAAGATGATTTTTCGTCAATTGAAAAATACGGTGGAGAAGAAAATCCGGAAAAGATTAATCTGATAATTTATGATTATTTAAAAACTTATTTACCGGAGACCGTTTGCCCCAAAACGGATAGATCGGGAATGTATAATTCCGTTGAAGTTCGGCTTCCGTTTTTGGATGATGCGATAATTGATTTTACCTCTTGCTTGCCGGCTGAGTACAAGATGAAAAGATTGAAAGGGAAATTTTTGCTTGAAAATTTAATGGCTGACAGATTACCCGGAAGAATGGCCAAGGCTAACAAAAAAGGCTTCGGAGTTCCTATAGCTTATTGGATCGACAAAGAATTCAAGCCATTGATTTTGGAGCATTTATCTTCCGAAAAGATGAAAAAAAGCGATTTTTTTAATCACCTCGAAGTTGAAAAAATATTGAGTGCTCATTTTGAGAAAAAAGCGAACAATTATAAATTGATATGGACTCTGTTTGTTTTTCAGTATTGGCTGGAAAACGTCTACAAAAATCTTTAATCAATCTTTACGGAATAATTCGGTAAAGACCTATAAGCAATTCTCCTTCAGCGAATATGTCGTAATTGAATCCTCTTTCGAACTCTTTTTGCTTACGGAAGTTGTGCAATCTGTTGATTGCCATAGTTTCTCGTATCGGTTTCAGGTTGTGTTGGTTTTCGAATTTCATAGTGGCTTCGAAAGGTTTTAATTTATCCGGATTTTGCGGATTATAGTCCATATCTATCTTTTCATGGTAGCCGTACAGGCTTCTGTAATAAAAGACGTTGTCATACTTCTCCATCAGTACGGGCAGCATTTCCGGATCGTATTCCAGATATATATCCATAACATCTATCTTTTTGTCTACGGGAAGAAGGTGAGTGTTAAATTCCATGCCATGTTGGTTGTACTGGTAACCGCGTCTTA
>Ga0207421_10005949_pt1 | contig 13454 bp, 6 predicted proteins | sample SodLakKL_010_SED_4_FD_187542 | JGI IMG/M metagenome (GOLD analysis project Ga0207421, IMG submission 187542) | Alkaline sediment microbial communities from Lake Tanatar, Kulunda Steppe, Russia - 8KL_010_SED (SPAdes) (version 2) | ecosystem: Environmental > Aquatic > Non-marine Saline and...
CCGCCATATACGGCCCGGTATGCAGCGTGTCAAATCTCACGACAGCGACACTGATCTGAATACAACCGTCTGGGTCGATACGGCCACAGATCCGGCCGGGCGGTCGCTGGTCATTGTCACATACAACAGCGGCGAAGAAGATAGGGATTGCACTTACGATTTGAGCGGCTTTGGGCTGGTGGATGTGCACGAAGTGCGCCAGACCTCGACGAGTCGAAGAAATTATCAAAAGTTGCCCGTTAACGTATTCGCAGTCGATCAGCTTGAGCTGACACTGCCGGCCGAGTCCATCACGACCATTGTCGCCCGTATCCGCGACTGTGCTCCGCTGCAGGCGGATATTGCTGAGGACTGCCTGGTTGACATAGACGATCTGGCCTACATGGCAGAGGTCTGGTTGACGGAGGGGCAGCCGACAGGCGATATTACCGAGACGGGGATTGTGAATCTGAAGGACGTGGCGGTGCTGGCGAGCGAGTGGATGTATTTCGGCGCATTTGCCCCGCTGCCGGAAGATGCCGCCGTCGGTGTCAATTTCGCTACGATGTTGCGCTGGGGGGACAACATCCACGCGCAGAGCTACGATGTGTACTTGGGCGACACTGCTGCGGCGGTGTCTAGTGCCGGGGTCGGTTCGTCGGAATATCGCGGACAAACGCAATTGAACCGCTGGAAAGAACACCTGCAGCCGAATCAGACCTACTTTTGGCGGGTGGACGCCAGGGATGCTTCACACACGCTGTCACGCGGGCCTGTTTGGACATTGACAACCGGCGACAGCACTCCGGAGCCGGGGCTGGTCGGTCACTGGAAAATGGACGAAACATCAGGCTCGATTGCCGCCGACAGCTCACTGTACGGCCATGAAGGCACTTTCAAGGGAGACCCCCAGTGGCGGCCGGGACAGGGGATCCTCGGCGGGGCAATTGAACTCAACGGCAGCGGCGATGCGATTGAGGTCGATGGGTTTTCGATGACAACCGATACCGCAACATTTGTTGCCTGGATTAACGGACGGCGGGCGGCTGATTGGGCGGGCATTGTCTATTCACGTTCGCCGGCAGGCAATCCGGCCTGCGGAATGCATTTTGGCGGCAACCGCAATTTGCGCTATACCTGGAACGATAACGATGATGCCACATGGAATTGGGACAGCGGTCTTGAAATCCCCGAAAACGAATGGGCGATGACTGCGCTGGTCATTGAGCCCGATAAGGCGACGCTCTATGTCGCAACGGCACAGTCGGGCTTGCAGTCGGCGGTCAAACCGCTGCTCAACATGCAGCAGACGGTCAATAACCTCAAGATCGGTTGGGACAGTCAAAGCGAAACACGCTACTTTGAGGGTCTCGTTGACGATGTGCGGATTTACAACCGGGCGCTGCTACCCGAAGAGATCGCATCCCTGGCTGGCGTGATGTTTTAGAATGCAAAGCGTCGAAGTTGTGTTGACAATAAGGTAAAAGATACGAATAAAATGATTTTATAAGGAGGGCAATTATGAACATTCAGATTAACCAAGCACTTCTATTGACAGCGTTTTTAGCGATTTTTGTCGGATGCGAAATGTCCGAGGCTGATTTGCCGACTGAATCCGAAAAAGCCACGGTTTTGTCGATGGAGGGGAAATGGGGCTTTGCGAGCGACCCTGAAGATGCGGGGATTAGTGAGCGATGGTATGCGCAGACCCTGGATGCCGATAGTATCGAACTGCCGGGTACCACAGACGATAAAGGCTATGGCCGCCCTCACGGTCTTGAGCCGGAGATGACCCGTGAGGTTCTAAGCGGCCTTGCCCGCAGGTACAGCTATGTCGGCCCGGCATGGTATCAGCGAACGGTGACTATTCCGCAGGAGTGGGAAAATAAATCTGTTTATCTGAATCTGGAGCGTGTTATCTGGGAGACGCAGGTATGGGTAAATGATCAGCCTGTCGGTATGGCCGATAGTCTGATTACCCCGCATGTATATGATTTGACGGAGCTGGTAACTCCCGGCGTGAACACTTTGACCATACGTGTTGATAATTCAGAGAAATATAATGTTGGAAACATGGCTCATGCCCATTCTAATGAAACACAGATAATGTGGAATGGTATTATTGGAGATATGTCACTACGGGCAGTTGATCCGGTTCATATTAAGGATATACAGGTTTATCCTGATGTTGGTGAAAATACGGCCAGGATAGAGCTTACAGTGAAAAATCGCGGTCAACAACAGGAAGCTGTGATGACTATTAGTGCATCGGCTTTTAACGGCCACTCTCACGAAACACAGGAAATTGAGAAAGAAGTAACTATACCTTCCGGCGAGAGCGTGGTGGAAATTGTATTACCTATGGGATCCGAAGTGCAGCTTTGGGATGAGTTTTCGCCGGTTCTTTATGACCTGTCAGCTACTGTTACATCAGAAGAGTTTGAACACCAAAAAACTGTGCGATTTGGGATGCGAGAAATTAAGACTGATGGTAAGCAGCTATTGGTTAATGGTCGTCCGGTCTTTCTGAGGGGCACCCTTGAGTGCTGCATATTTCCCAATACCGGCCATCCGCCTATGGACAAGGGCGAATGGAAACGCATAATCGGCATTGCCCAGTCATACGGTCTTAACCATTTCCGCTTCCATTCGTGGTGTCCGCCCAGCGCAGCCTTCGAAGCCGCCGATGAGATGGGTTTCTATCTGTTACCCGAACTGCCGGTATGGGTCGGCAATATGGGCCGGGATGAGCCTCGCGATGCATTCCTGGAATCAGAAGCAGACAGGCTGATGCGCGTTTACGGCAATCATCCATCATATGTTCTGTTATCGATAGGTAATGAGCTTGAAGGTAATTTTTCTTTCATCCATTCTCTGGTGCGCCGCTTTAAAGAGAACGATCCGCGCAGGCTTTATACAAGCACGGCATATACGTTTCAACACCCGCATGGTCTCCGCCCTGAACCGGTTGACCAGTTTTTCATTACACAGAGAACGCTTGAGGGCTGGATTCGCGGCCAGGGTTTCTTTAATGTGCGGCCGCCATCAACCTCTTTTGATTTCCGCGACTCGCTCAAGGGAATCTCTGTGCCGATTATTTCGCATGAAATCGGGCAATACGCTGTATTTCCAAATCTGGACGAAATTAAAAAATATACGGGTGTAAATGATCCGGTCAATTTCAAAGCCATAAAACGCGATCTGGAGCAAAAACAGTTGTTGCATTTGGCCGATGACTACCTGCAGGCATCGGGTCAATTGTCGGTCTTGCTGTACAAGGAAGATATTGAGATGGCACTTCGAACGCCGGGAATGAGCGGGTTCCAGTTGCTGGATCTGCACGACTTTCCGGGCCAGGGAACAGCCCTTGTCGGGACATTAGATGCTTTCTGGAACTCCAAGGGACTCATTGAGCCAGAAGATTATCGTCGCTTTTGTAATGTCACTGTTCCGCTGGCCCGAATGGAGCAACGCACTTTTGAAAACAGTGAAACATTCAGAGCCTCTGTTGAAGTATCACATTTTGGCCCAGCCGATATCGAAGAAGCAGTCGCCCATTGGGTGGTAAGTGATACAAATGCCGGCATCATTAAACAGGGCAGTTTTGAGCCAACTCTGGTGTCTACCGGCACAAATACGCCGCTGGGTGATATCGCTTTATCGCTCAATGATGTAGAGCAACCTTCAAAACTGAATTTGGAAGTTGCCATCAAAGGCACAGAATTTGTTAATGACTGGGATTTCTGGGTATATCCGGCTGAAAGAGGTATTAATGTTAGTGAGGATATTCTGATTACCAGATATTTCGATGATCAGGCCCAGGATCACCTGGAATCCGGCAAGACTGTTTTGCTTTTGCCTGAACCTGCTGATATAAAAGAGAAAGAGTCCGGGCGATTTGTGCCGGTATTTTGGAGCCCGGTGCATTTTCCGCATCAGACTATTACTATGGGGCTTTTGTGTGATCCCAGCCATCCTATATTCGCAAAGTTTCCAACGGAATTCCATACAAACTGGCAGTGGTGGGAGTTGATGACCGAGTCAGCGTCAGTGGTGATGGACGAAGGCCCGACCGATTTTGAGCCGATCATTAGAATGGTGGACGGTTTTACAAAAAATCGACGCCTGTATAACCTGTTCGAAGCTCGTGTTGGCAATGGAAAACTACTGTTCTGCTCAATGGACATTTCAAAGGATCTGGATGCTCGAATAGCCGCCCGTCAGCTAAGGCGAAGTATTCTTAACTATATCAGCTCAGAGGATTTTTCGCCGCAGCAAACGCTGGAAGCAGATTTTATTAAGAATCTGTTTCGCAGTACGGCAATGCTTGGGGCCCGGGTAGTGTCTGTCACCAGCGAGCAACCAGACAATGAGGCACACAAAGCTATCGATGGTGATATGCAGACATTCTGGCATAGTCAATGGATACCCGAGCCGGCAGGATACCCGCAGGAACTTGTAATAGAATTGGAAGAAACCCTCGAAATCAGTGGTTTTGAATATTTACCTCGACAAGACGGCCATCGCAACGGAAGGGTTGCCGAATATGAATTCTATATCAGCAAAGATGGTGAAAATTGGGGCGAGCCGGCGGCATCAGGAACATTTGAAAATAATCAGTCCCGCCAGAGAGTCATGTTCGCCCAGCCGCAGCAAGACCAAAGACATAAAGGCCGCTATATAAAATTCGTCTCGTTAAGCGGCTTTGGATCTGACCCGCATACAGCAGTTGCTGACATAGAACTGTTAACCCCATTACATATATTTGCAAAATAATACAGTAATGAAAGGAAATATTTTATGAATCGAAGATCATTTTTAAAAACTACAGGCTCGTTCACGGTCGGTTGTCTTTTGGGTGGCTGCAAGATTAACGAAGTTGTGTCGTCTACTGGAAGAAAGCCCAATATCCTTGTGATTATTACCGACGACCAGGGATATGCTGATTTAAGTGCTTATGCTCATTCAGCACCGGATATAAGCACACCCAACATGGACCGATTGGCTTCAGACGGTGTTTTATTTACAAATGCTTATGTCACGGCACCGGCGTGCAGTCCGGCGCGCTCGGGTTGGAACGCCGGCCGCTATCAGCAGCGATGGGGAATGTGGGGATGGGCACAGCCGCTGCCTGAGGATGAGCGGTTGCTGTCGGAATACCTCAAAGAGGCCGGCTATGCGACCGGAAAGTTCGGCAAAAGCGACTTTGGCCAGAACTATCACCGAAAGGATGTCCGCGAGTATCCGCTCAATCATGGATTCGATGAGTTTTTGGGTTTTTCCGCGCACGCCCATGATTATTTTCATCTGTCGGAAGACATTGAAAAAAGGACGCCTGACCCCCGCGACGATAGTGCGGCACTGGGGGTGCTCTTCCACAACGAAACGACAAAATCATTTGAAGAGGGCTATACAACAGAAATCTTTACCGACTATGCGATAGATTTTATCAAACGCCATAAAGACAGGCCGTTCTTTTCGTGTGTTTCATATAATTCCGTTCATGCGCTGGTGCATCTGGTACCGGAGCGTTATCTCAAACGCTTTGATGCCAGTATAGAACCACTGTATTGCCCCGATGAGCATGGGCGCTATTATACATATTATGATTACTATGGTCACGGTAAAGCCGGTGATGATGACAAATACCGGCGCTGGTGCCTGGCCAATATGGCGTGTTTGGATGACAATGTCGGACGATTGCTGGACACACTTGAAGAGCTGAACCTTGAAGAAGACACTTTTGTTATCTTCATGACGGACAACGGTGGCGGGCCGTCACGCGAGACCGGCTCGGTTAACCACCCACTGAAAAGCACCAAATACAGTTTATTTGAAGGCGGCATCCGTATTCCGATGATTATGCGGTTTCCCGGACGATTGCCGAAAGGCCGCGTTTGCGACAATATGGTTTCGACACTGGACATTGTTCCCACAACCTTGGCCGCGGCGGATTTAAAGGGCGTCGAGACTAAGCCACTGGACGGACAGAATCTTCTGCCGATGCTCAGGCGGCCCGAGAAGAAACAAACGCGGGGACCTCTTTTCTGGCATTTTGGTGATCAGTTCGCTGTCAGAGAGGGTGATTGGAAACTGGTACAGGCCAGGCTATTTACCAAGGATATCATGCACGGCCGAAGGCAGCCGCTCGCTGAGAAGCCGGAACTCTATAACCTGCGTGATGATATCGGTGAAACTACAGATTTAGCAGATTCCCATCCTGAAATTGTCAAACGATTAAAAGGTCTTTATCGGGAATGGGTCGATGAGGTTCAGCCAGTTTATCTGCATCAGGGTCATCCGCTAAAAGATGCCCAAGTCAATTATGTCAGCAGTGAGGAGGCCGGTAACCAAGCGTCGCTGGCTATCGACGGCAACCCCCAGACATTCTGGCACAGCCAATGGAGACCCCAATCGCCGGGTCATCCGCATGAGATACAAATCAAGCTGAGGCAGAAGATTAAAATGACCGGTTTTTCCTATCTGCCTCGTCAGGACAACCATCCCAACGGGCGTGTCGCTGAGTATGAATTCTATATTAGTGATGACGGGCAAAATTGGGGTGAACCGGTGGCTACCGGCGCGTTTGAAAATAACCAGTTGCGAAAAAAGTTTATGTTTGATGAGTCTGGTGGCGGTCGAGCGTATGAAGGTATGTACATAAAATTTGTCTCGCTTGCAGGTTTCAGAGATGATCCGCACGCATGTGTCGCAGAGATAACGCCGATTATAGATTAGGAAGATATGCTGATTGAAACATTAGAAAGCAACTTTTGTTTTATTAATATACTGAAAGGAAAGATATTATGTTAGTAAGTAAGATGATGCGCAATTGCCGATTTAGAATTTTAATCTGTTTTGGCTTATTGACAGTGTTTGCATCCATCGCGTGGCCAAATTCACGGGGATCTTTTGGTATTGACCTAAGTGGAGACTGGCAACTGGCTCTTGATGCTGGTGATACCGGCATAAAAGAGAAGTGGTTTGCAAGTTCTCTGGATACAGAGGAAATTATAAAATTGCCGGGCTCTCTCCAGGAGCAAGGCTTCGGTGAAAAGCCCTCTGTCGATACTAACTGGACGACTCACATAGGAGCTGCACTGTTAGAAGGTGAACGATTTCAAAGATATACTAAGACAGAGGACTTTAAGTCTCCCTTCTGGCTCACGCCATCAAGGCATTATATCGGTCCGGCGTGGTACCAGCGAACCGTGGAAATTCCGGACAGTTGGCAGGGGCAGAGAATAACCTTGTATTTAGAGAGGCCGCATTGGCAGACAAAAGTCTGGATAAACGGTGAATTTGTTGGAAGCAGCGACAGTCTGGGTGTTCCGCATGAATTTACGCTGACAGATGTTATTGAACCCGGGCGACAACAGATAACAATCCGTGTAGATAACCGAGTGCATGTTCCTGTTGGTGATGACGCGCACAGCGTATCTGATCAGACACAAACTAACTGGAATGGTATAATTGGCCAGCTCCATCTAAAAGCTAAAAACCCTGACGCGTGGTTTGAAGACATACAGATATATCCTGACATAGATAACCACAAAGTTGGTGTATCCGTTGTATTAGGTGCGTCGGTTGATAAAATTGAAGGAGAACTCTCTGTCAGTGCTTTTAGTTTTAACACTGATGATCTCCACGAAGCGGAAGAAGAAACTATCACTGCCAAATTAGAGCCGGGGGAGGCATTTGAGTTTGACTATTATATGGGTACTGATGTGCAGCTTTGGGATGAATTTTCCCCTTCGCTTTACCGGCTTGAATTAGAATTTGAATCATCAGACGGTAAAACATTAATTCACAGTGCCGAGAGTTTCGGTATGCGTGAGATATCCATAGAAGGAACTCAATTTGCTGTTAACCACCGCCCTGTGTTTTTGCGAGGAACGCTGGAATGTTGCATTTTCCCGAAAACCGGCTATCCGCCAATGGACAAAGCTGAATGGATAAGAATTATAAATATAGCTAAGTCATACGGTTTGAATCATTTTAGATTTCATTCATGGTGTCCGCCCAAAGCAGCGTTTGAAGCTGCGGATGAATTGGGCTTTTATCTCCAGGCAGAAGGCTCAACCTGGGCGACATTCGGTGACGGTACCGCTGTAGATACATGGATATACGACGAATGTCATCGAATGTTGAAAGAGTACGGCAATCACCCTTCGTTTATTTTGATGTCACCTGGAAATGAGCCTCACGGCACAAACCGTGATGCTTTTCTGGGGAAGCTCGTAAATCATTTGGGAGAGAAGGATTCGCGAAGATTTTATACAGCGGGTGCAGGGTGGCCTTTAATACCGGAGAACCAGTTCCATATAGCGATAAATGCCCGGCTCCAGCGTTTTGCTCCGCTACGCCTTTCTGATCGCCCGCAGACCGCTGCTGATTATACACGGTTTGTGCGCCGATATGATGCTCCCGTTATCAGCCATGAAATAGGACAATGGTGTGCATATCCGAATCTGTCTGAGCATTATAAATACGACGGCTCGCTTTATGCGGGAAATATCGAGATAGCCCGCAACATGCTTAAAGAAGCAGGCATGATGTCGCTTGCTCAGGATTTTATGATGGCTTCGGGAAAATTTCAGACATTGCTCTACAAAGCTGAAATAGAAGCTGCACTGCGGACACCGGACATGGCGGGTTTCCAGCTGCTTGACTTGCGGGACTTTCCGGGCCAGGGAATGGCACCGGTTGGAGTACTGGATAGCTTATGGCAGAACAAAGGTTACACTTCTTCAGAAGAGTTCCTGCGGTTCTGTCAGCCTACGGTGCCGCTGGCTCGCATGCGAACGCGCGTATTTACAAATGACCAGACATTTGAGGCTGAAATAGATGTGGCAAATTACGGACAAAATGATCTGGCGGCAAAACCGCAGTGGAAAATCCGGGACCAGGCTGGGCGAGTACTGATCTCAGGAGATCTTCATAAAACAGAAGCACCTGCCGGCCAACTAACTTCGCTGGGCGATGTTAGTGTGCCGCTAAATGAATTTGTAAAGCCCAAAAAACTGATGTTGGAAGTTTCCTTCAAAAATACTGACATAGTTAATGACTGGAATTTCTGGGTCTATCCGGAAAAACTTGAGCCGTTAGAATCTGAATCGCAGGTGCGCATAGTCAATTCACTGGACAATGAGGAAACGATTTCGGCATTGAAGGCAGGTGCTACAGTGCTTTTGCTTCCTGAGTCATGGGAATTGAAAGGCGATACGCTGGGGTCGTTTGAGCCTATTTTCTGGAACCGTATCACATTTGTTGACCAGCAGATACACACAATGGGGATTCTTTGTGACCCGAGACATCCTGCCCTGCAGCATTTTCCAACGGATTTCCACAGTAACTGGCAATGGTGGGAATTGCTCGAAAATTCGAAACCTATAATACTCGATGAATTACCCGGCCAAATTGAGCCGGTGGTCAGGGTTATTGATGACTGGAATCTTTGTCGAAGTCTCGGCCTCATATTCGAGGCATCTATAGGGTCAGGTAAGATTCTGGTTTGCAGTATGGATATCAGTAATAATCTGGAAAACCGTCCTGTGGCAAGACAACTGCGGCATAGCTTGATCAGTTATATAGATTCAGATGATTTTTTTCCAAAGCAGCGGCTGTCAGTTAAGGATATAAAAGGTCTGTTTAGAGATCCCTCGATGCTGGAATCGCTCAGTGCTGAGGTTATTTATACAAGCAGCGAGGAAGATGGAAATGCAGGGAAGAAAGCTATAGACGGTAATCCTAACACCATGTGGCATTCGGCATGGACTTCACAGCGGACCGGCTACCCTCATGAAATCCAGATTGAACTGGAAAAGTCGGTGTATATAAATGGTTTTAAGGCTCTGCCGCGACAGGACGGTAACCGAAACGGGTGGATAGAAAAATATAGATTTTATGTATCTGAGGATGCTCAGCAGTGGGGAGAACCTGCTGCCTCTGGTGAATTTTCCAATAATGCTGAAATGAAAACGGTGCAATTTGAGGAACCCACAGCGGGAAGATTTGTCAGGTTTGTAGCGATTAGTGGTTTTCGTGATGACCACAATGCTTCATTATCGAAATTGGACATACTTACAGAATAATCAATCACGATAAAATTCAAGGGCAAATCAGATTATATATATTGCCACCACTGTAAATCTTTCATAAAATGATGTGTTAAGAGTTAATAAATAATTTCAGCAACAGAAAGGAAATACTATGTTGGATAATACTAAAATGAATCGTCGCCGATTTATGGCTTTCACCGGTATGGCCATATCTTCATCCTTCCTGCCGGGCTGCACAGCCCGTACATCAACTTCCGCTCAAGCGGGCAATTCAGCCGAACCCAAAACGCCTCCGAATATTCTGGTCATTATGACCGATGATGCAGGCTATCATGATTTTGGATTTCAGGGAAATCCAACTTTTGCGAAAATCTTGCCGAATATTGACCGGATTGCAAATGAAGGCATGGTATTCCGGCAGGCATATGCAACTAGCAGTGTTTGTGCTCCGTCTCGAGCTGGTTTTATAACAGGGCGATATCAGCAGAAATTTGGATTTCAAAATAATTTTCCACAGCACTGGGTTACGCCTCCTGACCCTGTATGGCAGGAGGATACATGGAAAAATTTCGGCCTTTGTAAGGATCAGCCGACGATTGCTGAATATCTTAAGAAGAAGCCTTATCGTACTGCTATTTTCGGTAAATGGCACCTTGGATATGCTCACAAATTCTATCCGACAGAACGCGGCTTTGATGAATTCTGGGGTTTGCGTGCCGGAAGTAGGTCGTATTTCAGTCAACCGAATTACAACACCACGGAGCGCATTCCCGTCAAGTACCATTCTATTGAGCACAACGGTAAAGTCGTTCCGGAATCGGAAATCACCTATGTGACCGAAGACCTGGGCAAGCAAGTTCGTAACTTTATCAAAACGAATGCTCAAGGCGATGAGTCGTTGTTCATTTTTGCATCCTTTACTGCACCGCACACCCCGATGCACGCAAAGGACGAGGATATTGAAGTCATTGAGCAGTGGTTGCCTGACGCTGAGCCAAGACGGAAAAGATACGCAGCCATGATGTATAACCTGGACTGCGAAGTCGGCAATATATTGGAAGTTCTCGAAGAAACAGGGCTTGCGGAAAATACCCTCATTGTCTTTGTGAATGACAATGGCGGATCATATAATAACGCATCGGACAACACCCCGCTGCGTGATTATAAGTGGAGTCCGTATGAGGGCGGAATTCGCGTGCCGATGGCCATTTCCTGGCCGGGCCATATCAAGCCGGGTTCGGTTTGCAGGGAAATGGTTTCGTTGATGGATCTTTGTCCGACTTTTCTTGAAGCTGCAGGATTGCCGCACAAGGAGGGCTTTGACGGAGTTAGCCTGGTGTCTTTACTTTCAGGCAAGAGCGAACATTTGCCGGATCGTACACTGTTTTTCCGTGAAAGCCACTCTCGTCAAGGTGCTTTCAAAGCAGCCATTTCCGGTGACCTGAAATACTTTCAGGCAGGAGATTATGATACACCCAGGTTTTTTGATTTTACAGAGAGTATCGCTGAAAAAAACAACTTATATCCTGACTCATCAGAAAAATGTAAGAAATTGGCAGAGCAATTAGAGGCATGGGAAAAGAAAATGCAAGAGCCGCTTTGGGGGGTGTCGGGATAATTTGTGGGTAACTAGTGCTACAGCGCGATTTGGTTATTGGGCAATTTAGGTAACATGCTGTTAAAAAAGAACTTATCGTAAAAAGTACAACGTGAATATCGAAGAGACAGACGGTCTGGTGTATCCGTTGCCAAATTGAAAACACCTCGGCCAATTTTTTAGCCGCAAATCGCCTTTTTTTCATTTTAATTTTTAATTTTTGATTTCGCCGTAATCAAGACGGTTTTCAGCATAAATCGCGCTGTAGTACTAGTAGTCTGTCAAGTTTGAATCTGTGGGTATAATCTTTTCAGTTTGATTCTTGCATCATCTGTAGTAAATCGCCAATCAACACCCTTTTGCATTTCATTTCGTTTCATATTCCAACAATGACATTCCGACTCTAACAGTTCAATGCTTCCAATCCGCCTGTCAAGACATTGGCGGCTCAACACGCTTAATTCTATTTCGGCAATATTTAACCAGCTACCGTGCTTGGGAGTATAATGAATCTCCAGCCTTCGAGCAAGCTGTCTTGCTTTGTCAGGCGGGAAAGCTTCATATAGAGAACCAATAGTATGCGTATTCAAATTATCCATAACCAACACTACAAATTCTGCATCGGGGTAATCTTCCTCCAGCAAAATACGAATCTGCTCGGCCCAATCCAGTTTTTTTCTCTGTTTGGTCACGTTTACTCGTCGCCAGCCGCCTAATGGCTCAGTAAACATGAAAATATTAGCAACTCCACATCGCTTGTATTCACCATCATATCGTTGTGGATGGCCGGGCTTTGCAGGGATTGGTCTGCGAATATCTGCCACCAGTTGTTTACTTGTTTCATCCATACATACTACCGGGCGAGTTGGATCGTAAGGCCTTACATACACATCAAGAACATCTTCCATGCCTGCCACAAATTCGCCGCTATGATCCGGAGGTATACACCAGCATTGATGCAAGTGCGGTTTTAATTCGTTTTTTTTAGTGCCTGACGTACCGTTTCATGGGAAATACTCTCAACAATTTCCAATTCAACCAACTTATCTGCCAGCAAACGTAAATTCCATTGCTTTGTTCCTTCCGGAGGCTGGCCGCAACGTAAGGCAATCAGATGAGCTTCAACCTTGCCATCAACTATGCGTTTACGAGAAGGACTATCCTGTTGCTTTCGTTCCAAAGCTGCTTCCAGCCCCTGCTCGACAAATCTGCGTCGAATACCATGGATAGTATTGGTATGAATGCCAAAGGCCTCAGAAATCTGCTTGTCTGTCCATGCTGGACCGCCTCTGGACTCATTTGCCTGGAGCAAAACTCTGGCATGTGTGATCTTTCGAGCAGCAGCCTTACCTTTTGATACTAATTTGCTCAATTCTCTACGTTCTTCATTTGTCAATTCTACAATATACTTGCCCATAGCCGATGCTCCTTCATAAAGCACAAAATATTATATCCTTATGAAGTTATCGGCAAAACAAGTATAATTACACAATCAAACTTGACCAACTACTAGGACTGAATAATCAATATTTTATTATCGTCCCAAATTCTGGGGATAAATTGCAAAAGGCTTGAGGTGTGATATTTTGTTTTTTTTTTAGTATGAAAGGAATCTAATCATGCAACTTAGTATCATTGACGGTTTGATTATTGTTGTCTTTTTCGCGGGTGTAATCGCGCTGGGCCTTGGCAAGAGCCGCAAAGAAGTAACCTCAGAAGATTACTTCCTTGCCGGTCGCGGCCTGAAATGGTGGCTTATCGGATTCTCACTTATCGCAGCCAACATTTCCGCAGAACAGTTTGTTGGGATGGCAGGT
>Ga0207421_10005950_pt1 | contig 13453 bp, 7 predicted proteins | sample SodLakKL_010_SED_4_FD_187542 | JGI IMG/M metagenome (GOLD analysis project Ga0207421, IMG submission 187542) | Alkaline sediment microbial communities from Lake Tanatar, Kulunda Steppe, Russia - 8KL_010_SED (SPAdes) (version 2) | ecosystem: Environmental > Aquatic > Non-marine Saline and...
TTTTACACTCATTGAACTGCTTGTGGTTATCTCTATCATTGCTCTGCTTTTGTCCATTCTTATGCCGGCGCTCAATCATGCGCGGGCTATGGCCAGGACTGTTGTTTGCCAGAGCAATCTGCGCAACTGGGGTCCGATATGGGAAATGTACACGCAGGACAACAACGGCAATTTTATCGCGGCAGGCAATGCCCATGGAAACGCGGGCTTTGGCACAACGCAAGGCCGAGATTTCAAAAGGGCATGGTGGGTTACAACACAAAATTACCACCAAGGTGCTTACGATATTTTTCTGTGTCCTGAAGCCACCGACGACTATATTGCAGGCGCAGGCGATACGGCCGACAGCACTGAGAGGAGTTGGCCGGTTACGGATATTGCCGGAGATGATATAGCGCAGGCGCGAGGCAGTTATGGAATTAACACTTTCATTCATAACCCGCCGGACCAGTTTGCCGATGGATCACCCTGCCATACTGGCGGCAGGCCAAAGCAATGGTACTGGCGAAGACCTGATGTAAGAAATGCCCAAAATGTGCCGGTAATGGGCGACAGCCCTCGAAGGGGCGACTGGGTGGCGCACACGGACCAGCCGCCGGAATACAGAGGACAGCCCGCCTATAGAGATTGGGGAATGGGTGGCTTCGCAATTGACAGACACGGCGGGCGCACAAATATGCTTTTTATGGATTGGTCCACTCGGACAGTGCCCCTTAAAAGGCTCTGGTCTTTAAGATGGCACAGAGAGTTCGACTTGCGAAATCCCTATAACCCCGACTTCGAAGGACGAAGACCTATAAACTGGCCGGACTGGATGAGAAATTTTCCGGACTGACTTTTGCGATGGAGATTGGAAAGAACATAAAATCTGTTCTTGTAGAAAATTAACTTATTAACTTTTTTAACTTTTTTGGAGGACTCGATGATGTGTAAGAAACGAATTTTTAGTTTACTGGCGGTTATTATAGCAATGTGCTTTGCCGCCACGGCAGTCCAAGCCGACTGGACGAATGCCGCAGGCAACAACTTATGGGAGGACCCCAACAACTGGTCCGATGAAGAGGTGCCGGATACATCGAATGTGGCTCTCGATGCGGCGGCCGAGCCGGATGATTATGTCTTTATCGGTCCCGAAGCGGGAACCGGTTATCCCGCTGAGTGGGAGTGGCCAGATAATTTGGCTTCGGTAAATAATATGCGATTCGGTGATGATCCGGCGGACCCGCAAGACCCCAGCGTCGCTTCGCATGTTATCGTGGACGGCGCGATGATTTTGCGTGATTATGATGTGGCGTATGACCCGGATACCCTACCCCACCAGGATCCACGGTATGCGCGTATTTTTATCATCGGCCAACGGTATCCGGCTGTGATGGATGTCAACGACGGCTGGATACTTTCGTGGCACAATTTGTTTATCGGCGGGGCTCCCCAGGATAACCCCGGCGGTGACGGCACGGTGAATCTCAGTGGTAAGACCTACTGGCAATTACAAAGGCAAGTGATTGGCCACCCGACTGAAACCAACTACGGCGAGCTGAACATTCTCGGTGACAATGTCCTGATGCGCACAAACATAGGCGGCGAAGGCGCGGGAAACAATATAGGCAGCGGTGATGGTCACGGCACGCTGAATATGCACGGCGGTTATATGCACTACGGCGATGAATCGGTTAGTGTTGGCACCAATGGTGTTATTAATCTTTACGGCGGAACGATTTATGTAGAAAGCGGCGACTTGGATATCGCCGACGGCGGCCAGATTCGTTTTCAAGACGAGGATGCTCAGCTTATCGTCGCAGGTGATGTGGATGTTGCTGACGGGATGATAGCCCATTTTGATGAGGAAACAGGCGAAGCCAGAGGCGTAGTTGAGTCAGAGTTTATCGAAGATTATAATCCGAACGATTGGTATCCGGCTGTCTGGGACCCCAATGAGATTCCTTATGCTACTGAAGGCCAATTCGCTAATGTCGCAAGAGATGTTACGATATTCTCGGCTGCGGAGCTTGATCTTGACCAGCCCTGGGATCCGGCACCTACAGGAACTTTGGTAGGCAATACTATTTTTGAGCCTTTGACCCTTAGCTGGAATCCCGGCGACACTGCTAAAACTGTTGAAGGTCAGGATGTTTATTTTGGAAGTGACGCTGATGAGGTTGCAGAGGCAACAGTTGAGACAGATGGTATTTATAAGGGCCGTCAGTCCGAGACTGAGTATGATGTAGCTGCCGGCACTATGGAACTCGATGAAACTTATTATTGGCGCGTCGATCAGATCAATGAAGACCAGTCCATTACTACAGGCCCTGTTTGGTCGTTCAGTATTGGAGAATTTTTGATGATTGATGACTTTGATGCGTATGAAGATACTGCCGAGCTTCTGCAGAATTGGAGCGCCGAAGGCACTGCTACCGTTGAGCAGGAATCTGATTGGTTTGACGGCGATCCCCATCATATGTTAGTTAAGTATAATAACAGCCTTTCGCCTTACTATGCAGAAGCGACTATCGATGCTCAGGACATGCTTATATCGGATTGGAATGAGTACGATATGGCATTTTTGGCAATAGGTTTCTGGGATCCTGAAGGGGACAACGATGCCGAGCCGATGTATTTGAAGGTTTCCGACGGCGAAAATACCGCTGTATCCTGGTATAAGGACGAGGACGGATTGACCGATCCGAATGCTACTACATATACCGGCTGGCAGTTTTTCCCTATGCCATTTGCTGAGATGCAGGACGAAGGCGTTGATATAGAAAACATTGAGAGCTTAAGTATCGGTATTGGAGATTCTGCTGAAGCAGGCGGCGCCGGCGAGATGCTGATACAGTATGCGCGTATTTATCCTGCCGGTTGCTATCAGGATGATATCGCTTGGGCTGACCACTATGATGCGGACTTTTATGCCACATGCACAGTTGACTTCGAGGACTTTGCCTTTCTTGCAATGAGCTGGCTGCAAAGTGAATACACGGTAACAGCAGAGGATCCAGGCACCGAAGGCCTGATTACCTGGTACAAATTCGACGAGCTTGTCGCTCCCGAGGCGGAGCCTACCTGGGTCGATTTTGTTGTTGATTCTGTAGAGCCCGAAAACGAGGACAGATGGCTCGACCTGTATGAATTTCTGCAGTGGAACCACGGGGAATTTCACGAAGACGGCGGCCCGGATGGTGCGGGTTCCGTAGAATTTTACGGCAGTGATGATGAACTTGGCAAGTTCAATGTTCCCACGGACTTTGGTATTTCCGATGTTAACGAAGCGGTAACTGTTACGCACTGGGCAAAAGGTTCGGACGATCTTCCCGGCGATGACGGAGCTGTCTCGTTCTGGGGAGCCCACAGAGAAACAGACGCCAGGCAGACTTTCAGGAACGCACTGGTGACCACGGGTGGGGCTATTCGCTGGCAGAGTGATACCGGCCTTTCAAATAACTCGCTAATCTTTGACGCATCTGATGAGACTGAGCTGTGGCAAGGCCAGTGGAATCACTATGCCTTTGTGGCCGACACATCCGGCGGTGAGGATAATATGAGACTGGCCATCTACATCAACGGTATTCTTATAGATGAGATGAACAATGCCAATCTTGACCTGACCGATACGGACAGCTTCGGCCTGGGCGGACCGGATGAAGGTAGAACGCACCTGAACTATCAAGGTGAGATTTCTGATTTTAGAATCTACAACAAAGCTCTCAGCCATGAAGAGATAGTCTATCTGGCCAGTGAGACTTCCGTTGTTCAACCTTTGGAAGGCGACGCAGCTACGGCTGATATTGATGAAAGCGGTCAGGTGGATTATGCTGACCTTGAGTACATAGTGAACGAATGGCTTGAGGATCTTACCTGGCCATAATGAGTAGTAAAGTTTTTAGTTATGTAATTAAGGCGATTAAGCCCGTCCATATACGAAAGGGCGGGCTTTTCGCCATACTGGGTTTTTGGGCATTATTTGAATACTTTTTATCGGCAATACTTTTGAATGGTTTTCTGATATTTTTAGTACGGGAGTAAATAAAAATGAAAGAAGGATTATCCAGGCGTCAATTTATTCATTCGGGCCTGGCCGCATCGACGGCTATGGCATTTTCGGCAAATTCCGCATCGAAAGTTCTCGGTCTTGGCGACCTGAGGCTCTTTCGCAACAGAAACGATGTCTGCAAGGGGTTTATAGTCTCCGACGCTCATTTCGGATGGCGCGGCGATGCCCAGCCGACTGTAGCCCAGCAGAAAGAGATGATGAGGCGGATTTTAGAGAAGTTTCCCGACCTGGATGTGGTTATTGACAGCGGCGACGCGCACCACAACTATGCCGAAGATGTCGATAGGGGCAACTGGACTGAAGTTATAGCCGGCGGCTGCGGGACCCTGCCTTTTTTCTATGTAATGGGCAATCACGAGGCGGCATTCAGTTATGACTGGGATCCGGAATGGCGGGCTAATATACTCGGAAGCCTTGAATGCAGGCCTTATCACAGTTGGGACATCAAGGGAATTCATTTCATTTCTCTGCCCCAGATGTTTCATATGTCATATCTTAGCGAAGAGGCGATGGACTGGGTTCGTATGGATATGGAGCTTAATAAGAACAAAACCACTGTTGTAGTCAGTCATAATTCCATAAAAGGCACGACCGAGTACTTCGCAGACAAAGGATACCGACAAACGACAAACAGCGATGTTATTATTGAGCTTTTCAAAAGATATCCTAATGTCGCGGCGTGGATGCACGGTCATAATCATACCTATGAGGTAGTGCCAAAAGAAGGCACGATATATACATCTAACGGCAGAATTGGCGGTTTTATGCCCGGGATTGAAAGATACGGCGAAGGCCACCTCGGGGGCATATATTTTGAAGCTGCCAAAGACCATTTCACTGTCCGTTGCTTCAGCGCGACAGCCAACAAGTTCTTCGACGAAATGGAAGGTTTCGATCACCTTAGCCATACGCTTAACAAACGGACCAGTGTTGACGGCAGAGCATTGCCGAGCATAAGTTACGGCTACGGCGGCGCCCGGGACGGCCAGATAATACCTGTCTATCATCACCACAGCGGGGCTTCAAAACGAGAGGTTTTTATAGGCGGAGCTAAGGACCAGATAATAAACGAAAATTCTGATTTTAGTGTATTTACGCAGCGAACCGGTGCCGGGTGGCGAACCAAACACCTTGCCGGTTTCAATGTTGATCCTGCCCTTGAAGATGAAGACCGCGCGGCTCAGTCCTATGAATGGCTTGACCCCGGCGTCAAGCTGCGGCCTTTGGAGGATCCCGACCGTAATCTTACCCTCTACAGCCCCGGCGCGGCCTGGGGGCAGCGAAGCTATTACAGAGTAAAACCCGGCGAAAAGTACAAGGTAAAAATATCTATTGACGCCGGAAAGGGCGGACAAAATTTGCATTTTATGTGCAACATTAATGATAAGAATATGCAGCGGCATCACACGCTTACAAGCGACCGATGGGAGCTTTCTCCCGGTGAACATGTTTTTGAGGATATTTTTGATGTTCCCTCGTCCCAGCGAGAGAGTATTTACACCGACAAAGATTCGGATAACGAGATACAGATGGTTATGGGTGCAAGGTTCAGGAATATGGTTGAGCCGGTAATCGTAAAAAAATTCGAGGTCAGTTTTGCCGATTATAATGCATATACCGTCGATCCGGCGGTTGCTGTTGACGACACGGAAGTTGGCAAAAAAGGCACCTTGCGGTATGGTCAGCTACACAGCGCAGAGATACCCGTCGGCGGTTCGGCCCGTTACGCTTGTAAGATAAAAGCCGGCGGCAACAGAAAGCTCACCTTTATTGTGCGTGACACGGCGGCAAAATGGCAGGTCAGAAACGCCGCGGCCGGTCAGTCGGGCGATGCTCTGGTAATAGGCCCGATGCGGAATAAATTCTCCGATAAAAATGAAATAGTGATAGCTCCTATGGTCAGGACGGACGATGCTTTTGTTCACAGGCTCAGGAATATTGACCGGGCTGTCGTTGAGCCAGCCGGCAGGCGCCGGAAAACGCTCAAAATCGAGATTAAGGCCAAGACGGGTGATCCGCAGATAGATATCGTTACCGCCAAAAAGCCCGAAAAGGTTGAAGGGGCGGATGATTGGCGCTTCGATGACTCGATTTTGACAATCAGTAAAGTCCGGGACGATAAAATAAAGGTTTGGCTGTAACAGGGCGAATTAAAAAAGCTGAAAAGTTTCTGTTTCGTGAACCTTGTTTTTAACGAGCCGATAGCTGTTTTTCACGGTAAAAACGCGGTTTTACTGTTATGTTTTTGCAATTGCGCAAAAAGGCAAAAAAAACAAAAAAAACTGTCAATTTTTTAATTTTATGCTTGCATTTTATATTACAAACACATATACTGCTTATTAAGAAGAAAGCTTTTTGTCAGGTCGCTAGGATTGGCGGGCAAAAAGGGGAGAAGATTGGTTAGTTTTAATTGAAAAGGAGAGAACCATGAAAACGAAAATTGTAGCAATGTTGGCGGCTATTGTGTTGGTATGCTTTGCCGCCACGACAGTTCAGGCCACAAACTGGACTAACGAAGGTGAGGACAACTTATGGCAGAATCCCGCTAACTGGGATGACGGCGTTCCCACAGGCCAGAACACATGGGTTGACCTTGACGGCGACGATTATGCCCTCATCGGGTCCGGTGTTGATGCTTCAGTAAATAATATTCGAATGGGTGACGGTAGTGGAAAGTCCGGCCATCTTGTGGTCGATGGCGGTTCGATAGCCGGAACGGGCGGTGACGGTACTCAGGCTCGTGTGTTCATTCTCGGACGCAACGGAGGCGCCGGCCGGATGGATGTTACAAACGGCACGATAGACCAGTGGCACAATATATTCATCGGCCACAGTGGAGGAGGCACCGGTGAAATTAATATTGATGGCAGCGATACCGACTGGGAATACCAGCGGTTAGTTATCGGTGATGAAGCCGGTACAACCGGCGTGCTGAATATGTCCGACGGTCTTTTCAGGTCAACCGGCTCCGCCGCCAATGTCGTAGGCGGTGGCGGTAACGCCACACTGAATATGAGCGGCGGAACAATCGACTTCAACCAAATCCTGCGTATCGGCATCGGCGGCGATGATGGGAATGTTAACCTTGACGGCGGTCTGATTATAGGCCGCGGCGAGGAAGGGACCGAGGATGCTATAGACATGGGTGACAATGCTATTGTTAATATTACTGACGGTGAGCTCCGCCTGGCTGGCGATTGGCAAGATGATGTCGGAGATTGGGTTTCGGCTGAAAAGATGAGTGGTTTCGGTGTATTTTCGATGGATAATATAATCGTAGATTATGACGGTGATTTCACATCCATCACAGCTATTCCCGAACCGGCGACAATAGCGCTGCTCGGCCTTGGAAGTAGTCTTGTAATGCTAAAACGCAGGCGTGCATAAGTCGTTAAAGTTAATCGACAGCAAGTGTATAATCGCTGTTTGAAGTGGTTAATAAGAGCCGTAGCTTCTTGGAGAGTTGAAGTTGCGGCTCTTTTCACATAATTACCGATAATTGCCGGAAATATTAAAAATTAACTTGCATAGTTAAGCAATTAATTGTAGCATAGTTGTATTAAAATGAACGATACATAGGTTGGTGATTTCCTGTGGAATTGAATACTGAATCAATCAGGTGGGCAATGGATCGCCGAAATTTCTTAAAATTAGTGGGAGCATTTTCCATCTCAATGGCGGCCCTGGGGCATGGTGGCGGTAACCGACGACCCGAAAAGTATAATATAATCTTCATAATGGCCGATGACCTTGGCCCGGATGAACTTGGTTGTTACGGCAGCGATGAGATGAAAACTCCGTGTATTGATGAATTAGCCCAGGGTGGCACTTTCTTCAACACCGCTTATGTTACCCCTGTTTGCCAGCCATCGCGCGTTCTTGTTATGACTGGACGGTATGGTTTCCGAACCAAGCATTACAATATGGGCGACAGGCCTGGCGGACCGAGCAATGTCGAGCCGGAAATAAACTTTCTCGAAACCGAACCCACATTCGGGCAGTTACTTCAGAAACAGGGCTATAAAACAGCGATGGCCGGAAAATGGCAGCTCATAGGCTATACGCCCCGTTGGGTGCCCAAAGCCGGTTTTGACGAGTATTGTATCTGGAGCATCCCTTATAATGAAGGATACGGCTCGCGACAAATAAATCCCGGCGGGCGGTTATCACCGGCAGGATCGCGTTATTTCCATCCATCAATCGAACAAAACGGTAAAATGCTCAAGACTAAACCGGATGATTACGGCCCGGACATATATGCGGATTTTTTGATAGATTTCATGAAGCGGCACAAAACGGACCCGTTTATGCTCTACTATTCTATGTGCCTGCCTCATACTCCGCTTGGTCCTACGCCTGATCACCCAGACTTACCGGTAAAAAATCATATCAGTATGCTCAGGTATAAAGTCGAGTATATGGATAAGCTCGTTGGCAGGATTACTAAGGCCGTTGATGATCTTGGTCTGCGTGAAAAGACAATTATTATTTTCGGCAGCGATAACGGCACCGAATGGCGTGGCAAGAACACTCCGACTGAAAGAGGGGCCAGGGTTCCGCTGGTATTTAACTGTCCGGGTTTGTTGAAGCGAAAAGGCGCAATAAACGCTCTGACGGACTATACCGATTTGCTGGCGACATTTGTAGATATTGCCGGCGGCAAACTGCCCGATGAATATGAGTTTGACGGAAAGAGTCTGATGCCGGTACTGACCGGAAAGACCAAACATCACAGAAAATGGATATTCAGCTTTATGGGGCAATTCCGTATTCTGCGAACAGATGATTATCTGCTTGAGATGGAGTGTGACGATTACGAGGGCGATTTTTATTACTGCAAAGACAAATATAACTTTTCTGAATATGAAAATGTTACTGACAGTGATGATCCGGTACATATAGCCTCAAGGCAAGAATTTGATAATATACTGAAAGACTTGCCCAGGCCCGATTTGAGCGTTAATCAGCGGATTTGGTTTATCAGATATCTGGAACGATATAATCCCGATTTTGACTATGAAAGAGTTTATCCGCAGAAGCTCAGGGACAATCCCGATTTGGAAGGTTCTCAGCGGGCATAGTTATTTTGCAGAGTGTAGGTTGTTGTTACTTAAATTCTAAGTGTTGTATTGTGAAAAGGTGATGGTTATGGATAGAAGAAGTTTCCTCAAAAAAGCTTCCGCTGTATCTCTGGCGCTAACTGCGGGTGATTTTGCTATGGCTAATGAAAAACAGGATAGCCAAAGGTATAATATTATCTACATAATGGCCGATGATCTTGGTTCCAAAGAGGTCGGATGCTATGGCTCAAAGGAGATGAATACGCCTTTTATAGACGAATTGGCCAAAGGGGGGACTTTCTTTCATACTGCTTACACGGTTCCGGTATGCGTACCTTCGCGAGTGCTGGTTATGAGCGGCAGGTATGCGACCAGAACCGGTTATTATAATATGGGCGAAAGGCCGGGCGGCCCAAGAGCGGTTGAACCCCCGCTGAATTCCATTGAATCGGAGCCTTCATTTGGTAAGTTGCTGCAGGATATGGGTTACAAGACCGCTCTGGCCGGTAAATGGCAACTTCAAGGCCCGACATCAAGATGGATACCAAAGGCCGGCTATGACGAATATTGCGTCTGGCGCGGGGCCGGCTTGAGAGAAGGCTATGGATCGCCACAGGTCAATCCGGGTGGACGCATTGGTCCACAAGGCTCAAGGTATTTTCATCCTGTTATTGAACAAAATGGTCAATATATCGAAACCAAGCCGGATGACTATGGCCCGGATATTTACTGCAATTTTCTAATAGATTTTATGAAAAAGCATAAAGACGAGCCATTTTTGCTTTACTATCCGATGTGCCTGCCTCATACGCCGCTTGGCCCGACTCCTGATCATCCTGACCTTCCGGTTAAGGCCGATATCGGCCTGTTGAAATATAAAGTCAAATATATGGACAAACTTGTCGGCAGGATAGTCAGGGCTGTTGACGAGCTTGGTCTTCGTGAAAAGACAGTGATTATCTTCGGCAGCGATAATGGAACCGAATGGCGCGGCAAGAACACTCCGACCGAAAGGGGGGCCAGGGTGCCGCTTGTTGCAAATTGTCCCGGGCTTATTAAAGCCCAAGGCGGCATAGACGCTCTTACAGATTATTCTGACTTACTCCCGACATTTGTGGATATTGCCGGCGGCAAGCTTCCTGAAGAATATGAGTTTGACGGAAAGAGCCTGGCGCCTGTATTGACAGGAAAGACTAAACATCATAGAGAATGGATATTCAGCTATCTCGGTCATTATAGAGTATTAAGAACTGCTGATTATCTGCTCGAGATGGAATGTGATGAGTACAGAGGCGACTTCTATTATTGTCGAGGAAAGCGCAACTTCTCTGAATATGAAAATGTTACCGATTCGGATGAGTCAAGACACATAAAAGCTCGAAAGGAGTTTGATAAAATACTCGAAGATTTGCCTGCTCCAGAGCTGACAGATGAACAGAAAATATGGCTAATAAGATATCTGGAGCGATATAATCCTCATTTTGATGATTATAAGAAAACATATCCTCAAAAGTTACGAGATAACCCGGCTCTTGAAGGTTCAACTATGCCGTAGAGGCTATTAACTTTGGTTCTTTTCAATTAACTTTTTAAACAGTCTTTTCTTTTAGAAATCTCTCACGGCCTCTGTTCTCGGCGCATTTGTCGAATAACTTTCCTGGTCTGCTCTGGGGCATTCTGCATTCTTATTCGCCAGATCATTTCATCTGTATTTATAACCTGTATATCCTGGTCAAGCTCGTCTACAAGCCATTTGACAGCGTTGAGGCCGGCAACTTCATTGTCATTTTTGTCATATCTGCTCCAGGCATGGTTCGCGATTATACTGAACGTGGGTTCTTCTTGTTCTTGGGCAAGCTCATTAGCCATTTGCGCCACTTCTGGCGGAGAACCACCACCAACCCAGCGTGCATTTCGCCATGTGGCGAATCTGACATTGACCACAGGTATCTCTATACCCTGTGAATTTTCTACCCAAAAGACATGGCCTTGTGCGGCAGTATATGGGTGGTACTGTAAAACTATCATTCCGATAAGTCCGTCTATTTCTTCTGCGAAAATTCGATAAGCCTGCATAGCCTCTTCACTGCGGATATCCTGGGCTATAAAGCAAAGCGTTCTGATGCCGGTTTTGCTTAATTGTTCTGATATGGCTTGCGCTTTTTTGACAAGCAGTTCCTCTCTGTTTGGTCTGTTGACTGCGAACAAATCAGGATAGAAATACCCGCCTGAAAATTCGGACATTGTAGTTGACGGCGGCTGAGTTCTTGAGAGCGTATTTATTGATTCCGGCGATACCTGAGCAAGTTTTACCGCGCAAGTGCTCCAGGTAATAGGGAACTCGCCGTGACTGGGATTGTTCCAGTAACGGTCACTTGAGAGAAAATCCCTCATCATCCAGCCCATATTATCCCCATCGCTGTACCAGAATGCAACAAAATCTTTTCCCTGATTATAATCTATTTCCCATGGTTTTACGCTGTGAAATGGCTTAATAGCAGCTTTCTCAGATATGCCAGCCGAGATAAACGGCAGGTTTCTGACCCAGTCTGAGGCGGTGGCGAAGTGACCCCATTTGCTGGCAAAACTGACCTTTATGCCTTCATCGCCTTTGTTCCAGCCCAGGATTGGAGCAGGGGGCTCGAGCCATTCCATAATTTTCGGCACAACTCCGTCGAGATCGAGGCCGTAAAGGGCTATACACTTGTGTGCGATAGCTACATCTCGCATAAAGGGCTTGTCGGGTGATTGGGCAAGAATGTAATTTCTATTTAACTGAGATTTATATTTCTCGAAAGACCATCCGATTGTTTTTTCACGGGCGTCTGCCAATTGCTTAAGCCCCAAAGTTTGCGCTCTATCTACCATTGACTCTTCAATAATCGCCCCTTTTAGGACACCGGCCAGTGTTGTGGCCACATTTATAGACTGATCTATTTGGTCTTCATCCGATGACGAAGATTTGTAAACTATATAACCTCTCACAATGCCTTTATTGTGGTATTCATCCAGCAGTTGCCAAAGCCCTGCCTGGCGAACATCATTAATACGAAGGCGTTTTTTTGTGGCTTTATATAACTTTTCGTCCTCAGGTGCTGCGGCTATCCAGACTAACTCGTCATGTGTTGCATTATTTACCGCCTGTGCCGCCAAACCAGAAAGTGACTGAGCAAGCACCTGATCCATATTTCGGTTGGCGTTTTCTATTCTCACGATTTTTTCGGGGGCTGTCTGCTGTGGCCAGAGGGTGTTATTGTTATTATGACTGCTATAACTACAGGCGATTTGGCTAACAGCTAACACAGTTAGCAAAGAGATAGTGATCAGGCGACTAAGCTGTTTCATTTGTGCACTCCCTGAAAGTTAATAAATTCATTTAGTGAAATAACAGGTTTTAAGAAAAGTTAAGTTTATATTAGTCAACTATCCTTCATTTGGACATAAAGGAGAGATGTAACTTAGTAATTATGAAAAATTACAAAGCCTTCTGTCTAGCAATCTGATGATTTCAAGCCAAATGTGTTTCAGTAGATTTACAGACAGTCGTTGTTTTATGGGCAACTGTTCCACAAGATTCTCTTACTACCAGCTCTGCCGTAAGCAATACATCTTTCGCTGGCATGTCCGGGTCTTCAAGTCGCGTCAAAATCGTTCTGAAAGCCTCGTGCGCAATGTCTTTTACTGGCTGACGAACTGTAGTAAGCGGCGCCGGCAACAAGGAAGATATCGGCAAGTCATCGAAGCCTACTATTTTCATATCTTGCGGAATTCTCACTCCCCTTTGCAAAAGAGACCTCATTACCAAGGCTGCAACTTCGTCATTTATACATATCAGAGCGTCTGCTTGGGTAACTTCAAGGCACTCGTTTACCGTTGCCAGATTATGGCTATCTACTTTGTGGTACTGCTCTTTTTTGGGTTCCATCCCATTTTCTATCATTGCTTTTTGATAGCCGTCCATTCTTTCCTTAACGGATGGTGGCATTTCAAGACAGCCAATCATGTCGATTTTGGAAGCTCCATGATTTATCAAATGCTGTGTAAGCATCTGTGCCGCCAGCTCATTATTTGCTCCAACTCTGTCGTATTTACTTCTTTTGGGGGTTTTATAAATGTCCCTGTCAAGCAACACAAGTGTGATGCCTGCTTTTTCGATATCTTCGGCAATTTCATGATTTACATGCTCATTTTGTGGTGATAGATCGATCGGCATAAAAAGTATCGCATCTACCCCTTGCTTTATGAGCTCAATGCAGGTTTTCTTGGCGTGTCTTATGTGAATTTCTTCATCATCACCCACCGGATAGTTAGTCATGACAAACGAATAATCATTAAGTGTGCA
>Ga0207421_10005952_pt1 | contig 13451 bp, 15 predicted proteins | sample SodLakKL_010_SED_4_FD_187542 | JGI IMG/M metagenome (GOLD analysis project Ga0207421, IMG submission 187542) | Alkaline sediment microbial communities from Lake Tanatar, Kulunda Steppe, Russia - 8KL_010_SED (SPAdes) (version 2) | ecosystem: Environmental > Aquatic > Non-marine Saline and...
CGCCGTCTCGACAGGTTTTTTCGGTGCAAGCCGCATCAAGTCCTTTATGCGAACCTTTTCCTTTTCGCTGTTTGGAACCTCAATGCCTATGGTATGCCTGCCGCGAAGCGGAGCAACCACCCGCACAGACCCTGCCCCAAGCGCACGAGCCATATCATTGGCAAGGTTATTTATCTGACTTACCTTAACGCCCGCGGCCAGCTCAAGCTCATACATAGTAACGACAGGCCCGGTGTCCGCGGCGACAACCCGCGCGTTAACATTGAACTCACCCAGCAACCCCTCGAGAATCTGCGCCTTTTCCTTAACGATTTGCTCCTGAGACTCCATATATCCGTATTCCGGCTCAGCCAGCAAATCCATCGGAGGCAGCGTATAGTCCTCATAGCTGGGCGGAACATATTCTTTTTTAGGCTCTTTGCGCTGCTGTGCCGTTACCGTGATAGCGTCAATAGCACGCTCTGTCGCCGAGCGAGTATCTTCTTCGACTTCTTCGACCTGCTCCGGCTCCGGCTGGGCTTCTTCCTGAACATCTTCACCGTTTAGATGCTGCTCAACCTGTTCATCGTCACTAGCGTCAGGCTTGCGAGTTCGGCCTATCCGCATTTGCTGCTGGGGCTTTTGCTTGAGGCTTAGCTTGCGCCAAATCTCTCCAAGCACCTCAGACTGCTGCTTTGCGGCGTCCAGTGTGGGCTTGCCCAGACCGACCACCCGCTGAAGCGTATGACCTATCCCCACAAGAACCGCCACGACAAGGCTGTCAGCCAGCAGCACCAGCCCGACTACCCAAGTGGCCCCGATAAGTATCGCCATACCAAGCACAGCGAAATGAGCATTGAGAAATTCAGCCGCTGCAACGCCCAGAATACCGCCGGAGCCGTGCGGAAATTCGTAGATACCGTCGGGCCAGAAACAGTAAAATGTCGCCGAAGCTGCAACCGTCAAAAGCCCCGCACCGATAACGCGGAACACCGGCTGGGTTATTTCCCTGCCGCTGAGTTTAGCGATTATCAGCCCTCCAGCAGAAATCAGCGCGACAAAAGCTCCCGGGCCGACATAATACAGCATATAATATGCGCAGAAAGCCCCAACTCTGCCGCACCAGTTCTGCGTCGGCTCATTATGAGGCCAGACATAATCGCTGGGCCAGTCTCCGATATTAAAACTAAGTCCGCTGAAAAACAGCAGCGCAATACCCGCCAGAGCAAGACACAAAATCGCCCACTTAAAAGATTGTGCGCGAGCCTGCCTTGCTTTTTTTGTGTTTTTTCTTTTTGCCATAATCGCCAGTATATATGAGTCCTATAAAATGCGCACTTGCAGCGCAATTACTTCCGATACAACCATCATATCGACATATCAACCCCAGCCGCTGTAATATTATAACAAAACAACATCAATCCGGCATTTTAATCTTTTTGCCCTCTCAGCCATAAGGCCTTTTGCATAGAAACAGCACATATTTCTATTGCCGCGAACATGTTTTTGTCGATAATGGAAGCTTAGCACAAGGTAAATGTGGAGATATCTATGAAAAGAATAAAGAAAATTGCGATATTATTTGCGTTGGCGGTGATTTTAATTTCCGTTGTGAGCGTTTCAGGATGCAATACTTTCCGAGGCGTAGGAAGGGATATCGAAAACCTCGGCCAGTCGCTTCAGTAAATAACCAAAGCTTCACGAACGCCAAGACCTATTGAATGAAAATCCCGGCTCAGTTTTTGGTCAGATTAACCGTAACAGCTATTCATAAGAACCCATAATCCCTGTGCAGTCCAATAGAAACGCTGCGGCGGCGCGGGCATCTTCGGATATGTTTTGCAGTTCCGTTTCTAAAGCATAGTATTGCCTGACATCATTCAGCGGGAGGCTGGCGCGCAATTGCTCTTCGACTTCGCCGGGTGTTGTCAGCTCAACCGACGGCTGGTCCTGCGGCGTCGGGTCTATTGAATAAATCAACGCGAACAGACCGACCGCTACCAAAACAACAGCCGCAGCAGCAACCGCCCAGCCTCGAAAATGCGGCGCCGAGGGCGCGGACTGTTTTGTCCTGGACTTCTCAGCGGGCAGTGACTGCATTATCCGGCTTACCGCCGACTCACTCGGCTGGCACGCGGAAATGGGGCTTTCAGCCAGCGTATCGGCAGTTTTGGATTGAGCTTCATAATAACCCCGGCAGTTCGCACAGCGGCGGATATGGCCGGCGGTGAATGCGCCCAGCGGCTTGTCGTCGTCAATGCAGCAATCTATAAACCATTTGTATATTCGACAAAGCATATCTACCTCTTATTTCTGTTTGTCTTTTCCATTTTTTCGCCAAGTATGTTTCTTGCCCTGTGCAGCAAAACCCGCACATTTACGGATGTCCTGCCCATAGCACGAGCAATCTCTTTTATGTTCATCTGCTGATTATACCTGAGCCAGACGGCGGTAAACTGTTCCGGCACAAGATCACCAGCCGCCGCCCAAAGCAACTGTGCCTGCTCTGCATCTTCCGCTGCCTGCTCATGCGAAACCTGACAGCATGCACTATCGGGCAGCTCCATCGGCATAGGTTTTTTCTTGCGAAGATGAGATACCATGCAGTTATGCGCTATGCAAAAGAGCCATGTCTTAAACTTGTAATTACTGTCGAAGCTGTCAATATTCTTATAAACATTCAAAAAAGTATCCTGAACTACATCCTCAGCTTCGCCGCTGTCGCGTAATTTGCCGGCGATAAAACCCAGCACATTCTGATAATACCGCCGAACAAGCCGCTCGAAAGATTCCTTACAGCCCAGCTTTGCCTGTTCGACAAGCGTTTCATCGGCGGTGTTTTGAACTGCTCTGTTCTCGATACGCCGCAAGTTTTCATCCTGTCCTGATATTTTATCTGATGTCTATATTGTCCGGTGCATGCTCCTTTAGTATATCAAACAGCCCGTGTGAGGAGTAGCTGAAATCCATATACAGTTTATCAGCCTCGACATCGATATTAACGGCTCTGAGAATCACGCCCAGCTCGGCCATATCTGGATTAAGCATCACCATTGAAATCATACCCCTGAGCACCTGTGCCATTTGCTGGGCTGATTGCGCGTCTTTGGCCTGCATATTCGCTGCCACATTAAGCACCCCGTTAGTTTCAACGGCATATTGGAAAAGCGATTCGACATTTTTTAATATCGCGGCCCTGCCGTGGTCGGTGGCCACCGAGGCCAGCCCGTGTATGCAGGTTACCATAAAAGCATCTTCGGGCGCCTCAGCCAGAACATCAAACCGGCTGTCCTGTGCGATACTGGGTTGTTTTTCATTAAAAACATCCAGAGCCCGCTCAACGGTGCTTCGCGACTGGGAAATAATTATCGTATCTGAAGCGGCGAAAGTGCCGTAACGCATTATGTTATCGTGCGGAGATTGCCATCTGTGAATAGATTGGCCGTCATAGGTATATTCTTTGTATTCAGAGTCTTTTCGCAGCAGGCCTAAAATCCTGTCGCGGTCGAAATCGCCTTTTATTACGGCTGTGGCATTTTCCGGGTTTTCGTCCGGGCCATAGAGGGTAACGCCGTAAATGTCATTGACAGGGTCTGTTCCGAGAAAATCGGCCACGCCGTCAAGCCTGCGGTGAGCCTCTTCGGGCATTGACTCGAGAATTCGGCTGCCCATATCGGTGCGCCAGAAATTGCTACTGTCAAAATGAAAAACCCAGTTGGCGTTACCGGCGACAGTGTTTCTTTGCAGCGGAGCAGCCGCGGCAATACCCGCCAATACCATTAAAATCGTGAAAATCATCGCAATTCGTTTCATAGCCTTACCCTTTCATAAGTTGTTTGATTTTTTTGCCTTAACTGACCATTATACGCAAAAACAGCCAATGCGTTACAAAATTAAACAAAGCCCTGCTCAGTTCGCAAGTCCTTAAAACCGAGAGTTTTCGGTTGACTGGCCCATAAAACTGTGTTTGAATGGATCATACCGGAACAACGGTTAAAATCAGCCTCAAAAACAGCAATGAACAGGAATATAAGATGAAGCACGGCAGTTTTCTTATCGAGGGAATAAAGCGTTTCAGAGAAGTCGGAACTCTTGTCGAAAGCACAAAATTTGTCGGCAAAGCAATGGCCGAGGAAATCAAAGGCAGCAAGACCGTAGTCGAATTCGGCGCCGGAACCGGCCCGGTTACGAAAGAAATTCTCAAATACCTGCCTGAGGATGGCCGCTTAATAAGTTTTGAAATAAACGAAAACCTGTGTAAATACCTGCGCCTGATAGAAGATCCGAGGCTCAAAGTAGTCTGCGACGATGTAAGAAATATCAATGAATACTGCGATGAATACCAGTGTATAGTATCAGGCCTGCCGCTGGCGGTGTTTGAAGAACAGCAAAGACAGCAAATCTTCGATATTATCCGAAAAGCCGATATTTATGTTCAGCTTCAATATACCCCGCTGCTGAGAAAAAGATTCAGGAAACATTTCTCCGATGTGCGCGTAAAATATGTTCCTGTGAACATTCCGCCGGCGTTTATATATGTCTGCAACCATCAGGATAACGGCAAAAACTGATAAACCGGCAATTCGGCCTGACAGAAATACTGTCTTTTGTCTCTTTTTGCTTTCCGTCTGGAATCTTCACTTTTCTACTTTATCTTTACACCATAGAGATGCGTTGCTAAAATTAACTCGAAAATAACTTTTCGCAAAATGGGATATTAAGGGGCGGGCTGCTATGGCCGGAAAAATAAAAATCGATGTTGAACGATGTAAAGGCTGCGGCCTGTGCATCGGAGTTTGTCCGAAGAAAAACCTGGACTTCGCAAAAGAAACCAACAAAAAAGGCCTTTCAGTGGTGAAGCAGATAACCGGAGAATGCAGCGGCTGCACACTCTGCGCGATAATCTGCCCTGAAGCTGTAATCGAGGTTTATCGCGACGAACCGCCGAAAAACTCAAAAACCACGCCAAAAACCGATTTAGTCGAGGAAAAACGGTGAGCGAACGGATTCTAATGTGCGGAAATGAAGCCCTGGCAGAGGCGGCTATTCGGGCGGGGCTGGACGCCTATTTCGGCTATCCCATAACCCCCCAGAATGAAATTACCGCCTATCTGGCAAAAAGAATGCCCGAAGAAGGCAGGGTTTTCGTCCAGAGCGAAAGCGAACTGGCGGCTATAAATATGGTATTCGGCGCTGCCGCGACCGGAAAACGAACAATGACATCATCCTCAAGCCCCGGCGTGAGCCTGATGCAGGAAGGGTTGAGCTATCTGGCAGGAGCCGAGCTTCCCTCGGTGGTCGTAAATGTTATGAGAGGCGGCCCCGGACTGGGCAACATAGCCCCTGCACAAGCCGACTACTTCCAGTCCACAAGAGGCGGCGGACACGGCGACTACCGGACGATAGTCCTGGCCCCGTCAACCGTCCAGGAAATCGTTGATTCGACGGGACTGGCATTTGACCTGGCAGATATGTATCGAATGACGGTTTTGATACTGATAGACGGCATTCTTGGCCAGATGATGGAGCCGATAGTAATGAAAGACGCTCCGCCGCGAAAAGACCTTCCGGCAAAAGACTGGGCGCTTACCGGAGCCAGAGGCCGGAACCAGAACATCGTCCGATCACTCTGGCTGGGCGAGGGCGTCCTTGAGCAGTTAAACGAGCATCTCAAACAAAAATATGCCGAAATTACAGAAAAAGAAACACGCTGTTATTGCCATCAAATAGAAGACGCCGAAATAATACTCGTTTCCTACGGCGTCTGCGCACGGGTCGTCCGCTCAGCCGTCGATAAAGCAAGGCAAAACGGCATAAAAGCAGGCTGGATAAGGCCTTTTACGCTCTGGCCTTTCCCCTCGAAAACCATCGCCGAAGCGGCAAAGCCCGATGTACCGTTTCTTGTGGTCGAAATGAGCATGGGACAGATGTTAGAGGATGTTCAGCTTTCACTGATGGGCAAGGCCCCGACCTGTCTGCTGGGACGAGCCGGCGGAGGAGTGCCCACGGTTGAGCAGGTGCTGAAAAAAATCGAACAAACTCTCGACAAAACTAATAACTCAACGCTGAAAACTTAAAGACCGACAATGAAAACAGTATTTTCAAAAACACCGACATTAAAAGAATGCTCGACGCATTACTGTCCCGGCTGCGGCCACGGTATCGCCCATCGTCTGCTGGCAGAGGTAATAGACGAACTCGACATCCGCGATAAAACCATCGGCATCGCGCCGGTAGGCTGCGCGGTGCTGGCGTATGAATATCTGGACATCGATATGATCGAAGTAGCCCACGGCAGGGCCCCCGCGGTGGCAACGGGAATGAAACGAACCAATCCCGACAAAGTAATATTTTCCTATCAGGGCGACGGCGACCTTGCCGCTATCGGAACCGCCGAGATTATGCACGCCGCCCATCGAGGCGAGCGGATAACCGTTATCTTCATAAACAACGCGATTTTCGGCATGACCGGCGGACAGATGGCCCCGACCACTATGCTCGGCCAGGTAACGGCCACCAGCCCCGAAGGCAGACAGGCCGACGGCACAGGTTACCCGATGCAGATATCCGAAATGCTCTCGATAATGCCCGGCGTATGCTATGTCGAGCGATGCGCAATCTCCGGCATTGCCGCTATACGCAATACCAAACGCGCCATAAAACACGCCGTCGAATTGCAGATGACCAACCAGCCCGGCCTCTCACTGGTAGAGATACTATCGCCGTGTCCGACCTATTGGCGGATGAAACCGGCAAACGCGATGAAGTGGATTGAAGACGAAATGGTCAAGGTCTTTCCGCTGGGCAAAATTAAAGACGCAGCAGCAAAAAAATAATTACGGAATGAAACTATGAGTCTTTATGAAAAAGTTACAATAGCAGGCTTCGGCGGACAGGGAATCATTATGTCCAGCAAGCTGCTGGCCCAGACCGCTATGGAAGGCGGCAAGGAAGTAACGCTTATGCCCTCTTACGGAGCCGAAGTTCGCGGCGGAACGGCCAACTGTATGATTGTAATCGCCGATGAGCCTATCGCCTCGCCCGTGGTGGCCGCCCCTTCGTCGCTGATAGCTATGAACAAGGCCTCGCTGGATAAATTCGCCCCAAAAGTAAACGCAGGCGGGATGATTATCGTCAATAGCTCATTGATAGACACCCTGCCCAACATGGACAAGTCAATAAGAATCATCAAAGTCCCCGCCGACAAAATCGCCCGACAACTTGGCGTTGCAAGAGCGGCCAATATGGTGGCTCTTGGGGCGTATCTTGGAGCAAGCGGAATTTTAACACCCGAACTGGCCGCAAGCTGCCTCGAACACATCCTCGCAAAACGATACCACAACACCATAGGCATAAACACCCAGGCGCTAAAACAAGGAGCCGAACACGCCGCCGCCCAGTTAGCCGCGTGATTTCTCTTACAAGGAAGGGATGTTTACTCCTGTTTTACGGTTTTTGCCAGCCTTTTCCGACAGAACCGCCAAATGCCTAAGCCGATCAGCATAATTGCAGCGACGGCCAGTAAAACTGCCAACCAAAACCGTTTTATCTCATCTACAATTACCGTGCCGGGCGGAAATTCTATATCGAAATCCTCACGGGTAAGCCCTTGATTAACAAGTATTTCACTTGTGGCTATGTACAAATTTGTCCAACCATCACTCTTGCTCATGATCTGTCCGCTGCTTGGAAAACACAACCCCTCCGCCACTTCCTCAAGAGAACCCACTTCAGCGATAGTACCAAGCTCATCCCCGCGCATATACTCGTATCTTACCGGCGTGTAGCCGTGATTAACAGAAAAATATACTCGCTGTATAACTCGGCCTGTTGGTACATGTAAAATATCAGCCCGAATTGTATCAAACCCGCTGATTGTGCTAATTTTGCTGTCAAGCCGTACGCGATCAGGACCATCTCTTAGCACATCTGAGAGTGGCCCGTCAATGAGGTAAGCAAAACGCAGCACAGTTGCTATGGCTATGGGTGTTACCTGCGGTGGATGAAGAATATGCGAAGGTCTTTCAGCAAGGATACGGCCTTCTTTGCGAAGTTCCCCGGAATCGCTCGGTCTTTCACTTATTATAAGAGCTTTTCCGACTCTACCGTTCCAGCTTGCCTTTCTTATCTGAGTCGGTCGATGGGGGTTTTTCACTGTTTTTTCCACTAACATCATTTCTGGCAGCTTGCGTACATTGCCATCTTGATCCAACATCCCTGCCGCGGATAGCTTTTTTGTCCACGGATAATCGCTTCGCTGCCATTGCCCGTCTGACTGCTCGGCCTCGAATTCTCCCTCAGATTGCGCTTCAAGGCTTCTTGATCCAATGATATGGTACTCGTATTCAAGAGAAATATCCTCAATGGCGGATTCCATCTTTTCACAGATATCGGCAAGCTCTTTTATCGTAAGCTCCTCGGCCGGCGAAAACGAGCTAAGAATTGACAGAAAAACAAAAACGGCAGGAATAATGCGGAATTCTTTTATGGTCAGCATAATAAGCCCTTTCAGCTTAATGCAAAATTCTCGCTGTGGTTGTGTCTATATATGATAAGCTATCCGGTAATTATCCACAAGGGAAAAAGGCGAAAAGTGGTTTTTCTTTGATGTTAGGCGCTGAATGTGTATATTTGTGCATATTATCGATATTTTCAGGTGTTTGCTTAAATTGTAAAAAAATGTGAAAGTAAACATGAATAGTCGCGAGAGAATTAACAGCATAATGATGGGCAAAGGCGCCGACAGGTGTGGCCTTTGGCTTGGGAACCCTCATCCGGAAACGGTGGAAATTTATTTAAAAGCCCTGGGACTAAAAGAGAAGTCACAGCTTTTCGATTACTTTTATGATGACTGTCGCTGGTTAGTTGCGGATGCATATTATAAACATCCGGCAGAAAAGCCAGTTTGGGATTTATATAAACATAAGAAAAGCCTTGCTACCGGTTTTTTTTTGTCATGCAATGCGGTGGAACAACTTGATAGTTTTGATTGGCCAAAAGCGGAATATTTCGATTTTAAATTTTTAAAATCAGAGGCAGAAAAATACTCTGACAAGGCCGTTTTTTCTGGTATGTGGACTTGTTTTTTTCATGTGCTATGTGATCTTTTTGGGATGGAAGAGTACTTCATAAAGATGCATACGCATCCAAAGTTAGTGGAAGCAGCAACGGAGATTGTGGTTGAGTTCTATTTGGAATCAAATAAAAAAGTATTCGAAGAAGGCGGCGAATTTGATATTTTTTTTATGGGCAATGACTTAGGTAGTCAACTGGACTTGTTGATGAGTCCCGAAATGTTTAAAAAGTTCGTCTTACCGGGTTTGCGGAGAAATGTTGAACTTGCAAAAAAGTATAACAAAAAAGTGATGCTGCATTCCTGCGGCTCGATTTACAGGATTATTGATGATTTGATAGAGATTGGTGTGGATGCCATTCACCCTTTGCAGGCCCATGCTAAAGATATGGATGCGGTTACGCTTGCCAAAAAATTTAAAGGGAGAATCGCTTTTGTTGGCGCGGTCGACACGCAAGATCTTCTTGTCAATGCTAAACCGGATAGAATTAAAGATGAAGTAAATCGCCTTAAGGATTTGCTTGGACCTAATTTGATTATCTCTCCCAGCCATGAAGCTATTTTGCCGGATGTGCCAATGGCAAATATCGAAGCAATGGTTTCAGCTACCTTAGAGAATTGATTGTAGATTATAATACTACATAAAGAATTTAGCTCAAGATTCTGGTACATTAAATATGATAGCTTCCTTTAAATGAATAATTGCCTTTCATATATATTCACAAGCCGCTCTATGGTAAGCTCCTCGGCCGGGGAAAATGAGCTAAGAATTGACAGAAAAACAAAAACGGCAGGAATAATGCGGAATTCTTTTATGGTAAGCATAATAAGCCCTTTCAGCTTAATGCAAAATTCTCGCTGTGGTTTTGTCTATATATGATAAGCTATCCGGTAATTATCCACAAGGGAAAAAGCCGAGAAGTGGTTTTTCTTTGATGTTAGGCGCTGAATGTGTATATTTGTGCATATTATTGATATTTTCAAGTGGTCGATTAGCTCGAATCGGCTGCTTTGATACTAAAGGAGCCGTCGTATGAAACAGTTTGCCGTTATAGGATTGGGCCGTTTCGGCCAGAGAATCGCTATTTCGCTGGCGATGAGCGGGGCCGAAGTAATCGCCATCGACCGCGACCGCACACAGGTGGAGCTTATACGCGACCAGGTAGGCCTGGCGGTTCGGCTGGACAGCACCGATGAAGACGCCCTGCGAGCCCAGGGCGTTGATAAAGTCGATGTCGCCGTAATCGGCATAGGCCACACCGGCAGGGGCTTCGAAAACGCTATTTTAACAGTCGTAAATCTCAAACAGATGGGCGTTTCTCAGGTTTATGCCCGCGCCGAAACACGCATCGCCGGCGAAGTATTCTCAAAAATCGGCGTCGATGAAGTCATATACCCCGAAATAGAATCCGCACAGCGATGGGCGTTCAAGCTTATCGCGCCGCAGATTTCAGAGAAAATAGACTTCGCCGAAGGATACAGCCTGGCCCGAGTAAGCGCGCCCGCAAGCTTCGACGGAAAAACAGTAATGGACCTGCAGCTTCGCCAGAAATACCGCGTAAATCTCGTAGGCATAAAACGCGGCCCAAATACACGCGCGGAAAAGGAAAAAGAAGGCGACATCATAAATGTCCCAATGCCCGGCACGATTATATATCAGGAAGACATCCTGATGATATCCGGCAACGACGCCGACCTGGCAAAACTACCCCAGGACTAACCCTGCCTGCGGACAGCTATGTGACATTCTGATTTTAAGGTTTTTGAAACGAAACCATCCAGAATTTGCCGTCAAGGAGCCGTCGGTTGATGATATTTGACATATTGTCCGGGATGTATTCAACCGGCGGTAGATAAAACTCATGTGCCGGCATGCATCGATCGGCAATCTTTGAAATGATGCCGCTGCTTTCTCGAATTGAGTCGGTTTCATCCACAATATATAACAATGCACCGGATTTTGCGACGCGGATCATCTCTTCAATCGCAGCTTTTTTGTCATTAAAAAAGTTGAACCCGCCGACATGAAACACAACATCAAATAAGCCGTCTTTGAAAGGCAGGGCTTCGGCGTTTGCCTGTACAAGTCCTGCGTCAATTTCCCATTCGTTTAAATTTTTTCGGCACTGCTGCAGCATCCCGTACGAAATGTCACTACCAAAGAACACGCCATCAACGCCGCGCCGCTTAAGATTCAGAAGCTGACGACCGGTGCCGACCGATGTTTCAAGAATCCAATCGCCGGACTCGACATTTATCTGCTCAAACATCTCCGCCAGCCATTTCTCAAGGTCCAGGATATTGAGTTTATAAAGCAGGTCATAAAAACGGCTGAACAAATCATATCCTTTTTGCTGTTTTCGGTTACTGCCAAGCACCTTTTCATTACGCAGAATCTTTGGAATGTCGTTTTTTACTGGAAACTTTTCTTTGGTAACAACATCCACAATCATACCGTTTTCAAATGTGAAGGAATTTCCGGTATAGGGATTCTCAAGTAAAGTTAATAGTTCTTCCTGTTTGTTCGGTAAATCGTTCATACATTTCGCTTAATAAATAGGAGTTCCGCAGCGCCGACAACTCGCTGTCCACGCGGATAGCTTAAAACAACTCCTCCCCTGCCAACCGGAGGTGGCCGCAAGGCCGGAGGGGTATCTTTAACTTTTAACTTCCAACTTCTCACTTAAAACGCTGTCGCGCGGCGACGGGGTGCTTTAGTTTCAGTCATCATCCATCCGGCCCGGCCAATACTGCGCCAGTGCGGCCAAATCGTGCAGGTTCACCAGTGAGTCCTCTGCCAGCCCGTCCGGCACAGGCCCGCGATACAGTTGCGTTCGAGGCGACAGCCAATGCTCCGAAAGCGCCGCCAAATCAGAACAGTCAATCCAGCCGTCGCCGTCAAAGTCATAAGGATGATAAGGCGTATAAGAACCGACATGGATTCGTCCGCCAGTGCCTGCATCATAAGCTAAAGCAATCTTGCCATCATCGAGTAACACATCTTTTAGGTCACTTGACCCTCCCGTAATAAAATACTGCTCGATACGGCCGGTCGCGGCGTGAATGTCTAAAATGTAATTTTTGTCAGCATCCCATGGATTTTCTCCCGGCGCATCCCGTGTGGCGACCAGTGCTCGGGACTGGCCGTGCAGGGCAAGCCAATCCAAACCCGTCGGCGTGCCGTAGATGTCGCTGTCAAAGTCAAATTCTGCAAGACTGCTCTGTTCACCGCTTTCAAGATCATAGATAAGCAATTCCATCTGACCACTGGCGAACTTACCGATACCAATCTGATTAAGTGTTGCATCATAACCGATACCGAATGTATTTGCGCCTAAATGGATACCTGCACTTCCATTTATTGCAGTCAATGCACCATCGGATAATCTAACTTTTCTTAAACCATAATCACCCCCCAACTGAAACATATACTCATCATTATATGACGCGGAATCTTGGGCAGTGGATGGGTTGCCGAAAGCATACTCTTCTTGATTGTTATCATCAAAATCTTTATCCAGTGTTGTAGTTGACCCTGAATGTGTCAATAAATAATCATTATCCGTTGCGCCTAACCCTCGAACAGGAAATTGAACCGTCCCTGACTGCTCCGGCGTAAAGTCCACCGCCACCGGCTGGCCCGCTGCGGCGGCTGTTACTGCAAGCATTACTATGTATCCCACTGTCCTTAGCATTGGCTTTTGTTCCGTTCTTTCTGGAGTTTTCCTGTTTTCTCAGCAGGCCGGGGTGATATCTTTAACTTTTAACTGCCAACTTCTCACTTAAACCAGACATATATTATATCATAATCCACCCCGAAAGTCAAGAAAAAACCACCATCACCGCTGCCCGCCACGATGCCACTGCGAACGCCCAGCCTGTCATCTCTGAACGAATGTGAGGAGTCCGCTGAATCAGCCGCGGCGACAGCCGCATTCCTAACAAAATAATGATGTCGCTGCGCGACACTGCTTTAGCGGATTCCTCGGCTGCGCCTAGGAATGACCCCTGTTCTATGCCGTGAAACTTCTGTTTTTATACCCCCTCCCCCCTACGGGGTACTCCCCCTTAACAGGGGGAGAGCTTAATATAAGCAGCCCGCTTAATAAGCCACGGCCACAGCCGCAGCAACCACTTTTAACTTTTTACTTCCAACTTTTCACCTAAAACAGCTCCCCTCCTTTTTAAGGAGGGGTGGCCGCAGGCCGGGGTGGTTGAATTATCCAGATAGCGCCCTATCTATCACCTCGGACCCGATGCGGGGTCTATAAATGCTGCCAAGTCTAATGCCTCGGCCTGACTGCACAGCCGACATTTAGTCGGTGTAAATGGTTTGGCCGTAAGCGGAAGTGTATTGATAATTTTCTTCGTGGATGGATGAGTTTGTTCTTTCATTCTT
>Ga0207421_10005954_pt1 | contig 13444 bp, 11 predicted proteins | sample SodLakKL_010_SED_4_FD_187542 | JGI IMG/M metagenome (GOLD analysis project Ga0207421, IMG submission 187542) | Alkaline sediment microbial communities from Lake Tanatar, Kulunda Steppe, Russia - 8KL_010_SED (SPAdes) (version 2) | ecosystem: Environmental > Aquatic > Non-marine Saline and...
GTGTGCCCGGTCCGGACACGCTCAAGTCGTCCATGAGCGCTCGTAGATGGCCATCCATGGCCATCTACGGTCCGGACCGGGCACACCCCACACGGCTCTACCGCGCTTTTTAAAGATCGAGGTCAAGGTCTACGCGATCCGCAGGCGTCCGGCGACGCGGGTGAGCAGGTCATAGCTGATGGTGCCGGCCGCGGCCGCGATGCGCTCCACGGGGAGGCCCTCGCCCCAGAGCGTGACCGGATCCCCGACCACGGCCTCCGGTACGGCACTCAAATCGATCTCCAGCATGTCCATCGAGACCCGGCCGATCAGCGGGCATTCCCGGCCGTGCAGCCGCACCGGGGTTCCGGATGGGGCGTGCCTCGGGTAGCCGTCGGCATAGCCCATCGCCACGACCCCGAGGCGGGTCCGGCGCAGGGCGGTCCAGGTGGCGCCATAGCCGATGCACGCGCCCGGCTCCACGGTCCGGATGGCGATCAGCGGGGCCTGCACGGTCATCACCGGCTTCAGCCCCTGCAACCGACCTTCCACGCCGTCCAACGGCCCCGGCCCGTAGAGCATGATGCCGGGCCGAAGCCATTCGTCGGCCGGTTCCGGTAGGGACTCGGCGGCGAGACCGGAGACGACGGCCGCGGAATTGGCCAGACTGCGGTCCCCGGGCAGTCCCGATAACGCCGCGGAAAAGGCCGCGAGCTGCGTACGGTTCTGGGGGTGCCCGGGACGGTCGGCGCAGGCCAGATGAGTCATCCAGTGCAGGCCCTGGCGGGCGGCCGGATGCGACCGGAATGCCTCGAACAGCGCCTGGGCCCTTTCGGGTGGAAAACCCAGCCGGTGCATTCCGGTGTCGAGTTTGATCCAGAGGCCGGGGAGGTTGCCGGCGAAGGCGCGCAGCCCGGCCAGCTGCGCCGCTTCGTGCAGCACGGGTTGCACGCGCAGCTGCGCGCACAGCGTCCACTCGTCGGCTGTGCGCGGTCCTTGCAGCACCAGCACGGGCGCCGTGATGCCGGCCTCGCGCAGGACCACCGCCTCTTCCAGGCAGGAGACCGACAGGCCGTCAGCCGTGGCGGCCAGTTGCCGCGCCGCCCAGAGCATGCCGTGGCCATACGCCTCGGCCTTGATCACGGCCCAGATGCGGCGCCCGGGCGCCAACCGGCGGGCCACCGCGAGGTTCCCGCGCAGGGCGGCACCGTCGAGGTGCATGGTCGCGGCGCGTCTCACGCCTCGGCACCGACTCCATAGACATCGGGATGGTAGTTCTCGAAGCGGGTGTACTGGCCGCGGAAGGTCAACCGGACGGTCCCGATCGGGCCATTACGCTGTTTGGCAATGATGATTTCCGCGGTGCCCTTGTCCGGGCTGTCCTCGTTGTAGACCTCGTCACGGTAGACGAAGGCGATCAGGTCGGCGTCCTGCTCGATGGCGCCCGACTCACGCAGGTCGGACATCACCGGTCGCTTGTTCGGTCGTTGCTCCAGCGAGCGGTTGAGCTGCGACAGCGCGATCATCGGCACGTGCAGTTCCTTCGCCAGCGCCTTCAGCGAGCGTGAGATCTCGGAGATCTCGGTCGCGCGGTTCTCCCGTGAGCCGGGCGACTGCATCAGCTGCAGGTAATCGACGACGATCAGCCCCAGCCCCTTGTGCTCCCGCATCAGACGTCGGGAGCGGGCCCGCAGTTCGGTCGGCGACAGCGCCGGGGTGTCGTCGATGAACAGCGGGGCCTCGGAGAGCATCGACACCGCACTGGTCAGCCGAGGCCAGTCGCTGTCCTCGAGCCGGCCGGCCCGTAACCGCTGTTGATTGATTCGCCCCATCGACGACAGCAAGCGCATCGCGATCTGCTCGCCGGGCATCTCCATGCTGAAGACCGCGATCGGCTTCGAGGTCTTCATCGCGACGTATTCGGCGATGTTCATCGCAAAGCTGGTCTTGCCCATCGACGGCCGGCCGGCGACGATGATCAGGTCGCCCGGGTGCAGCCCGGAGGTCAGGTCGTCGAGGTCCTGGTAGCCGGTGGCCATGCCGGTGATTGCGCTCTTGGTCTCGAACAGGTGTTCGATCTGCTCCACGGCCGCGGTCAGCAGGGGTTTCATGCCGCGAAAGCCCTGGGTGCTGCGGGCGCCACGCTCGGCGATCGCAAAGATCTTCTGCTCGGCCACGTCCAGCAGCTCGCGGGTCGGCCGGCCCTCCGGGGTGAAGGCCGAATCCGCGACCTCGGTGCCCACAGAGATCAGTGCGCGCAACACCGCACGATCCCGCACGATATCGGCGTAGGCCTTGATGTTTGCCGCGCTGGGGGTCTGGGTGGCCAGTTCCCCGAGATAGGGCAGCCCGCCGGCATCCTTCAGCTCTGCAACCTGCTGCAGTTGTTCGGCCACGGTGACCATGTCGAAGGGTGCGTTGCGCTCGGCCAGCGCAGCGATCGCGCGGAAGATCAGCCGGTGATCATGCCGATAGAAATCGTCGGCACCGATGCGGTCGGCAATGCGATCCCAGGCATCGTTGTCCAGCATCAAGCCACCGAGCACCGATTGCTCGGCTTCGACGGAATGTGGGGGGACGCGAAAGCCCGGGGTCATGGCCGACCAGAGGGAGCCATCGATCCGGAGACCCGGACCCGATCGGTCCGGGATCCGGAACCGGTCATTCTTCGCCGATCACGATGACGCGGATCTGAGCGTTCACTTCCGGATGCAGATGCAGCTCCACCTCGTACTCGCCGGCGTGGCGCAGCGGACCATCGGGAAGGCGCACCTCGCGCTTGTCCACCGGGATGCCGCGCGCCGAGACCGCATCGGCAATGTCGTTGGTGCCGATGGACCCGAACAGCTTGCCCTCGCCGCCGGACTTGGCGCGGAGTTCCACGACCATGCCGGAAAGGCTTTCCGCACGGGCCTCGGCGCCGGCGATGGCCTCGGCGGCCGCACGCTCGAGTTCCGCGCGGCGGGCCTCGAACTCGGCGATATTCTCCGGCGTGGCGAACTTGGCCTTGCCCTTGGGCAACAGGAAGTTGCGGGCATAACCCGGCCGCACACGCACCTTGTCACCCAGGCCGCCCAGCTTGTCGATCTTTTCCAGCAGAATCACTTCCATCTCGGTTTTCCTGTAAAGCGTTAAATGAATCCAGCTTGGTCGCAGCGAAGTGTACACGGAGTGTCCGCGGCGCTCTTTATCTTGTGGTACAACCGCCCCGCCCATCACAGCCCGCCCGCGCGCTGAGGGCCGTCTGCGATCAGGCCGGCCAACGTCAGTCTGGCGGGCTTTTGGAATCGGTGGCCCAGCGCTCCCGCAACCGGACCGTGCCGTCGATCACGCCCAGGGCCACGATCAACAGGAACATCTGTGGCAATGCCAACACCAGCAGGACATACATGCCGACCAGCCAGAAGCTGCTCATGTTCTGCGCATGCGTCAAGCCATGCATTACCGCAAGACCCTGGAGGAAGAACAGCACGCCGAGGATAAAAGCCAACTCCAACGCAATCGGCAGGTTCAGGAACTGCCCCGCCAGCGCCAGCACGACCACCGCGATGCTGAGCGTACGTCCCATCTGCAGGCTGCGAAACTCCGGCCCGAAGGCGCCAGGGTTGTACAACAGGGCCTGCCAATAACGCGCAATCACCACGCTGAGGATCATGCTCAGCATCAGGATGCCGGCCAGCAGTCCGGTCAGTACCGGCGCGATCGCGGCCAATGCCGCCTCCAGATCCGCAGCGCCCAGTTCGGCATCCTCCACGAAGGGTGCCAGCATCTGCATGCCGACCCCGATCCAGGCCTGCTCCAGGTCCGGCACGAAGGCCCGGGCCATCAGGATCAGCAAGCCGGCGACGGCCGCCGCGGCGGACAAGGTCACCGACCAGGACACCGATCGGCGCAACACCTCCGCCAAGGCCGCGACCGGCAACCATTGCGCAATGCCCCCGGTCACCCCGAGTACCGGTGATGCCCCCATCATCACAAAGACCAGTGCGCCCAGAATCAGGGCACCGATGCCGGCGACGAAGACGGCTTGGCTCAGACCCAGACGCAGGGCGACCAGGGCCACGACGGCGCCACTAAGAATGGCGATGGGCGGAATGAAGACACCCAGCGCACCCAGGGCCACGACGGCGCCGACGGCCCGCCAGCGACCCTGCATGGCAAAATCGGCCACTACCCGCATTGGCGTCTCCGCGCCCGGCAGGGCCTAGATCTGGTTGTCGGTGTAGGGCAACAGCGCCAGGAAGCGGGCACGCTTCACCGCGGTGGCCAACTGGCGCTGGTACTTGGCACTGGTGCCGGTCACGCGGCTGGGGACGATCTTGCCGGTCTCGGTGATGAAGTTCCTGATCAGGTTCAGGTCCTTGTAATCGATGTACTCGATGCCTTCCGCGGTGAAGCGGCAATACTTACGACGACGGGAAAAACGGGCCATGGGAGTTACTCCTGGAAAATTGGGCTGAAGACGGGCAGGAAGAAGCGCACAGAACGAAGGGGTCAGGCGCGGACGCGCACATCTTCTTCCTCATCCTCGTCCTCATCGCGGTCGGGGCGATCGTCACGCCGTCCCCGTGCCTTGGCGCTGTCTTCCTCCTCGCGCCCCTTGGCCAGTGCGGACGGCTCGGTCTCGGCCTTTTCCATCCGGACCACCAGATGCCGCAGCACCGCATCGTTGAAGCGAAAGGCGCTGACCAGCTCCTCGATCGCCTCTTCACCGGCCTCCACGTTCATCAGCACGTAGTGGGCCTTGACCAGCTTCTGGATCGGGTAGGCCAGCTGACGGCGCCCCCAGTCCTCCAGCCGGTGCACCACACCTTCCTGGGCCTCGACCAAGCCGCGATAGCGCTCGATCATCCCGGCGACCTGCTCGCTCTGGTCCGGGTGCACCAGAAACACGACTTCATAATGACGCATGCGTCCTACTCCTCACGGGGTAACCGCCTCCCGTCCGGGCGAAACCCGTCGGTGAGGCAAGGGCTCGCCGAAGATGGCGAGAAAAGCCGGTAAGCATAGGCGAAGCGGCCGTGCAACACAAGCCAAAACCACCAAGCCAAGCGCCGAGCGCGCCAGACGTAGGGTGGGCCAAGCGCAGCGGGCCCACCAGAGGGAACCCATGAATCCGTGTCGGTGCCCGAGCCGGACGGGGTGCGCCCACCGGCGCTTGGCCCGGTGGCCGTAGGGTGGGCCCGCTGCGCTTGGCCCACCCTACGGCCACCTTACCGCCTCTGGCGGACGGCTTCGAAGAGGGCGATGCCGGCGGCTACCGAGACGTTCAGGCTGGCTACGCTGCCAGCCATCGGGATGGCGGCGACCTGGTCGCAGGTCTCGCGGGTCAGCCGGCGCAGGCCGCTGCCCTCGGCGCCCAACACCAGTACCGTCGGCAGGCGCAGATCGACGTCATAGAGGCGCGTCGGCGTTTCGCCGTCGAGCCCGATCACCCAGACGCCCTGGTCACGCAGGTGTCTCAGGGTGCGCGCCAGATTGGCGACCGCGATCAACGGCACGCTCTCCGCGGCGCCGGAGGCGGTCTTCACCGCCGCGGGCGTCAGCGCGGCACTGTGATCCCGCGGCACGATGACCGCCGCGGCACCCGCCGCATCGGCGCTGCGCAGGCAGGCGCCCAGATTATGCGGATCGGTGACCCCATCGAGGGCGAGGAACAGCGTACGTCCCGCCTGCACGAGATCATCGAGGCTCGCCTCGTTCGGGCGCGGCCGCGGGCGGGTCCAGGCAACCACGCCCTGATGGTGCAATTCATCATGACCGCGCTCCAGGCGCTGGCGCTGCACGCGCTCCACGCTGATCCCCAAGGTCTCGGCGCGTGTGACGAGGGCCGCCAGACGCGTGTCCGCCGCATCAGCGGCGGCCTGGATGCGCTTGATCCGCTCGGGGGCGTGGGTCAGCAGCGATTCGACCGCGTGCAGGCCGCCCACGACCTCCTCACGGCTCACGACGAACGTCGCCGCCGACTGGAACGGCGGCGGCCGGTGGCGGGCTCATCCCCCGTCGTCGACCCAGTGGCTTCGGACCCTGTGGCGTCGGACTCGGCAGCCTCGGGCCCGCCGTTTTCGGAGCCAGCAGCCGTGGACGCAGCAGCATCGGACTCGGCGGCCTTGGACTTGGCAGCTTCGGACTCAGCAGCTTCGGACGGCGTGGTTTCGGAGGCCGTCACCTCGGACGCCGCGGATTCGGGCTTCGGGCGCTTGGGTGGCGGAGCACCGTCGCGGGTCTTGACCGATGGCTGGATCAGCAGGGCCACCTCGCCGACCGGTTGGGTGCGCCGACGACGGCGGCGCGGCGGCTCCATGGGTGACAACGCCTCCTGCGCATCCTCCGACTCTGCCGTCCTGGACGCCGGGGGCTTGCCCGGCGTCTTGCCCGCTGCCCGGCGCTGGCGTCGCGGGGCCTCGTCGGGAAACGCCTCCGGCGTCTCCGGCAGTTCCGGTTCCTCGGGCTCTTCCTGCCGCACGGCGGTCTCGGGCGCGGCCGTGCGTCCACGCCGCGATGGGGACGCGGGCACCGGCCTCGACGCCCTGGAAGGTGCCGCCACGTCGGCATCGTCGTCCACCTCCAGCGACCCCGGCTCCGAAGCCGGCGCCCCACGGCGCTTGCGGCGCTTGGGCTTGCGGCCGTCCGCGCGGCCATCCCCGCGGGTGCTCGCCTCGGGCGCACGCGGGGCCCCAGCGGCCCGATCGGGCCGCCGCTTCGATGCGCCGGGTGCCGCGGCCTCGCCATCGACCAGGGCCAGATCGATCTTGCGGTCATCGAGGCTCACGCGAATGACCTGCACCTGCAGACGATCGCCGATGCGGAAGGTTCGGCCGCCGCGCTCGCCGGTGAGGCGATGGCGGATCGGATCGAAGTGGTAGAAATCGTTGTCCAGACTGGTGACATGCACCAGACCATCGATGAAGACATCGACGATTTCCACGAACAGCCCGAACCCGGTGACCCCGGAAACCACGCCCTCGAAGACGTCGCCGACCTTGTCCTGCATGTACTCGGCCTTCAGCCACGCCACCGCGTCGCGGGTGGCGTCGTCGGCGCGCCGCTCGGCCATCGAGCAATGCTCGCCCAGGATCTCCATGTCGTGGTGCGAATAGGCAAAGCCCGAAACCTTGCCGGCGCGCAGCATGTGACGGATGCCGCGATGGACCAGCAAGTCGGGATAACGCCGGATCGGCGAGGTGAAGTGCGCGTAATCGCCCAGCGCCAGGCCAAAATGGCCCGTGAGGCCCGGCCCGTAAACGGCCTGACTGAGCGAACGCAGCACCACGGTCTGGATCAACTGCTTGTCCGGGCGCTCGGCGGCAGCCCGCAGCACCGCCGCATACTGTGCCGGTGTCGGGGCGTCGCCCCCCTCCAGCACCAGGCCGACGCCGGACAGAAAGTCGCGCAGATCGTCGATCTTGGCCGCCGGCGGCTGTTCATGGATCCGGTACAGCGCCGGGACCTTGTGCTTCTTCAAGAACTTGGCCGCCGAGACGTTGGCGGCGATCATGCACTCCTCCACGATGCGGTGGGCGTCGGTACGCTCCACCGGAACGATGCGCTGGATCTTGCGATCCAGACCGAATTCGATGCGGGTCTCGGTGGAATCGAAGTCGATCGCACCGCGGCGATTGCGCGCCGCGTGTAACACGCGAAACACCGCGTGCAGTTGCTCCAGGTGCGGCACAACGGCCTGGTACTGTTCGCGCAGTGCCGGATCACCGTCGATCAGCATCGCGGCCACCTGGGTGTAGGTCAGACGCGCGTGCGAGCGCATCACCCCCTCGTGGAACCGGAAACTGCGCAGCGCGCCGCGCTTTCCGATCTCCATCTCGCAGACCATGCACAGCCGTTCCACGTCCGGATTCAGCGAGCACAGGCCGTTCGACAGCACCTCTGGCAGCATCGGAATCACCTGATTCGGAAAGTACACCGAGGTACCCCGGGTCCGCGCCTCTTGATCCAGAGCCTCGTCCTTCGCCACATAATGAGAGACATCGGCGATTGCGACCCAAAGCCGCCAGCCACCCGCGGTCTCTTCGCAGAACAGTGCATCGTCGAAATCGCGGGAATCGGCGCCGTCGATCGTGACCAGCGGCTTGTTGCGCAAGTCCAGGCGCTCCTTGCGCGCTGCGGCCGGGACCGTGGTGGCGAAGCTGTCCGCAGCGACCGTGACCGCATCGGGCCACTGGAACGGCAGGCCGTGGGCACGGATCGCGATGTCGATCTCCATCCCCGGCGCCATGTGCTCGCCGAGCACCTCGACCACCTCGCCACGCAGCCGCGCCTTGCGCGAGGCCTGCTCGCGAATGCGCACCACGACGATCTGGTCGTCGCCGGCATCGCCCAGGCCGTCCGGCGGAATCAGGATGTCATGGGTGATCCGTTTGTTGTCCGGCGTCAGCACGCCGACCCCGTCCTCCACGCGCAGGCGACCTACCACCTGCTCGCTGCCGCGCTCGAGCACCTCGACCAGGCCGCCCTCGCGCCGGCCCCGATGGTCGACCCCCATCACCCGTCCAAGAACGCGATCCCCATGCAGGACACCCCGCATCTGCCGCGGCGACAGGAACAGATCGCCGCTCTGGTCATCCGGGACCAGAAAGCCGAAGCCGTCCGGATGACCGATGACTCGACCGCGGATCAGGTCCGCCTGTTCGACCGGCAGGTAGGACCCGCGACGATTGCAAAGAATCTGCCCATCGCGTTCCATCGCGCGCAGACGACGGCGCAGGGCCTCGGTGCGCTCGTCGGTTTCGATGTTCACACGCTCGGCGATCTCGTCGAAGCTCAGTGGATTCCCGGCCTCGACCAGGCACTCCAGGATCAACTCGCGACTGGCGATGGGGTTTTCGTAGCGCTGTGCCTCGCGCTCGAAATTGGGATCGACCGGCGGCTGGTTGCTGCGTTTTCTGGGCATTCACTTCACTCGTTGTCGATGCCCCTGGGCGTTCAGCGGACTTTTTACGGTCCAGGGCATGCAGATGGATTGACACGTCCGGCGTAGGACTCTATATTGCGCGCTCCTGAAGCGCAGGACCGAAAGGTCCATCTCATGCCGAGGTGGCGGAATTGGTAGACGCGCTAGCTTCAGGTGCTAGTGAGCGTAAGCTCGTGGAGGTTCAAGTCCTCTCCTCGGCACCACTTCAGTTCTATTGAATTTCTGAACGCCGCATCCGAATACGGTGCGGCGTTTTTGCGTGGCCGGCGGGTAGCCGGCCCCTGATCGATCCGTACACCATGACCCATGGACCGGCCATCGGCGCGCCGGCGGCCGCCCGACGCGCAACCTGTGGCGCAGGGAACCCACAGGGTCCCCGCCGCCGCAACGTGGCCGTCAACCGGCAAACGGATCACGCAGCACGATGGTTTCATCGCGATCGGCACCGGTCGAGATCATGTCGATGGGCAAGCCGACCACCGCACTCAACCGCTCCAGATAGCGCTGGGCATTGGCCGGCAACTGTTCGTAGTGGCGGATGCCGACCGTGGACTCCTGCCAGCCGGGCATTTCTTCGTAGATGGGCTCGCAGGTGCCGTAGGCCTCGGCCCCGGCTGGCGGGATATCCGTCACTGCGCCGTTGCAGCGGTAGCCCACACAGATCTGCAGATTCTCCAGCCCGTCCAGCACATCGAGCTTGGTGATGCACAACCCGCTGATGCTGTTGATGGCCCCGGCGCGGCGCAACGCGACGGCATCGAACCAGCCGCAGCGCCGCGGGCGCCCGGTGGTGGATCCGAATTCGTTGCCCCGCGTGGCCAGGTGCTCGCCCATGGCATCGAAGAGTTCGGTCGGGAACGGACCGGCCCCGACACGGGTGGTGTAGGCCTTGGTGATGCCCAGGATGTAGTCGAGGTCGCGCGGACCGACCCCGGTGCCGGTGGCCGCACCGCCCGCCGTGGTGTTCGAGGAGGTCACGAAGGGATAGGTGCCGTGGTCGATGTCGAGCAGCGTGCCCTGGGCACCCTCGAACATCACATCGGCACCCGCTGCGCGCAACACGTGCAGCCGCCCGGTCACATCGGCCATCAGGGGATGCAGGCGTTCGGCCTGGGCCAGGCTCTGGTCGAGCACGTCCTGGAAGTCGATGGCGTCGGTCTTGAAGTAATTCTTCAGCACATAGTTGTGGTAATCGAGCACTTCACCGAGCTTGGAGGCAAAGCGTTCGCGATGAAACAGGTCGCTCAGGCGCAGGCCGCGCCGCGCGATCTTGTCCTCGTAGGCCGGTCCGATACCGCGCCCGGTGGTGCCGATGGCCGCGCTGCCGCGCGCCTTCTCCCGGGCGTGATCGAGGGCCACGTGATGCGGCAGGATCAGTTGGCAGGACTCGGACAGGCGCAGGCGCTCGGCCACCGGCACGCCGCGCGCCTCGAGCATGTCCATTTCCTCCAGCAGCGCCGTCGGCGACAGTACGACGCCGTTGCCGACCAGGCATTCGACCCCGGAACGCAGGATGCCCGACGGAATCAGGTGCAATACCGTCTTCTGACCCCCGATCACCAGGGTGTGGCCTGCGTTGTGCCCGCCCTGGAAGCGCACCACCGCAGCGGCACCCTCCGTCAGCAGGTCAACGATCTTGCCCTTGCCCTCGTCGCCCCACTGGCTGCCCAAAATGACTACAAATCGTCCCATGCCTACGGCTCCTGGATAGTCCATGCCGAACCGTGCTTGTGCAAGCGCCGGCCCTGTGTCAGTGCATCCTCCGATTCGCCCGCAAGCAGACGCCGCACCCGGACCCCTCGGGCACGCAGGTCCGCGATTGCAGACTCCAGACCGGCATCCTCTTCGGCGGGCGCGACTACACAGTCGGGCGGCACCGCGTCATCGACCGGGACCAGGCGCAGCAGTTGTCGGAGGTCGGTACTGAATCCGGTGGCCGCACGTGCCCGCCCAAAGACCCGACCAATCTCATTGTAGCGGCCGCCGCGCGCGATTTCCTGGCCGGAACCCGGCACGAAGGCCGCGAACACCAGCCCGGTATGGTAGGAATAACCCCGAAGCTCACCCAGGTCGACATGGATATCGAGTTCGGGATCGGTGGCCTGCAGGCGATCGATCACCGCCGTCAGATGATCCAGCGCGGTGCGCACCGGCGTGGGGGCCGCCGCCAAGCGGCCGCGGGCCTCGATCAACACCTCCGGCCCGCCATTGAGTTCGACCAGCGCCCGCAACTGCAGGCTCACCTCTGGGTCCAGCTGCCAGTCGGCCAGGGTGGCGTCGAGTTCGGGAATGGCCTTGCGCTGGAGCAGATCAAAGAACAGCTGCTCGCGCGTCGCGTCCAGATCCGCGAGGCGCGCCAGCGAGCGGTAGATGTCCACATGGCCGAGATCGATACTTGGGCGCTCCACGCCGCAGCGGTCCAGTGTCGCCAGCATCAGCTGAATGATCTCGACATCGCTGTCCAACCCGTCGTGCCCGAACAGTTCGGCTCCGGCCTGCAGGGGACTGCGCGAGCCCGACCACTCATCGGCTCGGGTCCGCAGCACCGTGCCGACGTAACACAGGCGGGTGGTGCCCGGTTCGCGCAGCCGGTGGGCATCGATGCGGGCGACCTGCGGGGTCAGATCCGCGCGCAATCCCATCAACTTGCCGGTGAGCTGGTCGGTGAGCTTGAAAGTCTGCAGGTCGAGCTCGCGGCCGGCACCGGTGAGCAGCGATTCCAGGTATTCCGCCATCGGCGGCATCACCAGGTCGTAGGCCCAGGTATCGAACTGGTCCAGGATGGCCCGGCGCAGGGACTCCATGCGGCGGGCCGCGGCAGGCAGGGCCTCTTCGAGCCCGTCCGGAAGCAACCACCGGTTCACGTCGGTCATCATTTTTCCTGTATCAACGGGGCTTCACCCACGGGGGGGGTTTCGCCAACGAGCTTGTCACCGGGCCATCGACCATCCGTGCACCCGGGTCAGCAGTGCGAGCCCGAGCACCGCGGCGATCAGCCCGAGCCGCCGCAGGCTTCCCGTCGGCAAACAGGCGACCTCCAACCGGTACGCCCGATAACGATGCGGCACCAGGAACGATAAAATCCCCTCAAAAACAAGCAGCAGCGCGAGCGCTGCTGCCAAATCCGACGTTAGGACTCCGGTCGCCGTCAGCGAGTGGACGGAACGGAATTCATTTCCATCGTCGCGGCCGGGTTCTTGAAGTAACGGAAGAACTCGGAATCCTGATTCATCACGAAGGTATTGCGATCCCCGGTCATCGAGTTGCGATAGGCGAGCAGACTGCGGTAGAAACCGAAGAACGACTCATCCTCGCCAAAGGCCAGACCCAGAATCTCCGTGGCCTGCGCATCCCCGGCACCGCGGATTTCCTCGGATTCCCGATAGGCGTTCGCCAGGATCACCGTCCGGTCACGATCGGCGCGGGACCGAATCCGTTCCCCAGCCTCCTGACCACGGGCCCGGAAGTCCTGCGCCACCCGCTGACGCTCGGCGCGCATGCGATCATACACCGATTCCGAGACCTCGTCCGGCAGGTCGATCCGGCGGATGCGCACATCGACCAGGGTCACCCCCAGTGCACGCGCCGTCTCCAGGGCCTCCTGGCGCACCGCACCCATGATGGTCACCCGCTCACCAGACACCACCTCGGCCAGTTCGTAGCGGGCGAACTCGTTGCGCATCCCATCGCGCAGGATCTGCGCCAAGCGCTCCTCGGCGTTGCGTTCGTCACCGCGGGTGGCGCGGTAGAACTGGCCAACGTCCTCAATCCGCCACTTGGCGTAGAAGTCGACGATGACGTTCTTGGCCTCACTGGTCAGAAACCGATCCGGCGGGATGTTGAGCGTCATGATGCGGGCGTCGAAGAAGCGCGCGTTGTTGATCAGGGGGAACTTGAGGTGCAGTCCCGGTTCCACATCGACCTTGCGGATTTCGCCGAGCGAGAACAGGATCACCCGCTCACGTTCGTCCACCGTATAGGTCGACATGGCAATGACGATGGCCGCGACGACGGCCACGATTCCTGCGATGCGAAACATTAACGTACCTCCCGCGAACGCGGATCAGGCCGCGTGCCGCTTGGGCGATTCATGGAACTGCTGGGCGTGCTGACGCCAAAGGCGTTGCGGGATCCCAGCGGCTGCGGTTCGCCACTGGTGGCGGCCGTGGTGCCTCCACCGCGCAGGATCTGGTCCAGCGGCAGCATCATCAGATTGTTGCCGGATTCGATATCCAGCATGATCTTGTTGGTGTCCTGGAACACGGCCTCGACCGTCTCGATGTACAGGCGCTCCCGGGTGACGCTCGGCGCAACCCGGTACTCGGCCAGCAACTGGCTGAAGCGCGAGGCGTCACCCTGAGCGCGGGCGATGGTCTGGTCTCGATAGCCCTCAGCTTCTTCCAGGATGCGCGCCGCCTGACCACGAGCCCGTGGAATCAGACCATTGGCGTAGGCCTCGGCCTCATTGCGAAAACGGGCCTCGTCCTCACGGGCGCGGATCGCGTCGGCAAAGGACTCCTGCACCGGCTCGGGCGG
>Ga0207421_10005955_pt1 | contig 13444 bp, 11 predicted proteins | sample SodLakKL_010_SED_4_FD_187542 | JGI IMG/M metagenome (GOLD analysis project Ga0207421, IMG submission 187542) | Alkaline sediment microbial communities from Lake Tanatar, Kulunda Steppe, Russia - 8KL_010_SED (SPAdes) (version 2) | ecosystem: Environmental > Aquatic > Non-marine Saline and...
ATCGTCCAGTTCCCCCAGGCTCCCAAGCCGGTGGTGGGCGGCATCGACGGCGTCGCCGCCGGCGCAGGGTTTGGGCTCGCGCTCGTTCCTGACCTGCTGGTGATGAGCGAGGATGCTCGTCTCGAGTTCGCCTACCCGCGGATCGGCCTCACCGGCGACGGCGGCTCGACGTTCTTCCTCCCACGTCTGGTCGGGCTCCGTGCCGCCAAGGAGATCGTCCTGCTCGACGAGCCTATCACCGCTGAGCGGGCCGTCGAGCTCGGCCTCGCCGCTGAGACCGTCCCAGTCGGGGAGTTCGAGACGCGACTCGACGAGCTCGCCCGCCGGCTGGCGGACGGCCCGACGCTCGCGCTCGGGGAGGCTTCGCGGCTCGTCACCGAGAGCTTCGACCGCTCGCTCGAGACACAGCTCGCCGACGAGACCGACACCATCGCCCGCGCGGTCGGGACGGCCGACTACGAGCGCGGCTACGCGGCGTTTTTCAGCGACGGCGACCCCGAGTTCGCCGGCAACTAGTACAGGTCGGCCGCCTCGCCCGCCCCCTCCCCGTCGGCGTGTTCGTCGGAGCCTCCGGTCAGAATCTCGGCGCTCTCGGGCGAGAGCTCGGGGAGGACGTTCTCGCCGGTGACCTTGCTGATCTCGTCGACGTTACCAGCGAGCACCTGCAGCGCATCCTGTGGGTTCGGGTAGACGAGCATGTATCCGTTCTCACCCATGGTGATGAGCTGGGTGTCCGAGACGGCGACCTGCTCGTTCTGGATCGTCGCCGCCACTGCTGGAAGCGCCGCCGGCCGGCCGTCGTCGCTCTCGTCTTCGGTGACCATCCGGACGTGGACGTCGTCGAGGCCCACGACCTCGCGGTGCTCGCGGACGACACGCGCACAGGCCACCAGATCGCGCGTCACGGCCGTCTTGTGTGCGTTCTCGTGGGTCCCCTCGAAACAGTGTTTGCAGACCCGGAGCTCGATTCTCATTGCCTGCCTTTGGACGGGGATCCGAAAGAGCGTTCCGCTTGCCCGAGGTCACCGGTGCATGCGTCTGTCGCCTACTGCGTCCGCGAGCGGATCCGTCCCGTCCACGTACTGTGCGGCGAGTACGGCCTCGACGGCGGCGCAGGCTTCAGCCAGCGGCTCGTGGGTCTCGACGTAGGCTGCCAGGGCGAACTCCCGTTCGGAGAGCCCCGACAGCTCGATCGCCTCCCGGCGCGAGAGCTCGCCGGCCAGCCAGTCCCCGAGCAGCTCGCGCTGGAGCGGCGTCGCCGGCGAGACGGGCTCTCCGAGCAGGTGTAACAGCTTCGCCGCGGTCGTCGGCGCGATCCCGGCGGCGCGGGCCGCGTCCCCGACCGAGCCGCCCGCGCTGTAGCGCTCGAGCGCCGTTGCCCCCTCCTCCGGCGAGGTGGGCAGCGCCGCAGCGAACGGCGCTAACCGTTCGGCAAGCGTCGCGCCGGTGTCGTCGACCGTTGCGACGCCGCGCTCTTGCTGGCGCTCGGTCACCTCGAGTCCCGCTGCGATCTCCGACAGCCCCATCAGCGCTCTCTCGTTCGTCCGTACACAAAAAGGTGTGCGAATGACACTATCTGCTGACACGTGTTTGGTGCTCGTCCGACCAAGAGCATACCGGTTACCGGTATGTCACACCCGACGAGCCTGCCGTCGAGCCCTGGACTCCGGCTCGGTTTAAAAGGGGCTGGCGGGACAACTCTGAGGTGATGACGGCAGTATCGACGTACGTCTGTCCGGAGTGTGAGGGGAGCGTCCGCAGGGACGACTGCGAGAGCGTCTGTACGCGGTGTGGGCTCGTGGTCGACGAGCACGCGATCGATCCGGGGCCGGAGTGGCGCTCGTTCAGTGACGACGAGACCAGCCCGGAGCGGACGGGCGCGCCGCTGACGCGCTCGCGTCACGACCGCGGGCTCTCGACAGAGATCGGCTACTCGAACCGGCTGACCGGCCGCAAGCGTCGGCGCGTCGCCCGGATGCGTCGCCAGCACAAGCGCACGCAGATCCGAACCAAAGCAGAGCGCAACCGGGTGTACGCGTTCACGGAGATCCGACGGCTCGTGAGCGCGCTCGACCTGCCCGAACACGTCCGCGACCGCTCCTGCGTGCTGTTCGAGTCGGCACAGGAGGCGGGGCTGTTGCAGGGGCGCTCGATCGAAGGGTTCGCCGCGGCGGCGGTCTACGCAACCTGCCGGACGGCCGCCGTCTCGCGTACGGTGGCCGAGGTGGCCGACGCCGCAAAAGCCACCCGCGAGGAGCTCGACGCCGCCTACGGCGCGATGAACCGCGAACTCGGGCTCCCGACGGGACCGATCGACCCACGCGAGTACCTGCCCCGGTTTGCGAGCAAGCTCGACCTCCCCCGCGACGTCGAACGGGAGGCACACGAGCTGGCGACGGCGGCCCGAGAGCGCGGCCTCGACACCGGCAGACACCCCGGCGGCGTCGCCGCTGCCTGTCTCTACGCGGCAGCACAGCGGGCGGGCTGCAAGGTCACCCAGCAGGCCGCCGCCGACGTCGCCGACGTCGCTCCCGTCACGGTGCGCTCGACGTACGAGGAGCTCAGCGAGGAGTAGCGACCGCAGTGTTGCTTCAACCGTGAACGTGCGAACACCCCGTCTCACAGTTAAACTGATACACGCAACTCATTTTTCTGAATGAGTGGCTCGAACACAACCGTATTCCATTCAGTGAAGCATGGTTGAAGAGCCACTCGCTGCGGTATCATTCCAACAATTGTACACGAACGGGTGGGTTTTTTGTGAGCGAATCCGAATAGTAGTTTCAATGACTGATAAGCGTGACACGGTAACAAGAATCAAGGAATCGAAAGATATCGATATCGACGCGTTCGAACGCCAGATCCGTGAGGAAGGCAGGCGTCTGAAACAACAGCTCGACGCAGGAACGTTCGATAACCAGCAGGTCACGATCGGTCTCGAGTATGAGTTTTACGCTGTCGAGACGGACAGTGGGGCGATTCGGCGGGTCCCGCGGTCCCTGTTGCACACGCTTGGCTTTGAGCGGGAGCTTGGGTTACACAACGCTGAACTCACATCCAGCGTGTATCCGTGTAACCATGCAGGGCTCATGGCTCTTCAGTGGGAGGCGGAAGCGAACATTCGGAATCTCCAGGCTCTGGCCGATGAAGACGGGATCAGATTTGTCAGTGACGGGATGTGGACGATCGGCCCAACGAACAGCAACACGGAAGCCTATCTCATGGAGGCGACACACGAGGAAGGACTGTCCCTCGCGATTAACATCAGTAACGCCGTCAGGTATCACGGCTTCGGGAGCGTCACCGAGCACACGCCGGTCGGAGGCAGGATCGATTTACCGGGTGCGACGATACGATCCAAAACGGCAGGACCGGTCAGTCTGACCACGTCAATCCAACCGCACGTGCAACCGCAGTGTGCCGATGACATGCCGGCGTATCACGACAACGCCCTTCGTGTCGCGGGTCCGCTGCTCGCTCTTGCAGTTAACTCTCCGTTTTTACCACCTGAGCTGTATAACAGTGGCGAACTGACGGATGAGTTACTGCTCAACGAGAGCCACGCAGAGAACCGGATTCCTGTTTATGAGGGGATGATGAACCCTTCTGAGGGCAGTCCAAAAGTCAAATTCCCACGAGATCTCGACAGTCCGAAAGAAGCTGTCGACCGGATCATTGCTGATAAGGTTATCGTCCCGGCTGTCATTGAGGAAGGGCCGCGGTTCGACGACCAGTTTGTTCACATTCGTCACAAACACGGAAGCTTCTGGCGCTGGGTACGACCCGTCTTCGATGGAGCGTCCGAAGTTGATGCGAACGCCCGGATCGAGTTCCGACCGCTGCCAGGACAACCGACGCTCCCTGATACGATTGCATTCGTGGCTGCTGTTGCCGGATCGGTCATTGGACTCTCGGAGTCCGAGCACCCCGCGAGTACTCTGAGCTGGGAAGTGGCACGGGAGAATTTCTACGCGGCTGCCCGTGAGGGTTTGTCGGCTGAGATGCAGTGGATCACGGCCGAAGGCGAGCGGATTTCAGCGACTGACCAGCTCTATGACGATCTGTTTACTGTCGCCGTTGCCGGTCTCGAGCAGCAGGGGTTCGATACTGCTGACGCAGCTGACTGGATAGCACCACTTCGTGCACGTGTCAAAGACCAAACGTCGCCAGCACGCTGGAAACAGCGCATTGTCGCACACGAACTCGAAACAGGGAGCACTCCCAGCGAAGCCATCCACGAAGCACAACGACGATACCTGCAGAAACAAGCACAAACGTTCTACGATGGGTCACTCAGTGAGTGGTCGTCCGAGTGAGCGCACCCTGGCGGCTGATCTTGTAGTCCCGGCTGCTGCATTGATCCTCTGACTGTTGCACACCCTTTTTATCAGCCTGATGATTTTCCACGGCAAGCTGGCGGGAGCACTCACGAGCCGAGCGTTGAAGCGCTACTCAGCTGTTCGAGCGCTCACTTCCGCAGCAGGGGGCGGTGGGCGTTCGACGCGACCAGCGCACAGCTCGTGACGGCGGCCGCCATGGCGACCAGCGGGTTCACCACGCCGACCAGCGCGGCGGGGAGTACGAGCGCGTTGTACGAGAGCGCCAGGGCGGCGTTCTCGCGGACACGCCTGCCGGCGGCGGTGGCGAGCTCAAACGTCGTCTCGACAGCCCACAGGTCGTCCTCGGCGATCGCGACGTCGGCCGCGTCGGAGGCGAGCGCCGTCCCGCCGCCGAGCGCGATGCCGAGGTCGGCCGCCGCGAGCGCCGGCGCGTCGTTCGTCCCGTCGCCAACCATCGTCACCCGCCGGTCGGTCTGGAGTCTGTTGATCACCGCTGTCTTGCCCGCTGGCGGGACGGCCGCGAAGACGTGTGTCACGTCCGGGTGGTCGCGGACGTACTCGGCGGCAACCTCGTCGTCGCCGGTGAGGACGACGACGTCGACGTCACGCTCGCCGAACTGGGCGATCACCTCCGCCCAGTCTGCGCGCGGCTCGTCGGCGAGGACGACGACGCCGACCGCCTCGCCGTCGCGACCGACGACGACCGGCAGACGACCGAAGCCCCGTTCGGCGTCGACCTCGCGCCGGAGCGCTTCGGGAAGCGACCACCCCTGCTCGACGAAGAGGTCGGGGTGGCCGACCAGGTGCTCGCTGCCGTCGACGGTGCCGCCGACGCCGAGACCGTACGTCTCGAAGTCGGTTACTGTACCCTGGTCTCTCGCCTCGGCGAGTGGCTCGTCGACCGCTCGGTCGGAACTCGGCCTTTCGTCTGCTGTCTGGCCGTCTTTCGTCCCGCCGTCAGTCGCTCGCCCGTCACTTTTCCCGGTCTCGGTCGTCAGACCGTCACTTCTCCTGTCGCCGGGCCTGCTCGCGCTCCCGTCGGCTCCGAACGCCTCGGCGATCGCCTCCGCCGCGGGGTGAGCCGCGCGCCGTTCGAGCGCTGCCACTGCGGTGAGCACGTCGGCGGGCGCGTCGGCCGAGCGCACCGAGAGCTGGCCGCTGGTCAGGGTCCCTGTCTTGTCGAAGACGACGACGTCGGTCTCGCGGACGCGCTCGAACACCGTCTCGTCGAAGACGACTACCCCACGGGCCATCGCGGCCTGGATGCTCGTCGCCACCGAGAGCGGCGTCGAGAGCGCGAGCACCCACGGGCTGGCGAGCACCACCACCACGAGCGCGGCGAGCCCCCCGTCCGCCGGGCCCGACGTGACGGCGACGGCCCCACCGACGAGGAGGGCCACCGCGACGACGGCCGGCACGATCCGTGCGGCGAGGCGGTCGCTCGAGCGCTGGAGGCCGTGTGTCGCGCTCTGGAGCAGCCAGACGGCGGTCGCGAGCCGGTCGACGCTGCTCACAGGTGGGTCACCGACACGCACGACCGCCGCGCCGTCGATGACGGTCGAGCCGCCGACGAGCGCGTCACCCGCCTCCTTCGAGATCGGGAGCGACTCCCCGGTCACGACCGACTCGTCGACCGTGCAGGCCCCCTCGGCGAGCGTGCCGTCGACGGGCACGCGCTCGCCCTGGCCGACCAGCACGCGGTCGTCGGGACGCAGCTCGTCGACTGGGAGCGTCTCGGTCCCTCCCGGCAGGCAGAGCTCCGCGTCCTCGGAGCCGGAGATGGTGAGGTCGGTGAGCCGCTCCATGGCGCGCTGTTTGACGACCGACTCGTAGAACGTGGCCGCGACGACGGTTGCGCCGACGAGAATTGTCAGGTCGAAGTACATGTCGAGGCGGCCGAGCAACAGCGCGGCGATGCTGTAGACGTAGGCGCCCACGAGCGTCAGTGCCGCCAGCAGGTCGGTGTTTGGCTGGCGGGTCCGGAGGCTGACGTACGCCCCCCGGAGCAGCGGCAGCCCGGTGAAGAAGACGACGACGCCGGTCGTGCCGGCGAACAGCGGGAGCAGCAGGATCAGCCCGCTCTCGATCGGGCCGCCCTCGAACGCCTCGAGCGGCCCGCCGATGAGCTCTGAGAGCTGGAGCGGATAGAACACCACGACGTAAGGCAACATGACGAACAGTCCGAAGAGCACCCCGGCGACGTAGCGGTAGCCAAGCAGATCCTCGAGGTCGCGGGTCTCCGAGCCCGTCTCCCGCGAGAGCACCGTCGTTGCCGTCCGCTCGCCCGTCTCTGCGCGGTCTGCGACCCGGTAGCCGGCGACAGAGAGCGCGTCCACGAGCGCGTCGGTGTCGGTCCGACGGGGGTCGTACTCGACCCGGATCGTCTCTGTGACGTAGCTCGCAGACGCGTCGACCACACCCGGCTGGTCGGCCGCGACGCGCTCGAGAAACGTCTCACAGCTCGCACAGTGCATCCCTGCGACGTACAGGAACGCCCGCTCGTGCTCGCGTTCGTGGCCGTCGTCGGGCGTCGGCTCCCACGCTGGCTGCTCGGGCGGCGCGTCCAGCACGCCGTCGGCGTTCCGGCAGCCGACAGAGCAGTACGCGCCCTCGCGACCGGAGACTGGGCGGCCGCAGAATCGACACGGATCGGTCGCCGTCTCGGACACTGGTCTCTCCCCTGTTTGCCGGCTCGCACAGCCGCCAGCGCTGTTTAGCGGTGGGTAGTGACGCAGCTACAAAACCGTCTCGCCCGCGAGGACAGAGTTTTATCCTTCGACATCGACCCTCCTGCCATGGCGCGCTGGACGTGTGCGATCGAGGGCGACGACGCCGAGACGTTCGAGCGGGTAGAGGATCTGATGGTTCACCAGGCGACCGACCACGAGCGCATCAAATGCGAGGTCTGTGGTGCGGTCGTCCCGGACGGCTACTTCGCCATCCGTCACGCCTTCGACGAGCACACCCGCGCCGAGTACGTCCGCGCCTACGACGCCTCGGCGGCTGATGTCCGCCGCCGCGAGAAGATCAAAGCGGCCGTCGAGGAGGCCGCAGACCTCCGCGAAGTCGTCGACCGCCTCGACGACTGAGGGGGGCTCTCTACTGACATGTGATAGTTCCTTTGAGAGCGCTGCTCTTGACTGCCGACCGACGCCGCACACCACGGGACTGCTCACCGATGTCCGGGTGGATCGCGATCGATCGTGTCGTGTCAGAAGCACGTCTATTGTCTGACGTATACTTAAGTACGTCGGCTCACCTGCTTGGGATAAGCCCCACATGGGGCAGGGAGATAGGATGGGACTGCTCACAAACCTCAGATCAAGCATCTCGAGGGCAGCGTCGACGCTGTTCTCGGCCGAGGAGCCAAAGCGCATCGGTGTCTACGGTCCGCCCAACGCTGGGAAGTGCCTCGCACCCGATGAGACGGTGTTGCTCGCGGATGGAACACACAGACGAATCGAGGACGTGTTCGAGGACGTCGCCGACACGGCGGCGACCGACGTCAGCGACGATCCGAATGAGACATGGCTCGAGTGCGAGAGCGACATCCGGGTGCCGGCTCTGCGGTCGGACCTGTCGGTCGGACCGGCGCGCGTGTCACACGTCTTTCGCCAGCGGTACGATGGCGAGCTCTACCGGGTGAAAACACGGCTCGGACGCGAGGTGACGGTCACCCCCGAACATCCGTTCATCGCGGTGGACGAACGCGGTGTCGGGAACGTGCGTGCTGAAGCGCTCGAGCTGGGGACCCCGGTCGCGCTCCTCTCGTCGTTCGCGCCGGATCCGGCCGAGTGGCAGGGGGCCCTCTCCCCACAGCTCAGCACCGACGGCGGAACGGCCGTCTACGACGCGACCTACCGGCGTTCGGAGCCGGTTCGGACGCAGGCGTTCGACGAAGAGATGGCCCGGTTTCTCGCGCTGACGATCGCAGAGGCACAGCACGACGACAGGTTCATCGCGTTTGCCAACGAGAGTGACCGTCTTCGCGAGGAGTTCCGCGCAGGTGTCGAACGGTTCGGACTCGAGGTGAGGACCTACGAGTACGAGGGGAAAACACCCATCGTCAGGGTCAACTCCCGCTCGCTGACGGAGTATCTCAAGCGGTTCGACTGCGAGCCGGCAGGCTCACACGACAAGTGCGTTCCTCGATCGGTGCTGACGGCCGACGACGAGACCGTCGCAACGTTCCTGCGAGCGCTGTTCGACTGCGAGGGGAGCGTCTCCCTGGCGGACGAGGATCGTGGCCGGTACGTTCGCTTCAGCAGCGCGAGCCGCGAACTGATCGTCGGGGTCGCGACGCTGTTGCTCCGGTTTGATATCGTCGGCAAGATCCGCGAACGGAGACACGCTGGCGAGACGTACTACGAGTTCGAGATCGGCCGCAGCGACCAGCACAGACAGTTCCGCCGCCACGTCGGTTTCGACGATCAGGAGAAGGCAGCGCGACTCGACGCCCTCTGTGAGATCGGCTCGAAAGCGAACGTCCACACACTCCCAGTCATGCCATTGCTGGAGGACGCTCGCGAGACGCTCGGAATGACTCAGCAGGCGTTCTACGGCGACGACAAACACGTCGCGCGGATGCGCCGGCGTAACAGCATCACGCTGGATCGCCTCGAAGCGATGGCAGGGTGGCTCCCTGAACATGAGGCGGTCGCGTTCGTCCACGATGTCGCTGGTGCAGATGTCACGTGGGATGAGGTAGTCGCGGTCGAACGCGTCGAGCACGACGGCTACGTGTACGACCTCACTGTTCCGGAGCATCACACGTTCGCGACGGCTGACGGACTCGTTGTGCACAACACGACGCTATGTAACCGGATCGTGCGGGACTGGACCGAACACGGCGACGTGGTCGGGCCCGAAAGCCACGTCCCTCACGAGACACGCCGCGCACGTCGCAAAGAGAACATCGAGATCGAGCGCGACGGCAAGACCGTCACGATCGACGTCGTCGACACGCCGGGCGTGACGACGAAGGTCGACTACACCGAGTTCCTCGAGCACGACATGGAGAAAGACGATGCCGTCAGGCGGTCGCGGGAGGCGACCGAGGGCGTCGCCGAGGCGATGCACTGGCTCCGCGAGGACGTCGACGGCGTCATCTACGTGCTCGACTCCACGGAGGATCCGTTCACGCAGGTCAACACGATGCTCATCGGCATCATCGAGAGCCAGGAGCTCCCTGTGTTGATCCTCGCGAACAAGATCGACCTCGAGAACTCGAGCGTCCAGCGTATTCGAAACGCTTACCCACAGCATGAGACGATCCCGCTGTCGGCGCTCGAGGGCGACAACATGGACGAGGTCTACGACAAGATTGCGGAGTACTTCGGGTGATATCATGGCAGAAGTGAAACAACCAGACGGCGTCCAGATCGACCTCATCAGCGGCGAGCGTATGGACGGTCTGGCCAGCATGGAGAAGATCCGCCTGATTCTCGACGGCGTTCGGGAAGGTAACATCGTCATCCTCGAGGAGGGGCTCTCCCCGGAGGAGGAGTCGAAGCTCATCGAGGTGACGATGACCGAGATCAGCCCCGACGAGTTCAACGGCATCGAGATCGAGACGTACCCGCGCTCGGAGACCGAGGGCGGCTTTTTCGATCGGCTGATCGGCAAGCAGTCGGCGAAGAAGCTGACGGTGATCGGCCCCGCCAACCGGATCGAGACGCTCCACAAGGACGAAACGATCATCCAGACGCTCGTCTCCAGAAGCTGAGATGCCCCACGAGTGCACCGACTGTGGCCGCGGGTTCGACGACGGCTCCAAGGAGATGCTCTCGGGCTGTCCGAACTGCGGCGGCACGACGTTCCAGTTCCGCCCGGCGGGGGCGTCGGCTGATGCCCAAGAGCCACCGGAACCACCGGAGCCGCCCGTCAACAGCACGGTCGCCCGGACGGTCGGCAACGCGGCCACGGCCGTGCGCGACCTGGTCGGGACGGACGGCCCGGACGCCTCTCGAGGACGCTCCGAGCCGGAGCCGTCGCCGCCCGCCGCCGGTGACGGTGACGCAGCCGGACGACACCGGACCGGTACGCCAGAGCAGGACCGCCCCGAGGACGCGGCTCAGGCGAGCGCCCGGAGCGAGGTGGTCTCACCCGACGACCTCCCCCCGGCTCCCGAGCGGGTTCGCGACCGCGAGCCGCCGGCCACCCCCGACACCGATCACGGCGTGGACGAGGAGCGCCCCGACCTCGACGAGCTCCGCGACCAGCTCAACGAGCAGTTCGAGTCCATCCGCGTGCTCGCGCCCGGTCAGTACGAGCTCAACCTCATGGAGCTGTTCGACCGCGAGGAGTACATCATCGCGCTCCAGGAAGACGGCAAGTACACGATCCAGGTGCCCGAGCGCTGGGGCGAGTAATCTCGGCCGTTTTTTCACCGCCGCCCGAGTAGCGCCCGACGGAGCCGCACATGAGCCACGAACCCAGCGTATCAGCGACGATCGAGACGAACCTGTTCATCACGGTGTCGGGGCCGCCCGGCTGTGGGGCGACCTCGCTGTGCACCCGGCTGTCGGAGGCGATGGGCTGTCCGTACGTCTCGGGCGGGGACATCTTCCGCGGCCTCGCCGAGGAACGCGGGATGACGATCACGCAGCTGAGCGCGGAGGCCCAGGCGTCCGACGAGATCGACCGGGCGCTCGACCGGTACCTGCGCGAGATCGCCGAGCAGTGGGGGGCGGCGAACAAGCCGTTCGTCCTCGAGTCCCGGCTGGCGGGCTGGATCGCCGGCGACCGCGCCGACCTGCGGATCTACCTCGACGCCCCCGCCGAGGTCCGCAAAGAGCGCATCGGCGGCCGCGAGGAGACCGCCGCGGAGATGGCCGTCCGCGAAGTGAACGAGGCCGGCCGGTACCAGTCCTACTACGAGATCGACAGCGAGAAACTGGACTTCTACGATCTCCACCTGAACACCGCCCGGTGGGACCAGCAGGGCGTCTTCGAGATCGTCAGGGCGGCGATCGAGTGGTACGACCCGGAGACGGACGAGGGCGCGTTCGAGACCGCGCCGGTTGACGTCCGCTGAGGCTCCGGAGCCGGGCTAGGCGATCTTCGCGTACTGCTCGTCGAGCTTCTCGGCGGCTTCGGCCATCTGGTCGCGCTCGAACTCGTCGAGCTCCCACTCGATGACCTCCTCGACGCCGCTGGCTCCGAGGCGGGCCGGAACGCCGAAGCCGACGCCCTCGTAGCCGAACTCGCCGTCGAGCGGGATAGAGCACGGCAACACCTCGCCGGTGTCGTTCAGGATCGCCTCGACGGTGTGGGCGACGCCCTGGGCAGGCCCCCACTCGGTTGCGCCCTTGCGCTCGATGACGTTCATCGCGCTCGTTTTGAGGTCGGCGAGGATCGCCGCTTTCTCGTCGTCGGAGAACGACAGGTCGCGGCCGTCGATGCGGACTTTCGAGAACACCGGCACCTGTGAGTCGCCGTGCTCGCCGAGGATCGTCGCCTCGACGTTCCGGACGGGCACGTCGAAGCGCCGCGAGAGAACGTACCGGAAGCGGGCGGAGTCGAGCCGGCCGCCGAAGCCGACGACGTGCTCGCGCGGGCGGTCGCCGCTCTCGTAGAGGTGGCGGTTGAGCAGATCGACCGGGTTCGACGTCGTCACGGTGATGAACTCGTCGTTGTGCTCGGCGAGCGAGGACTGGATGTCCTCCATGATCGGCGCGTTGTCGTCAGCGAGGTCGAGGCGTGTGTCGCCGGGCTGGCGGGGTAACCCAGCGGTGATGACGACGACGTCCGAGCCGGCGGTGTCGGCGTAGCTGCCCTGGCGAACGACCGTGTTGGAGTCGTAGGCGATGCCGTGGTTGGTGTCAGCGGCCTGCCCGACGGTGACGTCTTCCTGTTCGGGGATGTCGACGAAGACGAGCTCGTCGACGACCTCCCGGAGCGCGATGCTGTAGCCGGCGGCCGCACCGACGGTGCCAGCCGCACCGACGACGCTCACTTTTGCCATATCTCACCATGCCCGTGGACAGCCGTTAAACATGTCGAATCCCGGGCGGAGCGCCGCGTCGACGGCGAGGTTAAGACGATGGCGCTCGCTCGGTGTGCGTATGGACCTCGACGGGATTCGTGTGCTCGACCTGAGCCAGCTGCTCCCCGGACCGTACGCCACCCAGCTCCTCTCGGACGCCGGCGCGGAGGTGCTCAAGATCGAACCGCCCCGGGGGGATCCGGCCCGGGCGTTTCGCGACCACGACGGGTGGATGGGTCACGTCTTCCGGGCGGTGAACAACGGCAAACGGAGCATCGTTATCGACCTGAAACACCCACGTGGGAGGGAGGCGTTCTACGAGCTGGTCGCCGGGGCCGACGTCGTCTTCGAGCAGTTCCGGCCGGGCGTCGTCGAGCGCCTCGGCGTTGATTACGACACGGTCCGGGCGCACAATCCGGAGCTGGTGTACTGCTCGCTGTCGGGCTACGGACAGGTCGGGCCGTCCTGCGGTCGCGCGGGCCACGACCTCAACTACGCGGGCGTCGCCGGGCTCGTCGACCTCTGCCGCGAGCAGCCGGGGGAGAAGCCAGCACTCCCGGGCTACCCGGTCGTCGATGTGGCGAGCGGCGCGTTCGCGGCTGCCAGCGTCGTGAGCGCGTTGCTCTCTCGCGCGCTCGGGAACACCGACGGCGAGCACGTCGAGGTCGCGATGACCGACGTGGCTCTCTCGCTCGGCAGCGTCGAAGTTGCGATGGCAGACGCCGGCTCCGACCCCCGGCCGGGTGAGACGCTCCCGACGGGCCAGTTTCCCTGTTACGGCGTCTACGAGATCGCTGACGGCAGCCACGTGAGCTTTGCCGCGCTCGAGGAGCCGTTCTTCCGGGCGTTCTGTGCGGCTGTCGGACGGTCAGAGCTCGTCGACGACCACCTGAGCGACGACCCCGCGGTGCGCGAGCGGCTCCGCGACGCGCTCGAAGCGACGTTCGCAGCGCTGACGCCGGAGGAGGTGGACTCGCTCGTCTCGCGCGATGACGTCCCGGTCGCGCCCGTGAACACGCCTGCGGAGGCGCTCGGGGACGAACACGTCCGTGGGGAACTGCTCCGCGAGAGCCGTGAGGGCCACCAGTGGCTCGGCGCTCCGGCGGGCACGTCGGGC
>Ga0207421_10005956_pt1 | contig 13442 bp, 14 predicted proteins | sample SodLakKL_010_SED_4_FD_187542 | JGI IMG/M metagenome (GOLD analysis project Ga0207421, IMG submission 187542) | Alkaline sediment microbial communities from Lake Tanatar, Kulunda Steppe, Russia - 8KL_010_SED (SPAdes) (version 2) | ecosystem: Environmental > Aquatic > Non-marine Saline and...
CTTTTGAATTCATATTGCCAGTTATGAAGGATAGGTTCATTTAGTTAACTACTTGTAATACCACAAATATTTCCGTGTTTAACGAGGAGAAACGGTCTGATTACGTTCGGCATGTTTCACCCATGACTCTCTGCTCAGTCGGCGCACCCATCTGTCCTCAGAACCAGGAGCGACTTCAAAAACAACAAGATTTTGAAACCTGATTGCTCTTTTAAATGACAGACCGGAACGACCCGATATCATCGAGCGGACTTCTTCCTCGGTCGCCGAGACAGCAACACGCAATCGTATCTCGTGATTGCCCCAAATGTTCAGGCTCTCAACAAAATCATAAACACGCAAGGCCTCGACGTGGTCGTCGATGTCACCGGCGTCAACACCGACACGAACGAGATAGGTCTTCGGGAAATGCGCATCACGTATGCCAATTTTCTTTATTCTTGCGTATTCCTTGATAAAACCCACCGTGATATGGTCATCAACGGAAGCGATGACCTCTCCGGCAATATAGTTGTCGTCTTTGCTGTCCAGCAGTCCACACCCTGTGATAAAAAACAGGATTATGACTGCCAACAGCAAGTATGTAAATCCAGATTTTCTCATCATAGTGCACTATAAAGTCCTGGCCCCTGCTTTTGTTACGAGAAACTCATCCGAGTACAGGGTTTTGAATGAATCCTCCCGGCTGAACTTGAAACGCGAACGGAACCGGTACACTCCTGGCTCGTCAATCGTCAACAGTACCATATGGGTTTTTGAGAGGTGGGTTTCCGGCAACATCATGGCATTGCAAGGGCCGTACTGCCCGTCATAAACTTCCCAGCCATCTGATCCCTTATATTCGATTTCATAGGTTATCCCGCCACAGAAAGGCATGATAAACTCCTCCGGACTGCTTATGGTAAGCTGGATTTCCTGACCTGCAAGTATCGTGGACGGTTCAACTGTGATCTCCGGAGTTATTGTTTCATCAGAGCTCAGAATGTGGCAGCCACTCATGAATGCGAATGTGATACATAGAAGGAATGGTGTCTTTTTCATGGCATTTGAGGATTTTTTAATGATTGTTCCCCTAAAAGTGATACCCCACACCCAGCTGGATCCGGCGGAATGATACTTTTTCACGGACTACGCGGCCGGCAAATCCATCCAGATCCCAGGAGGCATGATCGAAACTGAACCCGGCTGTGATGCTCATGTCGTTCATCCGGATCCCGACACCCGGCTGGAGGAACAGCCCGCCGCGATGCCGGACGCTCGTGTGCTCATCTCCGCGCATCACGCTGCGACTGAAACCGGATTTCAGCTGCAGGAATGCCGTATTGGATCCCTGTCCCAGCAGGTACACCAGGTCCAGATAGACCGGAATCAGGTCCACCGGATCGTTATAGAACGCGTATCCCGCACCAATTGCGGCTGAAAACCGGTCCGTGTACTGATATCCGAGTGTCAGGTTCAGGCGCAGCGTGCTGCCGTCGTTGCCCGCCAGCCAATCGGCGCCGAGCTGCCGGACGAATCCACCCGCACCGGAATTCGCTGCTGCCGGCGTGGCCGCCGTCCCTGTAAAGACGACCACACCGGCAAGCAGGGTTAAAAAAATGGATTTGCGAAGCTTCATGCCGGCTCCGTTTCGATGGTCCAAAATAGTGTCACAGATTCCGCTTTTTCGCCTCCTCGCCCGCCATGATCACGCTCAGCTCCCTGAGATTCTGGACATCGGAGTAGTCGTACTGGATGATGCCGGTCGGACCGGTGACAATCAGCACGCCGTCGTTCGGGATCACATCGAACGTGCGGATATCCTGGATGTGCCGCACCTCCTTCACATTATAGGGATCGGAGGCGTCCATGACCTTCAGCCCGTAATCCCCCTCGCTGATGAAGAGGTCGCCGCTGTCGATGCCCAGCCCATGCGGATGCAGCATCTTGTAGATCCCGATCCGCTTCGGGTTGAACAGGTCGCTGACATCAATCACCTCCAGCTGGTTGTTGCCGGTGATGTTCGGACAATGGTCGCCGTCGCGCAGCGTCACATAGGCGTAATCGCCTTCCACCACCACCGGATCGCACGCGGTGGCGTGACGGAAAACCGAAACCCGTTCGGGGGAGGCGGGATTGGTGTGGATATCGTAGATGTACATGGCGTTGGCCGAGCCGATGAACAGATGCTCGTTGTACGGGAAGATGGTCTCGATCATCCAGCCTACGCCCTGCTGGTTCCGCTTGACCGGCTCGGGTGCGGAGATGTCAAACGTAACCAGGTTGCTCCAATCCACGGCGTAAAGCTGGTCGCCGGTGATGGCGAACCGGGCCATGGACCCGCCCGTACCCACGGAGCCGGTGCTTCCGGCGGCATCGGCCGAGGCCCGTCCGAATGTCATGAAACCCCATCCCCAGGGGCCTCTGGGCTGATGGCAGTCACCGCGGCACACTTCTTCAACTTCCACTTCCATCCAGTCGACCACAATGCCGCGCGACGGATCCACCGGCCGGAAAGGATGCCCGCGGAACTGTGTCTGGGACAGGTTGAACACGTCTTTGATCCGGCTGATGAGCTTCGGGTTTTCGAAATCACTGATGTCGAACACCAGCAGGTCGCCGGCCGAATCGGCGTAGAGCAGATCGCCCCGCACGGCGATGTCCTTATTGCCCGGAATGGTCACGAATCCGGCAAAATAGGGAGCCGACGGATTGCTGTTGTTGATGATGTGCACACCCTGGTTTACATCGTTTACGAACAGATAATCGTCATACAGATAAATTTTGCCCGGTTCCTCCATATCACGCGGCTCGGTGACCGAAACCGATGCCAGAAATTCCTCCTGGGACATGTACACCGGCTCGAACTCGGTCCAGGTGATGGTCTGCGTCCGCTGGTCGTCACAGGCGATAAACAACAATGTGATGGCAAGAAAGGCCAGAGCAGGTTTGAAGCTTACCATCCTGACGGATAATGATTTTGTTGATGATGGATTTGTAGCTGTTAGCTTCATGGCGGAAGGATTTTGTGGATGTGATGGATCTTGCTTTCAGTCGTCCTACACCCGGAATAAGTATCTCACCTATAGAGGCATGATCAAATTTTGTCATGTGAGTTCATTCTGACCTTATAAATCCATAATTGATTTGAACAGATGAACCGAAGGTCACGGAGTGCTATGTCCATGACGGCAACCTGACACACATGAGCATGATTATAATTGTCTTGGGTTTTCACTACGCGCCCACTGCCGTGCCGTATCATCCATCCACCCTTGACCCTGATGTCGGCCCGCACTTTCGGCAATGCCTTTGTCGAACTGGAATACCTTGTGAGGAAGATCTCAATGGCTTCGCTTGCCCGCACACTCCCACCCTCACCCGTCCCATACAATTGTTTTTACAGCATTAAAGCTATATAATATAGGGCGGGATCTACTTGTTTTACAAGTAAGAAGAAATCTACGCACCCTGGTCAGGTCACGTAACATTTTGCTCAGATGGCAAAGAAAATGGAAAATCGCGAAATTGAAGACCTCTGCAGTGATTTTTCCTCACTGAAGGAGCAGGCCCGGCAATTGTCTGCAGACATGTCCAGCGAGCAGTTCCTCTGGAAGCCGGATGAGCAGAAGTGGTCGGTTGGCGAGTGCCTGGATCATCTGAACGCTCTCGGGTGCAAGTTGCTTCCTGCAATCCGACAGGCCATCGACCGCGGCCACAGGAATGGGATCGTAGCCGAACCGCCCTTCACGTATGGTTTCCTCAGCCGTGCATTTGTACGGGGTAACGAGCCATCTTCCCGATGGAAAATGAAAACTTTCCGCATTTACAAGCCCGATACCGCTGTCAATCTGGAAAAGGACCCGGTTGTTGCGGTGTTCATGCAGCTCCAGGATGATTTCATCGAGCAGATAAAACGGTCGGATGGGTTGGATCTCAGGCGCATCCGGGTTGCATCACCGGCTATTCGTATGCTGCGGCTGAGTCTGGGTGCATGGTTTTCCGCCACTGTGGCCCACGAAAAACGCCATCTGAAGCAGGCGCACCGCGTCATGCAGGATCCCGGTTTTCCAGCGAAATAAACCGGACGAGACCTTGCGGAGAGTACTTTTGATTGAGAAGCGTTTAATGATTTGTAATGCTTCCCATCACTTTAGTTGCGTTTTTTTGAAAAGAGGCGATTTATCTGAAAAACGTGATTTTATTTGAACAGGGTCATTTTACGGCCCAGGACGGACGCATCCTCCTTTGACACACCCCAGGCGTCGGGAACCTCGAACAGGTCACCGGTCGGATAGTACGGCAGCGCAATCTGCCCCTCGTCGCTGAGCAGCGCGTGTCGTGTGGGGTGCTGAAGCAGGTCGTGGATGTGGCCGGGCTTGCCGTTGACCATGATACTGTCCCGGACCAGGCGGATGCCGTGGCTGTAGTCGGCGTACGTCTCAGCGTGTCCGCTGTACAGCGGTTGGATGGGTGAGCCGTCGATTTGGTGCCAGCCGTAGATCACCACACGGCCCGGCGGCGGCTGGTTATGGATCCGGTTGGATACGACCACGTCCTTTTTGTGTCCCCCCACCAGTGTTCCGGGCGGATACTCATCCAGTACCGGCTCACGCTGCTCCCACACCATCACGTGGTGTTCATACATCACCGGGATGGTGGTCATCTGGTCGCTTGGCGGAATGGTGCGGGGCGAAAGCTTGAGCGGGGCGGCCTGCCAGATCTGATCTACCATCCGGCGGCTGGGCATGCCGCAGCCGATTTCATTGCCGATGCGTTGCGCCAGGATGGGCGTGGTCGGGATCAGGAAATAGTCATCATCGTGGCCCACGGCCAGGTAATCGGGCGTCACGTAATAGGTGACCTCCAGGGTTTCGTCACCTGCGGGACCACTGACTGTAACCGGGACCAGCTTCCGAAGGAAAGTGGGGACATTACCCGCCATCACCTGCTCAAAAATGGCCTCCTCCCGGGCCGCAAGGACGAGATTGCGGACCTGCTCCTTGAACTCCGAACCTCTCGGCGCATCGGCTGGTCTGGGCGGCAGGTTCAGCTGCTGCGCTCGCACCGAAGTGTTGCCGGTCCACAGGATCAGCACACCAAAGATAACAAGTCGGGAAAACAGCACAAGGCGTTCCGGCATGGCATGAAATACATCAGAGTTTTTATATGGTTGGATGCAAAAAGGTACCCATTCCCGTGCTGCCAATCCATCCGTGCCGTCACGCATCTCCCATCATCGGATGATAATGCTTTGTGAATGCCGTGTGCACCTCATACACCCGATACAGCCGGCAGGATAGCTTCAGGAAATAGCCGGCAGGATTCAGGAAACAGACCAGCAAAATTTTATTTCTGAAAACACTGGTATTAGTCATGTAATTTACTTATTAATAACACTTTACACATTTTCAGTACTTACCACTCACACTCTCATGGAGGCAGACATGCTCGACATCTTCAAAACCATACTGGATGTATCGAAATCACTCCTTGGAATGTCCGAGCAGCTCCGACAGGCTGACCGGCAGCGCCGGACGGACATGTCGGATCTGTTCCAGAAAGTCAGTACATGCCTGGCCGCGGTGTCGACGGAAATCCGCGCTGGCGGAGTGCCTCATGGCCGATGCGGAGAACTTGAGCATTATGCGATGGAACTGCCCGGATTGCTTGAAGAGGAACTCGGTCACGACAAAGCCAAGGAGTTGGGCCAGACGCTCCACTCCGCCTACAATGTGGAATCAGTCGCCATGAAGCTGCAGTACGTCCACGAGGCAAGTGAAAAAGAGCCCTACCTGGCACAGCTTGAAGAGGCGGCGGGGAAGTTCCAGGCCTTATCCAACCTGATCCGCATGGCTTGAGCATGCGGCAATTCTCGACCCGCCAATACGATTCCGTTCATCCGGACACTGAATTGCTGCGAAAACGGACGGTGGTATTGACCGCTGTGTTCGGTTACATCTGCACCTTGCCCGTCTACTCCAATTGAGAGCCGGACATCCTCACAATGCGACCCGGAGGCCGCCTTTGATGTTGAATCCCGCGGTTTTGAACCCGTACACTTCGGTGAAGCCGGTATCCAGCAGATTCCGGACATCAGCGAAAACGGCCGCCCGCAGCTTTGGGAACCGGTACTCCCCGTAAAGATTGACCAGCGTATAAGGATCGAGCGTGACCTCCTCCCCGCTGTTGTCTACCGTTATGAGCTCGCCGTCCGTATAATTGTAGTGGCCGCCGATCCGGATGGTGCTGGTGGTAATCCAGTTTGCAGAGAGTTCCATTCCCGAGTCGTTTTGGCGGTCACGATTGATGAAACCCTCTGTGAAAGTATACACGATCACATCATCGATTTCACGGCTGAAATACTGTGCCCGCAGTTTCAGTGACTGCTGCAAGAGGTAGGTCTCGACTCCGACGCTTACATAACGGCTGGTTTCCGGATCCAACTCCGGATTGGCACCGAACGGCCCGAACAGTTCGTTGAGCGTTGGTACCTTGAAGCCGGTGGTCACGGACCCGAAGAGCTTGGCGCTTTCCGTGGCATGGTAGGAAGGCGCAAAACTGTATGTGGCATTGTTTCCGTACTCGGAATGGCTGTTCAGGCGATATCCCAGTTCGGCGCTGAAACCGTGCAGCCTTTTTATGTACAGAGTCGCGTAGGGACCGGCAATCCGCGCGCTCAGCTCCTCTGTTCCACCCGACGCCGGAATGATCGATTGCCGGTAATGGAAGCCGGCCAGCATCGACAGCCAGGGACTGATCACATAGCTTCCAAACAGATCGGCATTGTGGAACACACCTTCGAAGGAACTGTCCCCGAACTGGTCGGAAAAACTTCGCTCCGTCGATGTCAGATTGTAACCGCCATTGATGTTCGGCTTTCCAGTGCGTAAAGCCGCCTGGAATCCGGTGTTGATTATGTTGAGCGAATAAGTGTTATCGGCATCCTGGAATGCTCCGGCATCGTAGTCACCGTCAAAGTCATTATGGTGGAAAAACGGGGATACCGTGAGCCCATCTGTCACGCTGACGTCTGCCTTTCCATAGAATGAGTTGGAACGGAATCCGTCATCACCAAACGTGCCGGTATTGTCCGGATCGGCAGCTGCGCTGAATCCGTCACTCGATTCCCGATTGAAATTGAGCGTATAGGTGTGTTTCCGGTCAATGGTTCCGTTCAAGGCCGCGGACGCTTGAAAGGAATTGTATGTTCCATATGAGAGCTGACCAGGGAGCGCGTTGTACAGAACAGGCCTGTTGAACTGACATTCCCGACCTCCAGACACATCCAGTTGAATACAACAGAACCACTGGCATCAGGAGAGCTATATTACAGCATCATGCATGCCTTTGGCACGGTGGAGAACGGCATCACGGATTTTTGGGGCCTGGACCAGGGCGCCAATATCCGTTTCATCCTTGAGTACGGCATTAGTGACAGATTCTCTGTCTTCGCCGCACGATCGAGCATGGACAAGGTCTACGACATGGGGTTCCGGTATCTGTACCTGCAGCAGATGACGGGAAGCGGCTATCCGGTCTCCGCCGGACTGGTTGTCACGGCCGGTTGGATGACCGAGGATTACACGTTCCTGAATCAGACATATCCATTTTCAGATCGCAACCAGCTCAGTCTGGCCCTGCCGGTCTCGCGAAAATTCGATGACCGGTTCAGCCTGTTGCTCGTCCCGACAGCTGCCGCTTTCAGCCGGACCAACCCACTGCTGAGAATCGAAGATCCCCTCGATACCGATGAGATCTTCGCCGGTTTGGGGATGGGCTCACGATACAAATTCACCAGCCGGTCGTCTGTAACGGTCCAGTACGTGCCATCCTACCGATTTGAAAATGAAACAGTGAACCAGAATTTTGCCATCGGTCTTGACATGGAAACGGGCGGACACGTGTTCCAGATATTCTTTTCAAATGCAAGGGCTTTGAATGATGCCTACCTGCTGGCGGGCCCCAACGGGAATATCCAGGACTTTAAAATCCGGTTCGGATTCAACATCAACCGCTCCTTTCAGATACGTTGACCGGTAGTATAATACCTTAACTGAAAGGCGTGCTCATCATGATCTTGCCAAGAGCCTCCTGCAAGATCGCAGAGTAGGATCCATCCTGGTCCATCGCATCAAACCGGTTGGTGATATCAAGATTTCCCCAGCCTACTGCTTCCCCGCTCACATTGTCCCAGATCAGATAATTCATTTCCAGTTTGAGCCGATGCTCAGTGCGGCCCTCATGCCCGGCATACGAGCCGCCCCCTACTTCCACGGCAAAGGGCTCAAAGGATAAAAGATCAAGAACAAGCACAAAGCGGGAATCACTTTTTTCATCGGTCAGTTTCGTTCCTGCAACAGGTGATATCATTTCAATGCTTCTGTTACGCACATCAAATGTGCGCAAACCGAACTCATTATCCCGAAAAACCCCCTCATCCAGGAATCCGGTAACTTCGACCCCGGCTGCCTGTTGGATGTACTGCGGAAGTCGTTCATTCAGCACGCGGCGTTCAATATGGTTCAGGGAACTGAACACATGATCCGGAAAATCTGATTGCAGCGCACTTGCCTCGGCAATGAGTATGGAAAAAACAGGATCGCCGGCACTCAGATCAATTTCCTGGCTGAAATAAAGCTGGTTTTTCCCCGAACAGGAAAATAAAAGGAGAACAGAGACGATCAATACGGCAAACAGGGGAACTCTTTGATACAACGGCATAACGTGGCAACTCACTTATATTAACATTCTAAAAAATCCATTGTTAAAATGGCACTTCATATGATAACGCTTGACTGAATACGGATTCCTTACGGGCAATAGGGAATGACTTAAACAAATGCTCAAACCGTATCGAATCGGCCAGAAGATACGTCCTTCTGCCATCTCATGTTTCAAGTTTTACATCTTTTAAACAGATGATTTCCGGATTGTGCCGGAGGTGGGCCTGGAAATAGTCGCATCACTCTTGGAAAAGGGCATTGTAGTGCCGGAAAAACCGCTCCAGGTGGTCGATATTGGCCAGATCCAGCTGCTCCTGCCGGATGAAGTCCCGCATCTCATCCTGAAAATGATCCAGGTTTCGAAGAATGGATCGCTCGTTCAACCGCCGGACCCGCTGGATGTCCCCATCTTTCCCGATGAAAAGACGCTGGCTCTCTGTGTAACGGTTCTGCTGCGTGGCAACACCATAGGTGGGCACATCCTGTTGCAAGCTGACATTGTATTTCAGCAATGCGGTGACCTTGCCTTCTGCCAGGACCCGGACAAACTCATGGGGGGAGAGACGGCTTGCCTCATAACCTTTGCGAAACAGATAGCGGCTCTCCATGTCCGTAAACTCAAATCCCGCCAGGCGGTCACTCATAATGGAGAGTGCAAAATCGCCTTGTATGAATTCAACACTTTCCTCATGCACATTATAGTTCATCAAAAGGGTTTCGCTCCTGACATTATTCGAAAGGGTTACGTGTCCCGTCTTGAAATCCTCAAAAAGATAGGGCGAGCCAGCGGTTTCCACTTCCCTGATGGTTTGGATCATTGTTCGCCTGTCCACAATGTCTCTCAGCGACTCAATCGTAATTTCCGACTGGGCATCTGCTTTGCCGGGAAAAGAGACGACAGCGATAAGCATACAGATTAACGTACTGTTTTTGACAACGGATTTGATCATGTTTGCTGATATTTCGTGATTTCTTTACGACCTGATCGATTGCCGTTAAAAAGGTTAACCGTTCCAGGATTTCCAAACTAACTGACCGGAAATACTATCTCAAGTCAAAATTTCATGGATGAGCGTAACCCATCTACGCTTTACCTTTCAGCATCAAATTCCAGTACATCCATGGCAGACCGAACTTTTTGAGCACGTACATGTCATAGCGCTCTTCGCTCTGGTCGAACGGGAACGTGGGATCGGGTTCGTTGTTGTAGTCAAATTCCGCAAGCACCATTTTCCCGTAGCCGGTAACCAGCGGACAGGAGCTGTACCCGTTGTAGGATGTGTTCAGTGCCTCGGATTCCTCATCCAGCTGTGCCGCCTTGCGCAGCTTCAGGATGTTGTCCGTCACCACCGGGGCCTGCTTGCGGATCGCAGAGCCGGTTTTGGCCGTCGGCACCCCGGCGACATCCCCCAGCGAGAAAATGTTCGGATAGCGATTGTGCTGAAGGGAATAATGATCCACATCAAGCCAACCCTTCAGGGCGCCATCCTGGATGGCTATGGGGCTGTTTTTGATAAAGTCGGGGGCGCTCATCGGCGGCACGACATGTATCATGCTGTACGCCACCTCTTTCCGGGTCACATTGCCGTCCGCGTCGGTTACATCGAAGACCGCAATCCCCTCTTCACCTTTTACTTCCACGAGATTTTGGGCAAAATGGACCTGAATGTCCTTTTCCTTGATGACCCGACGCAGGGTTTTGGCAAAGGCCTCCACACCAAACACCACCGATCCGGGAGTAAAGAAATGGAGTTCCAGGTTCTTTCTGATGCCCCGTTTCCGCAGGGATTCGTCAGCCAGATACATGATTTTCTGCGGAGCGCCACCGCATTTGACCGGAGTGTTGGGCTGTGTGAAAAGTATCTTCCCCTCTTTCACGGAAGAGAGCACTTTCCAGGTGTACGGCGCCTTGTCCACCTCGTAAACACTGCAAACACCGTTTGAATTGATTGCCTCGGACAACCCCTTCACGGCATCCCAGTTGATCTGGATGCCGGGCGCCACCACGAGATACCGGTAGGTGATCACGACCTCTTTGGCCGTTTCCAGCTCATTTTCTTCCGGACGGAACATCGTCACCTTGTCCTTTATCCATTTGACCCGTGCCGGTATGCAATCCACCATCGGCCGGATGGTTTCATCCATATCGAACGAACCGGCACCCACCAGGGTCCACGCCGGCTGGTAGTAGTGCTTGTCAGACGGATCGATGATGGCGATATCAAGGTCCCTGTTTCTGCGAAGCAGTTGCGCTGCGACCATGATGCCCCCGGTGCCGCCCCCCACAATCACGATCTCATGTTCTTTGTATGTCTTCATTTTTTGTCATTTCTGTGTTTGCGTTCAAATTCTTCCACTGCTTCCATATCAAGCTCGTCGAGATGACCGCCAATTTCATGGGTGAGGATGGACAGCAGGCCAAGTGCTTTGCGCGTGTTTTTGTCGGAGAGCATCCTCCACAAACCGATGGGGCCCAATTCGGGGATTTCGGTGCGGTCGTACTCCAGGGCCGATGTCATGCCTTTGATGATCACCTCGGTTTTCGGTGACAGCAGGATCCGGTTCACTTCGGCAAGGATGGTGATACCGCCGCGGGCCGTTTCCAGAATGGTCGCTTCCTCCTCCTTCATGGATTTGGTCAGCAATTCAAACAATTCATTGATGTTCTTGATGGTCGTGCTGTTCTCCTCCTTCAATTCCGGATTATTGCGAACCACCTCATCCAGGATGTTCAGCACCGCATCCAGATTTTCGATCTTGTCGACCAGGTTGTTCAGGTTGTTGATCACCCTGTCATCGCTCAATTTCTGGACAAGCGTAAGGTACTGGTGCAGGGTCTTGCCCATCTCGCTCTCCTGATGCATTGAGGCCACCAGAGCCGGGAACTTGCGCTCCGCCTCGCCAAGGGCGCTGGTGAGCGTGGCAATGGTGTCCAGATTCCTGAGGATCTCATTCAGGTTCCTGATCACATCGGGCTGATTGATCTCCCCGACCAGGCGCATGACCTCGCCCATCATCATGCCGTTATTGGATTCCTTCTGGATGGAGTCGGCGATTTCAGGGGCTTTGTCGGTGATCATTTCAAGGGCCGATACTGCTGTCTCGAGCGTCTCGGCCTTGTCGATGATGTTGCCGAGCGACCTCATGACTTCGGGCTGGGAAATCTTGTCCAGCAGTTTCCCCGCCTCTCTCATGCGGGAAACCTGATCCGACTCGTGCTGCAGGGAGAGCATCATTTCCGGTGCCTTTTTGATAAACTCCTCAAGACCGCTCAGAGCCGTTTCCACCGTATCGATGCGAGCCAGAAGCTGTACAAGCGATTTGGCCGTATCCGGTTCGCTTAGTTTCTCAGCAAGTATTTTCTGGTAATCCGGGGTACTGGATTCCGTAGTATCTGGCATGTTTCTCCTCCATAAAAATGCAAACAGGTCGGGCGGGACGGTATGCGTAAAGATCACTTCAATTTACTGAATTGGCGGCAGTCTTTCCACAGGTGCTGCACGGATCGTAATCCAGCAACGGCCTGCCCTCCACTCCCGTACTCCCAAAGCACAATCAAAGCGTCCCCAAGATCAAGCATCGAATTCGTTGCAAAATAGTCCGCCCGGTCATGATCGAGCGGGAGCAGCGGAGTAGTTAAAACCCGACAGATTAAAACCGGGCAGATTTAAACCGACGATTTGCACGCATCCACAAAGCTTTTCTACGCAACGACAGCCAGCCTGGGACAACTTCATTTACAGATTTTTTTTCGGTTAGGGGTTCCACCGTTTTCATCTGTATTACTGGCACAGTGGCAACCCTAAACGAAACACGTAATACAATGAAAAAATCAATCTACACTCTGCTTACCATGGTGCTCATAACAGCTACCATGCTTGCAGGATGCGACCTTGTCGAATCCAACACGAATGATGAACCCGAAGTACAGATCCAGATGAAAATGATTACTTCTTCGGACACCATGGCAAAAGGATCTGCCATGAGCGTTCAAGAGAACGAACTGATCATTACCGAAATCAAAATGTTCATCGAGGAGATGGAGCTGGATGGAACAAGAGGTACCAAAGATTTCGAGGTGGAAAACTTTATCGTCGACCTGCCCCTCGACGGATCTCCGCTGATCCTTACCAATGGCGAACTGCCTCCGGGTCTGTATGACGAATTTGAACTGGAAATCGAGAAACCCGATGATGACGTACATGTAACGGACCGAGATTTCAGGGATGAAACCGGAAGTTATTCCCTCGTGGTCAAGGGAACGTACCAGGGAGAAGACTTCATCTTCCGCTCACGGGAGGATTTTGAAATTGAGATGGATCTGTTCCCGCCGCTTGTGATTGAGGAATCGGGTACTTCTGTTCTGGTTGTGTCTGTCGACGTCTCCGAATGGTTCAAGGGCTGGGATGGAGAAACACTGGATCCCAAGGATTTCAGAAATACGGAGCGCATCAACGACAATATCGAGCGTTCCTTTGAAGCGTTTGAGGACAAACACGATAAGGAATACGAAATCGAGGACTATGTCCAATCAGTGGATCCGGATGCCGGAATGTTTACCCTCGAAAATGGCCAAGTATTCCATATATCCACCTACACCGAATTTGACGGCGATTTCAAGTCCCTGGCCCAAGTGGATGATGCCTTGCGCGTGGGTATCCGCGTAGAAGCGGAAGTTGAGTACTTCATCGATACCGAAGGCAAAAACGTGGTCATAGAAGTCGAATTCGAGTATGA